>Ga0123340_1004925_pt1 | contig 12700 bp, 5 predicted proteins | sample SirMexnodulemix_FD_89961 | JGI IMG/M metagenome (GOLD analysis project Ga0123340, IMG submission 89961) | Root nodule microbial communities of legume samples collected from Mexico - Siratro Mexico nodule mix | ecosystem: Host-associated > Plants > Roots > Nodule | place: Mexico: Nepantla... | reverse complement strand
CTCCATATATATATATATATATATATATATATAGTTTCAATACGTTCTGTAAGAAAATATACATGTTGGCTTCCACTAAAATTTATTGACAATTTATTAAATTTGAGTTAAATTTTCTTTTCATTTTTAAAATTTATAGTTGACATTTTTATTTTATTAAACCGACCCATATAAAAGAATTCACAACTATGCAGATCAATTAATGAGCTAAACCCCTTTAACTTCACAATCACTACAATGTTTTTATTACATTATCATTAAATTTAACGTCAAAACTTTGCCAACGATAATCTAGATATTTTATCAGCATTCAAATCTAATATTAGTTGAGTAAAACTGTTTAATTAAAAAAAATTAAAATGAAATTAGCCAAGTGGATGCTACTAGTATTGATACAAGGTCATTGATAACCTCTAAAGTCTAGTATAGCATATGCAATGTATATTGACAATTATTTTCAAACTAATATTTAATTTATTTGAGTAATTTAAAATTGTATATAACTAAATTAAACCACAACTTTCCATAGTAGAAAAGGAAAAAAAAAATAAAGAATGACGACTTTTTTACACTGTTTCATCAAAGGGCAGTGGCATTAATTATAATATGGAAATAAGAATAATTAGGTCAAAATTAAGAGAGAGAAATTTTAACCTATCCCTTCACGTGCATGCCTATGATTTTCTATTGCATTGAAATATATAGAATTAGGTTGTGTGACTCTGCTAACTGGCAAATTTTATTATAAGATAAACTTCACATAAATCAAAGATGCACAACATAGACCAATGCGTGATAAGTGGCGTATATTGCAAAAGTATATAATATAACATTTTTGTCTATGTAGGATCATACATATATAGACCTTAATCTTCAACACCTACTGTATATTTTCTGATACACGTCCACTTGAAAATATGAACATGCATCTTTTGGACCAGCCTCCCAGTTTGGTTGTCACTGTATCTAGTTTATAATTTTTCAGAATCTGTTGCTTTGTCAAACTTGTGTCGATAGCAAGGAATAAATAAAAAGATGAGATAATATATTTTTCTTCAGTCCAAAGATAGCTCCAAATGTGGAATATTAATAGTTCAGAGAGTCCTAGTCCCATAATATAACTATTTAAGTAAATTGACGTGAGAAATTGATGCCCTCGTTAACTTTCACATTCTTTACAGTGACTTATGAATCCTAGAACATCCATGTAAACCTCAATCTAATGTGTTTAGCCCAAGTTGTACTCGGCTGACAGCACAATACAGGCCAATGGGTATATCTCCAAGTGTTCAATCGAATATACCTAAAACAACAATTAATAATTCAATATTAGTTTCCCTATTTACCTGTCAAATTCATCATAATGATAATAATAATAATATGAAAAGTTGAAAAAAGACATACCGAATCTACTTGATCAGTGTCGACTCTTATAAACAATGTGAAAACTCAAAATAAGAGGTATGCTTTCCAACTGATTTTTAAATATTCTAATTATTAGATACTAATTTAAGTATGGAAGAACTATTTATACGCATTTCTCCTATCGAAAATGGAAGATCAAAGATCGACATATCATGGTTTTTGTTCAGAATTGAGATCAACGTTCCTTTTATATTTTTAAGAGAAAAGAGAGGACAAAGGGTAAAATGATGATTATTAAATGGCTGTTAAAATTTATTGGTTTTCAAAATATTATGGTCAGCGTATTTGAAAAAGAAAAAAATTGGTTTGTTTTATGAAAAAAATTATTCTCTTTAACTTAGACAGGACACACCATGACAAAAAACTCACCAAGCCCTTTTTCTTTTTGCTAAACACAGACCAAGATGTGACCACCCCCAAACAATTAACAAAACAGAAAACTGAATAAGGAAAACCCTTATGGTAAACGGATAACAGTTAAGGGAAAACAAAAATCACACCACCAAAAAAAAAAATTACCAATGCAATAAATTCCTCGAAAACATCCAAAATCAGTCGATAAATTGGTTGTATGTAAATTTACTGACAGACTCAAAAAGTCCGTCGATAAAAGAAGGATTTATTCATCGGTATTTTAAATTTTTCTTGTATGTACGTTACCAATAAAAGAAATTGCCCACAAACCATCTCGTCTCACCCCAAATAAAAACACACCGCCGCTTAACCGGAGAATTGCTACCAGCGACCAACCACCGTTCGAAAACACCACTTCTAAAATTCTTCTCTAAAGCACTACCACTCCAAACTAAACAGTACCCACAAAATAATCTAAATTCATCTTCATTTCACGTTAAATACCTCTAAACTCCAATAAAAAATTAGTGTCAAAGTATTATTTTTTTTTTCTGAATATTGATATTTTGACACTGTACACCATATAATACAACTATTTGACACTAAAATAAATTATTATTTTATTATTATATAATATTTTATTAAGTAAAAGCGATGTTAAATGGATGTAATTGATAAAAAGTAATGTGAAAGTATTATTTTTTTTTCTAAAATTTGAAAGTTTTGATAACTTCAACTAGCATTTGATAAGATACTTTTAGGAGTAATATAGTTATTATAGAAATAAACTTTTCTATTTATAAAGGAAATAAGAAGATAAAAGATGAAATATTGATTTGTTGATTGTTAAAATATCATGGTCGAATGTGTTTTTTTGGAAGAGTGGAACTCTGATCCAATAAATGGTGCAGCATTTTACTGTGTTTTATAGCATGGGCAATTCATCATGTCTTATGAGACTTGAACAGGCTAATCAAATGGAATACGCAGTTTGCGATTACATTATTGTTTCTTCAAGTGCCATTAATATCACAATGCACACAGAAGGGTAACCTACCTGCTACAAAATACCATTGAATCACCAACTCTGTAGAAAAGTGAGGATCAAAAGTCTGATGTGCACGTGAACCCTTTTCCATTTGCTTATTTTTTGCCAGAATAACAATCCAACCAATGTTAGACTTTGTAAACAGAGATCTTGACTAATGAAAGCATTGATAAGAGCATTTGAAGTCACAAGTAAAGAAGGTGTAACTTTGTCTCAACTGAACCACGGGACATGGAAAATGTTCTGCTTAATATTGGCCACAAACACCTTCACATGACACAAAGACCCCGTGAATAGTTGAAAAATATCATGCTCCTGATTGGTTATTTATTGGTTAACCAATGAACAAGCTAAGTTAAGAGACATTGCTTCAGGTGATGGAAAGCAATTGCAATTGGTACTCATCAAATTATTCACAGTGGAGGGCACATCTTGCATCTGGGTTTCTTCATCTAATACTTATGGCAAACACTTGTTGCTCCATTGAGCTGGAACCTAGAACACTGAATCAAGTGCAGCTCAACCAAGCCAGGGTACATATATAACCTCTCCCTTCAATCATTTAGTTTATTTTTTCTGCTTTCAAGGCTAAATTTCCTGTTGTTTTACCCTATGAATGGTTGCTGATTCTTGCAGGAAGTAGCTAAGGAGGTAGTTCAGAAGTTGGAACCATGTGAGGCATCAGCTCTATTCATTGAGGTATGATTTCCTAACCTAGGACATTCATCAAACACACTACCTACAAGTTTAAGAAGGAAGAGAATAGGGTTGCAGAGAGTTTAACTGAACACTACCAATTCTTCTTTCATCATAACAGAAGACAGCAAAAATTCATATATGTCATAGTCATACTTGGACATCAACCAAACAAAGCAAGGATGCATCATCCTATTGCTCCATGCCTTGCCCCCTTATCATTCATGCAATCATATGCATGTGTTTAATCTATTTTCTACTGCTTCTTTTTTTTTTCTTTTAAATTTCATTATAAACATAGAATTATTGAGGTATGAAGTTCTATAAATGTTTGCTATAAAAACACCTCCCAATTAATGTTCATCTATTTACTAGAAATGTGTGTGTAATAAATATATGAACATTAACTGTTCATCTATTCTTCACATCTTTAATAAATGCAAATGAAGTTGTTGCCCTGTTGAAAACTATGAAAAACATTAAATATATTTATATTCCTAAAATAAATCAGTTATTACTACTTGACATATTAATTAATCCTTCATTAAATAGATTAAAAGGTTTTACATTTCAAAAAATAATAATTTAATGGTTTACAGCTGGCCTGTATTAGGCTATCTTATTAGATAATAAATAAATGTAATGTTTATAGAGTGGCCCAAGTCCTTAGGTGTCTAAATTGGGAGTTTTTTTTTTTAATATAGATTAGTTTTGTGGGCTATTCTTAATGTGGGGTTTTCCAGTAAAGTTTGTTACTATAAATTAAAATTTAAGACTTTGAATTTATTAGAAAAAAATTGTCTTAAAAATAACTCTTCTCCCAATATATTCAAAGAAAAAAAAATATTAAAGTAGAGATCTTCAAAATCATAGTATTAAAATAAAATTTATATAAGATTTTAAAAATGTTATACAGCGAGACTTAGGAATTTATGATTTAGGATTTTGAGTTTTAAGACTAAAAAAAATAAGTAAATGAAGACATTGCCCTTACCTTAATTTAATTTTAATGAGCCTATTGACAACTACACAATTAGACATTATTACATAAATATTTAGACAAATTAAAGTGACTAAACAATGAATATGTCTCATACTTTTGGTAAAGCAAAAACTATTTTCTCATACTATAGTGGGAGGTGAAAGAGAGGGACAAAAATAGAGAGATCATCTGAAAGAAAAATAGACAGAAATTTGAGAGAAAAGGTATTATATTTTAATAAATTAGAAACAAGTAGAAATTGGAATACATTAATAGAAGCTTTTTCTGCACTATCACTTAATTATGAATTTCAAAATAATTTAAAACTGTAAATTACTTTATAAGAAATATTTGAAGTTAAAAATAATCCTATAGTTTATCAAACTTGATCAATTTTACTTAAGTGTATATATGAACTTACAATTTTGAGGACTTTGTTTAACGAATGCTTATTATACATTGTTTACTAATGAAGGGGCTGATGCATCCAACACAGGAAGTGATGCAAATGGAAGAAAATGAAAACCTAACTGAGAAGCTTGCTGATTGCATGAAGAAAGCTGAGTCTATCCCTCACCACAACAAAGCTTGCCATTGCCAATGCTGCTGTGCCACTGAAAACTAATTCAAAGAACCCCTTTGATTTATGCTTTATTACATTACATGCTAGTATTAAATTTCTCCTCTTTTTTTTTTTCTTCTCATGCTAGTGATGTCAATGCAAAAACTGCTACTAATTGCTAATAAAATCCAGGGTTCAGACAGGTATACAACATTGTTCTGAATGCACCATCAAATTCATATTTCCTTTTTCATATAACTGGAACCAACTCATGCAATGTACTAGAGTCACTTTGCAGAAAACAAACCCAGAATTCACAAAAATATAAGATTTTTCTGGTGTTTGGATTTGCTCTTATATTTTACAAGTACCACATGAGTTCTGATATGGTGTTTCATTGAGATCTGGGCTTTGTTTAGGCCCTTTTGGATCCTTTGTTTTGCTTCTATGATGACAAAAAATACAACCCTTGAAAACACATGATTGAAAATCAAGAAACACAAGCTGAAGAATCTTAGAATGTTTGTTTAACATTAAAATTAAACTAATAATGAACAGTTTGTTTTACTTTGTCCAATATTTTTGAAATTTGAATAAAATATCACTTAAACATATGTTCTTTTATAAGAAATGTTCTGGAATGGGATTTGTGTAATGATCAACAATCTCATCTTAATATCAAGGGATGGGTTTGTGTTTCTATTCTAAATTGAAACTACTTTAATTAACTTCCATTTTTTTTTACATGAAACAAACATTTGAGACTTCAAATATTAAACTAAAACACACACTTAAATAAACTCATCAACTCTTATTCAAATTAGCTCGTAAATAATTCATTTCATTCAAATTAAAATTATTCATTTTATGATATGTTCACGTTTTGAATTTTTTTTCCATGCGTGCATAAAAAATCGAATTCAAGATTAAAAACTAAGGACATGGGAGATAAATAATATGCGTATTATCTGAACCATAGCAAAATGAAATGTTTGATAAAATAAGCACGAGATTTATTTTAAATTCCAACCGAATTCTTCTGCAAGCAATATATAAAGTTGAAACTAAGAAATTAAAAAATAATACATAATTTTAGCATAAAATATTTAGTTCAATGAAAGTGATTATAAAATTAAAAACATCATTTACAATTTATTTTAAAAAATACTCTTTGAAAAAAAAAGCTCTAAAACTGTTTTTATTTAAGGTAAAGAGTCAAAATTATAGTATAGAAATAAACTATAAATATCCTGAATATTTTTTTTTTAGTTTACAGTATTTTTAAATGTTTTGTAATTTATACAATATCAGTTATTAAAGTAAAAAAATATGAATAACAATACACTTCTTCTTTTAAAATACTGAGTTATCTTTAAAAAACAATTTTCATTCTTCAATTTAAATAAAAAAAAATCTCTTTCTCTTGTTTATTTTCAAACAAAGAGAGAGTTGTGAATAAAAAAATAAAATGAATAAACAAAGAAAGGGTTAAGTCATTCCTCAAATTGAAATCTGTATATTAACTATTATATACTTGTAGAAATCATAGCAAAAACACATTGCAACAACACACAAAATTTGCCCTCCATTCTCTCACTCTCTCTCTCTTTTCTGCATCCATTTAAAGCAATACCTGCACACCCAAAGCTCATTCATTCACACTGCCCCACCTATCTAGCACTGCACAAAAAAAATATTCATAAGGGTTGGCCTCTGTTTTTGGAAGAAGACAAAAACAGAGCACAACAGGGGAAAACAGAGTACAAGGTGAAACATGGTGAGTGAGCAGAGAATAGCAGAGGAGATCCCGCAGGAATCCAAGGTAGCGGCTTTGGAGACCAGTGGCACAATGAGCGGACCCCTCGTCGGAGCCGCCGACAGAACCCGCCGCCGCAGGAGGGTGGAGGCCATGCAGCTGCTTCTGAGAGGAGTGTGCATGGCCTCCTCTGTTGTTTCAATATCACTTATGGTCACTGCAAAAGAATCTAGTTCTGTCAATATCTATGGCTTTCAACTACCCCTTCAGTCCAAGTGGTCTTTCTCTGAGTCATACGAGTGAGCTTCTTCCATTTTCTTTTCTGTCAATGCTTAGTTACCTCTCTCTGTATATTCAACTCTTGTATTTTGTTTGTTTTGTTAGTTCAAAGTATTGTTTATTTCTTATTACTTTTAGTTGATATGTTAATGTGTTGTTCATGAAAAAAAGGCTTTTGTTTTTATTTTTGAAATTACCTTTTTTTTTTTTGGAGAGAGAAGTAAAGAACAATGCAAGTTGTGTTTCTGAACTAACCAGAGAGTAAGAAGCTGGTTCTTTTGAGAAGTATTTGAAAAAGATTAGGATTTTGGCATGTTAGGATGAAAATAAAAATACCATTAAATGTAATTTCTTAATGAAAATGAAAAAAATAAAAGGGTAAAAGTTATTTTTTGAATTTGATCTCATCTCTTTCAATGTCTTTCCCTGCCAACCAATCACAACCTTAAAGCAGACACCATGTTAAATTCTAAATAATATAAACACAGAGTTTCAAATTCATATTAAAAACTGATGCTGCATTCTCTCGCTATTTCTTGGTAACCATGCAAGAGTTGTTGAGACTTTACTCTCTAAATTTATTTTATTGGTCGATATGAGTATTATTTTATTGCCAACAAAACAAGTGTCTTGATTCTGTGGCTTGCGGACAAAATTGACTGCAAAATGTGGGACCTTGGTGGGGTTTGGTTGTCAACTCAAAATCATAATTCATTCATGACATTTGAATGAACAGTAAAATACCCGTGATCGAATTTCTCTTTTTTCTACCTTTTACTCTTTATTCTGCCTTTTTTTTTTTGTGTGTTTGTTTGTCCCTTTGCCTACAATAATGTTGCTATGATCTTAGTTTCCTATTTTTAGTTCTGTGATATACTGATGTAAAACTTGAAGTTGAATATCCATAACCTCTTTTTTAAGTCTTAGAAAAATATGTATGGTGATTTGTGTGAAGTTGTGATGGACAGATATCTTGTTGGGGTTTCTGCTGCTGTTGCAGCTCATTCCTTGCTTCAGCTACTCATTGGCATGTCCAGATTTCTTAGGACGTGTTCTTTGATTCCTTCCAGAAATCATGCATGGCTTATTTTTGCTGGGGATCAGGTATATATAGCTCCTCATATTTCGAGGTTTCATTTGTGATCAAAACTAATTCATAAAATATGAAATTTGACATAATGAGAGCCAAAAATAAAACTCAAGCTTCAATTTCTCTACTTAATTCGATGTTACGATACAGTTAATATAATTCCACATCGTTTAGGAGTAGCATATAAAAGTAAGTAAGATGATGGAATTTCGAGTTAAAAAACATATAATATTTCAAATATGATAATTAATCCTAGCGATATCTTATCAAACTTTGAGGAAGTGTAGACTGAAAGCCCTCTTTGATAAAAATGAACAAAAAGACAGTATACAATAATATAGCCACAAATCTACTATCTGTTACATTATAATAATTCATGTAATCTTTTAATGCAGACCATTTTTATGTAGGTTGCATAACATTTTTATGTAGATTACTATAGTATATCTCAATACAAATTGAGAAACCACGTATGAAAGTTATTATTTTTCAGTTTTGTCCCATGATATAGTGCTAGTCTCAAGATTTAAATTATGATAAAATTGCAGGTATTTGCTTATGCATTGATGAGTGCTGGATCTGCAGCATCTGGGGTGACCAATCTGAATCGCACAGGAATTAGACACACGGCTCTGCCAAATTTTTGCAAGCCTTTGCACCAGTTTTGTGACCATGTTGCCATCTCAATAGCCTTCACTTTCACCAGCTGTTTTTTGTTGGCTACCTCTGCTGTCCAAGATGTAATATGGCTCTCCCAACACTGAAAAAAGTTTCTTCATGTTACTCTGAAACTATGTCTTCCATACTATCATCCCTCTCCTTTTAGACCTTTTGGTCAGTGTTCATGTTCTCACCTCTCTTACATCTTGGTTGCAAGATGTTACTTGTGATATGTTTGAAGGCAGTGTATAATTACATGTCAATACTATTGTTATGAGCAATCTTATACCTTTTACCATGAACTGTGTAGTATCCTTTAGACCTTTACATGCATTGCAATTTGGACTTTGTTACATAATGAATGAAGGATTTTATTATTTGTAAAATAGTTATTATAAAAGTTAATGTGTCTTTGGAAATTGAATAATGTAAAACTATTTTAAATTGTACTTGTGTAGCTAATTTTGCATGTTTAACTACATTCAATTGTTTAATTTTATCAATTTAGTTTTTTCAACTTTAACAAGAATCCAAATTTATTTGGTTAACGACAGTATTTTACTAATGTTGCTAGTTTAGGTGAATTGATAAGCATGTTCTAACTCTTCACATAACTTTCTATTTTACTAATGAGCCTTTAAGAAATTCTTGTTGATGTAAACTCTGTTTTTTTTAGGATTTTAGTGTTATCGGAGTACTCTAATTAAGAAAAAGTTGCTTCTTTAGTAGGAAGCTACGAAGTTAATCCACACTAACTCTTAAAGTGACATTATTAGTCTTCATGTAACATTCCAATTATATCGGTTTATACGAACTTTAAATACTTCGAATATATATACATGTGAAACATAAATATAAAACATCCTCTATCATTTATAAATATCCTTCTACTGCCGAATATCTACAATAATGTGTTTATGTATCAAAACACAATCATGACATAATCACAATCACAAACATAACGTAAATATTTCAATTTAACATATAATTACAAATAATATATAAAAATAATATATGAGAAGTTTCTCTTCAAACATTCAAAGTGTTACGCATGTCATCAACAAAAAGATATACAATAATAAATTGTTTGAATTCAAAGATTAATATATCTGATATAATACCTTATTTACCTTACAAAGTATCAACTTTGACATAGAACTTATCTAACTATCTGAAATAAGAGATTAATTTCTAAGCATTTTGTTAAATATGAGTAACTTCTCACTTCCAACTTAATATAAAAAAAAAGCCTCTTTTAACCTTTATCACATGATATTCTAATCTAATTGAATCTTGTATCATTAAACATATATATTTCATCAGATTCTTTAACTTGATGTTTATACCATACATTAATAATTAAATAATATATTCATGCTTACTAGTTATAATATATATTCATCAAAATAATATCATTATCATTACATATAACATTAAATTTTATTTCATATCTTAGGTTGAGTTAAATTTAAAATTTATTACTTAAGAAATTCTTCATTCATTAATTGCATTTTCTGATTTTATCGCTTGAGTGACCTATTTTTTTTTACTAAATAAGAGAAGAATTTTCATTTTATCATCTCTTAAACAAAAATAGTTCTATAAGAGAGATAATGACACTAAACTCTTTTAAACACAAGTCAAAAGTCATTACGTGGACGTATGATGTAACTTAACAAAATTGCCCTGTACAAATAAACAAATAACAAATACTCATTACTAAAGTAACAAATTACACTCAAGTGAAAAATGTAAAAAAATAAAATAATTCAATATGTTTAACAACTTACAAAACCAATTTAACTATTTAAACATATTCTAACATATATTATAAATCCAATACAACATATTAGTACAATGATGAGTAAATGTGTAATAATGATATAATTCCTTAAAACAACAAATGTGAGAAGTGGCACTATACACTAATATTCATATATGAGGAAAGGAATGATTTTTAACATTAAAACATTTAGCATTAAAACATTTATGGCCATAACATCAAACTTTGTGTTAGTGTTCATGTGGTTAGTCAGAAAGAAAACTAGTCGCTGACATTGACCAAGTGTAAGGTGGAAGGCGGATTAGTAATTTAATTAACTTTTAGAAGCATTTGATTAACATCTCAAACAACAATAGAATTAGATGGAATATCAACAATTTCACGTTGAGTTTCTCCTTAAAGAACAAGGAAGAAAACAATTACATAAAAAGTTGTGTTTCATAATTTATATGAGAACGAACTTATAATATGCATTGCATAAGGTGAAGTTATGATTGTCCAATTTTATTCCAACATGAACTGATCCTCAACACTTCACACACGTTGTTGCCAACACTTCAAATCAAAACTACCCAAAAACCGTCACCCACGTAAAGCACCACTAGTCCATGCATGTCTCTATCTTATATAATAAACGTTGCATTTTGTTACAACCATTGGTTTTTGCATTTCAGTTAAGATGAACACAAACATGGCTTCCCTTTTGAGCGTGCTCTGTGTTGTGTTGGCTGTGACAAATAGCCCAGCCAAAATCCCTGCTAGGGAATTCAAAGTGGGTGGTCACCTAGGTTGGCACGAACCTCCCCCCAGTGACATTGCGTTTTACAATCAATGGGCTTCAACCAACAGGTTTCAAGTTGGTGACTCTTTGGGTAACAATGTTTAAACCATGTTCAAAAATTTAGTCTTATGTTTTGTCTAAAATAACTGCTACATTAACTGTTGTTGTGTTGTGCAGTTTTTGAGTACCAGAATGACTCAGTTGTGAATGTGAAGAGATGGGAATACTTTCACTGTGACTCAAACAGCCCCATCAACATGTTTGATGATGGAAACAGCACAGTGATTCTTGAAAGCCCTGGGATGTTCTACTTCATCAGTGGAACTGAAGATCAGTGTCAGAAAGGGGAGAAATTGATGGTGGAAGTCATGTCACCGCGCACAGTTTCACCACAAGCTTTCTCACCATTGCCACCTTCTCATAGCCCTGGCTCTAGGGTTTCTACTTCCATGGTGCTTGCTTCAGTTTTTGTAATCGTGCTCATTTTTGCACCCTGAACTTTTCTCTTTCTGCTCACTGTGATTAACTAGTTTTTTCTTTTTATTGATTTTAGAGTCTGAGTAGTATATATGTCTTAGCATCAGCATTTGAACAAAAATTACTTTTTTTTTACTACCATATACTTTGATTTTATGTTGTATTGTGTTATGGATTTTATTATGTATTAATTTGGTATTTTCTTTTCATTCTTGCACTTTTGGATATGTGTTGTGTCAGTTTATGAGTTCACATGTGACATGTTACATGTTACATGTTTCACATTCCTCGGCTGGCCCAAAGCAGAAAACGGCTGAATTTTGGGCTTTATCGAAACATAAGTCTTCAATCACAACTATTGCAAAGGTTCAAAGTATAAATGATGCATAAATTGATTAATAATTCAAGAAATATTGCATGATAATCTCTCATTGCCAACTAATATATAGAATAAAAATATAAATAAAATGAAAAAACTTCTCTTATGGACTATCTTAATCTATATACAAAATAATTTCTCCAATTTTTTTATTTTAATTTAACATAAATTAATTTTAGCCCATGAGAGAAAAATGTTTAATTTTGTTCTTATTTTCATTTTGTATCACTGCGTATTAAGGAACTTTGACGTTAAATTAAGTATAGGGTCTTCGTTGTAAGAAATTAAGAGGCAAATTTCCCAAAGTGTATTTTTTTTTTTAAATTCATTTTTTTATTTATTTCCGACAGACTTATTATTAATTTAGTTCAATATATAAATCTCATACTTATTTTTAATTTAGTTCAATATATAAATCTCATACTAAT
>Ga0123340_1004910_pt1 | contig 12723 bp, 6 predicted proteins | sample SirMexnodulemix_FD_89961 | JGI IMG/M metagenome (GOLD analysis project Ga0123340, IMG submission 89961) | Root nodule microbial communities of legume samples collected from Mexico - Siratro Mexico nodule mix | ecosystem: Host-associated > Plants > Roots > Nodule | place: Mexico: Nepantla... | reverse complement strand
TATATATATATATATATTTCTGTGATTAAATTTCCCGAGAAAATGACGGGAATATATCCAGCTGCAGCAATTTATAGATGTCAACTTAAATGTGAATCTCTGATTTAGATATTAAACAGATTCTTTACCACTCAATTTTTAAATAAAGTTGGCATTTAAAGCATAATATTCAAGTGACAGATTTTTACAATTAAACTTTCTAAAAGAGGAGTATAACCTGATTTGATTGATTCTTGCAATTACTTGCAGATTAGCATGTAGTTTGTCTAACACAACAACGAAAACCAGTGCAATTAACGAACAAATAAACTCGAAATTTTCTTCCGCAGATCATTAAACATCAGAAAAATGGTTTGAATGAATTCAAATAGTTTCTATAAATTAACCACTGATTTTGAAAATCCTGGAGCAAATAAAACATGATTAGCAGCAGTATATGAGCATATCAATCAAATTGATTTCTATTAAGTATATACCTGCAATTAGATACCGAAAGCAACATAGATATTTAGGCAAATACTTGATAGTGCAGTATATTCACGTTAGCATCTTTTTAGAATTAAACAATACCTTAGCAAAATTTGATTTCAATTTGATTCAAATGTCTGCCATTACTGTGACCATTTCTTGATAAAGGCGTGAACCAAAAAACATTCTTTCCTTATGCAGAATACTAATTAGGTTAACAGCACACACACAATAAAATCTGCAGAATTTTAATCAAATCTGGAATTCGTTTTGATTTTCCTAATGTATTCGTGCCATTGATTTCGATTTGAATTCAAATCATTATGTAATTAATTTCTCATATACAGAGGCGTGAACCAAAATTTCCTAAAGCAGTGGAAACCAATCACGTTGACAGCAATCTATCAAAACGAAAAACTGCAGAAAAATTTTAATAGCTTGACTTGGTGAGATTTAAATAGTTCTACAGGTTTTACATTTTTATGTTTTACTAAAACTGCTTTTCTTTTAATTTTGAGTAGAATTAAATTAACAAAATAAAAGTTAATAAAAACTTATTTGGTTTTTGCATGCTTAGAGACCTGTGTATTTGGCTGTACCTAAATTAGAATTCATCAAATTTAAATATAGCCTTGGAGTGTTTGTCAACATCAAAATTATACTGTATAACTTGATCATCTCATGGATTTCTTTGGACCGGCTAACACATTATTAGATAGTATAATGGTTTAACAATAAGCCAAATTACAAAAGTTCAAGCTAAAATAAATAGAATTAAATTTATATGGATTCTTTTACAAAAAAATTAACAAACATCTCTCAACTCAAAATAGTCATAGTAGAGATTCTAAATCCAAAAACTATGTCTATTTTGAATCCATAGAAATGTAGAATTTAATGAATTAAACTTAATCTAAATAGTATTTGTAGAAAAAGTTATGACCAAAACAGTGAGCAAAGGTCAAATTAGGAAAAAATACAAAATTAAAGCAAATATATATATATTGAAACTAATTTATTACTAGTAAAAGGAAGTGAGTTAAAAATTGAAAATAAAACATATGAAAAGTGGTTTCACTATACAATAAGGCTATAAATGTGTATATAGGTGTCATCACATAGTAAAAGCATTTATAAGTTTAGAGCAATGTAAGTTATCAAAATACATATCTTTTTGTCTATCTCAAACATAACCAGTGTATGTTATCATCAAATGAAACATATATGTCTATCATTATCACACAAGGCATTACATATATCATGATTTGATACTAAGATAGATTCGTATTTACCACTTTGTTGTAAGCACTTGATTAAAATAACTTTAGGTCTTATAAACTTTTCTCTAATATGTTACTTCAATCATAGGTGGGTAAAGAGATGGTTGGATAAGAAGAGACTGACATAAATGTGTTTGGAGACTGTATTTTATGTGCTTTGTGGTGTCCAATGTCAAGGAGTGGTATGCTCGGAGTAATATGGGAACCACCAAAAGGTAGTTTGGGGCTAATGTATTGGCAAAGGGGTAAGTTATGACTTAGTGCCTAAGAATTGGTTGAATAAGAAGATGAGAAAGAAATAATAGGTTAATGGGTAAGACAATTTTTGGGTGATCGATGGGTACAATTGCAAAGTGAGAGATAGAAGGGTAGATATTCAAGTCATCACAAAATTGACTTATTGGTGCATCAAAGTAACTTCAAACAAGTATTCTGAAAGTTCATATCTTTCTTGCCTAACTCAAAAGTAAAAGCATGAATGACCTTCCTCTTTTGTGTATTTTGCCTCATCTCCTCCTTTAAGTAGATGATGCATTTACACTACTTCTCTACATTTGATCAACAACTTGTCTCAGGGACTCAACGCTACTGTCCCTTATACTAATGACATGTATTTCACTACTATAATGATTTTTCTTTAGTTTTGAACGATTTCAATTTTGTCTAACTAATGTAGTTTCTTATGTCAAATTGGTAGTAAGAATGCTAATGACATGTGACATGAACAAAAAAGGACAAAGGACATGTCATCAATCAAAGTCAATTTCTTGATGAAAACAACACGTGGCACAAGCAATGAATGTCATTGTAATAATGTCATCACCATAAATTTGGTGACTATATTGGCTAGATTTTTTTTTTTAAAATAAAAGGACTAAGTTAAAAACATTTAAAATAGTAGGACAAAATTGGAAAATAAATCACAATAAAAAAGGGAGAATTTATTAAACCGTAAATTTTAAGTTGGTTTAATTTATTTTTAGTTGTATTTTTATACAACACCTTTTGTGCTCAAGAAAAAAAATAAGTCTTTTAATCATATTATTGACCATATTCACAAGGTAAAATTAGAGAGATCCATATTCAGTAAAACATTATTAGACATCATCAATTGACTTGGGTTTAGATAACACAATCTAAAATTTAAAAATCAAACTAGTAATGAGACACTTGATGCCACGAGTCACGAACTTGAATCTCTATCAAATGGGTCAAAAATATTTTAAAATAATTTGTTGATTTATTTCCTGAGGAGGTTCCACATTGATTTCCAAATATGAAGGTGCAAAAGGCTCTAAAGCGGGGGTGGGGCTTGAATGAAGTTTGAACTCAAATTGCTAGGAATAAACAAATAAATAGTTAGTGTATAACAAAGTATAGAGTATAGAGGAGTAAACACATCATTTCACCCTATAATTAGGGCTACGTCCAATCCCCTTAAGCAAATCACTTAAGAGTTTTCACTAAATGAGTTTTGTAACATCTCATATTTTTCATATAATAAGAACTTTATTGCATAAAAATTATATAATAAACTTGAATATAAAAATTCGTACATTTACCATGTATTTCAAAATATACTTCTCCAAATAAGATTTAATAAAAATATCTTTGTAAAATTACAAATAAAATAAAGCTTCTCCAACAATTCACTTGGGACTCACACCACCTGTCAAATCCTCTGCTCACGTGTAATACACGATCATCGCAGTTTTAAAAACAACACAAACATCACACAAAAATAAGGGTAAGCTAGAGAGCTTTAAAAAATGTATTTTCATAAATTGGATTTCTATCATAACCAAACAACAATAATTCAATCTTTTATAATTCATCTCACATCATACATATACTGACTCACAAATAAAGACACTAGACCCTTTACTTCCGGAAGACACTCGTTCATTGAGTAAGACACAGAGGTATGTGCACCTGTCATATACCATCCATCTGTTTCGATCACCTAATATTTCAAACCTTGGACATGGCCATATGAACCTCCTTCGACTCTTCACTAACTAGTAAACTTCATCTATATGAATCCAATGTACCAGTAAATTCAGGATACCTCCTTAGATAGATCGAATCCCCAAACAATGCACATCCTAATAATCTCAACACGGGTAACTCCTTTCCTGAAGATACTATGTCTCGATCACACACCACATCATTCACAAACATTGATATTACATCATATCATACATAAACATTCATTCCATTCAATTCAAATTCATCCAATTCATATTTAATAAACAAATAATTACAATATCCATTAAAAACATTTAAACTAGCTTCCCTTACCCAAATTCACAAAATAAGTAATTACAATATTTATTAAAAACATTCAAACTAGCTTTCCTTACCCAAATTCACAAAATAAGTAATTACAATATTTATTAAAAATATTCAAACTAGCTTTCCTTACCCAAATTCACAAAACAAGTAATTACAATATTTATTAAAAACATTCAAACTAGCTTCCCTTACCCAAATTCACAAGACAAGTAATTACAATATCTATAAAAACATATAGCTAGATTCCCTTACCTCTATAGAGTAAAGATACTTAAAAACCCTAAAATCACAATCAACCTAACTCTGTTCAAGAATCTAATCGGACACTCTTTATCTACTCAACGCTAGGAATCTAGAAGTGTCCTCTGATTGTCAATTTGATAACTTATGAGATCACAAATCTAGAGAGAAGGTAGAAAAATTTAAAGAGAAATTGTTTCAGAGAGATGATGGTTTTCATAAGAATGAAACTGTATATCTTCTAAAAGAAAGAGAGAGAGAATTGATAGTTTTTATAAGCAGAATATCTTCTTAAAGATAATTGATGATTTTTATTATAATAAAACAGAATATCTTCTTAGAGAGAAAGTTGATAGTTTTTATAAAAATAAAATAGAATATCTTTTCAAAGAGATAGAATGTCTTCTTAGAGAGAGAGTTGGTGGTTGTTATAAAATAAAAAGTAAATAACTAACTTTTATTTACTTAAACAACTTTGTTGTTAAAAAAATAGGTGTTGTCTTATTTATCTCTAAAACTAAATTCTAGGTTAGTTTTTTATTCTATAGATATTTTCTAGATATTACAAGTTTTAACACCTCTCGAAGACAATTATTTTGCACCTCTTTAGGCAGAAGTTTTAACACATCTCTATAAATGAGTTTTAACACTTTTCTAAGAAAACCAAACTCAGTCTCCCCATGATATTAAGACCTCTCAAACAATGAGAAAAACACTCTTTAAAAAGTAACAATGAAAGCTCATTGGGTATACTTCATAGAGTGAAGGATGTACAATGGTTTGAACACAACATAGGTCACTAGAAGCTCTATAGTTGTAGATATCATATGTACAAGGAACAAACATCTTTTTTCACACACAAACTTGTTTTTTTATTGATTTCTTTTCTATATCTCGTTCTTGTTTCTTGTTCTTCATCTTCAAGGTCATTATATAACCTTTACAATAGTGACTGTTGAATTTGTATTCTTATATGCTTGAAATGGAAACTTCTGCACCGATGAATATTTCACCTCTTCAATGCATATTCTTGATCGTTAAACCATTTGAAAACTTTCCATTGGTATACTAAACTTCAATGTCAAAACTTAATGCATTAATCATAATTTGCATGAATATAGTTTTGCACTTCATCTTTTCTACCATTAGACACTATATAAGGTAACTTTAACTTTAATGTGGTATTTGCGTCTTAATCACATATTTGAACCTTTTGAATTATTTCTTAATTTGTAGAAAAATGAACGTTGAAGCTTTAACATATTTGCACTTGAACTTTCCACAAACTTGTTGTTCATCATTTTCATATTAAACACTCTATATGGAAACTTCTCATCTGAATGATTTTTCATGTCTTGAGTGTATGATTATTGTCGTTTATACTTTGAATTCATTCTGTATTTGATTCCTTAATTTCTGAAGCTTTAATTTACTCTAATAATCTTGTACGCAAGTTCCAATCTATAGTTTCTTTAATCGTCTGCTAGATGCTTTATATGGAAAGATATGATGTACTCATCTCTTCTTATCTCGAGTATTTATGTGTTAATGGTTCTCTTCTAAAATCTTCCACGTTCGTATTTCTTTGATATTAAAGCTTAATTTTTCTTTAATCATAATCTTGCAAATCTCATTCTCCATTACTTCTTCAATCTTTTATAGACGTTTGAATAGGAAATATTTGTTTTAATAATTTTTGCGCATCCAGGAGTCGTAAACATTTCTAGAAACTATTTGAACATGAGTGACAATGATAATTTATATTAAAACACTTGGGTCAGTCAAATTAATCATCATTTAAATATATGGGTATCTTTGAGACATAATCTTTTGAATTTCAGAATTATAAATATTTTTTATTCCACAATTCCTTTATTAATATATATTTTTCAAAAAAATTCTAAGTTTGTATATTTTTTACATGTTCGAAGCAATCAAATTAAAATTCGATTATATCAAATCACAATTTCAAAATTCATCAGAATTAGAATATGTTATGTTCTTCGTCCAGAACATTGTATATCAAATTAAGCAACATAATTTGAATTAATCTTTGATTTATTTAAATTAATTTTTTCCAGACAAGTTTCAAAAATATTTTCAAATCATTAGAAACCAATGATTGAATATGAGCACTGAGTTTAGAGACTCACTATCATGATAGATTGTCTATCATGATAACAAAAACTTGATCATCTACCACGAAGGTGATGGGCAGATCGTATAGCATGTTTTGTCTCCAAAGAATGTCTCACAATATAATTTGTTGTAACCATATGCTACAGGTTCGTCTAGTTTGACATCGCACTGCTGGATCGTTTATGAATATTGAGATCATTTGTCAAGCACATCCTAATGGTATCATTGAGTACATTCATCGCCAGTGGATTATCTATTGCTTTATTTTTACATGATCATCCAACAGATTGAATCTTCAAATTGCTTATCATTTAACCTTTTATTTCTGCACCCAAGTAAGCTTTATTGTATCCTTTAACTAGTCTTATAGTTTTTGTTATCATTATAACTCATAGACTCTCGTATCATGAAATTATCTAATGTTTATTAGATTATCTAGTTGGTTCTAAACCATTTAGCATCTTAACAAACATGGACTTAGCTCTTGAAGTCAGCCTACCCAATAGGCCAACTTATAGGACTAATCCCCAAGAATCTAAAGAGATAGAGAAAAAAAGTTAGTGACTTATTAAAGAAGGGTTGAGCAAAAAAGAGTCTTAGTCCTTGTGTTGTTCCCATGTTGTTGGTCCCTAAGAAAGACAAGACTTGAAGAATGTGTATAAGTTATCGGGCAATCTACAACATTACTATAAAATAGAGGTACCCAATCCCTGGTTAGATGATATGTTAAAGGAGTTGCATGGAAAAAATATTTTTTCCAAAATTGATCTTAAGAGTGGTTATCATTAAATAATAATTAGAGACAAATGGAAAACTAGTTTTAAGACCAAGTTTGGTTTGTATGAATGGTTAGTAATCCCTTTTGGCTTGACCAATGCCCTCAGCACCTTCATGTGATTAATGAATTGTGTTCTTAAGGATTTCATCGGTATATTTTTTGTTGTCTACTTTCATGACATTTTTAATCTATAATAGGAGTATAGATTAGCACCTAGGCCATCTTATACAAGTCTTAGTTATTCTAAAGGACTACAACTTCTTTGCTAACCTTGAAAAATGTACCTTTTGCAAAGAAACTGTAATTTTTCTCAATTTCATGATTTGAAAAGATGGTGTTCATGAGGATCCAGACAAAATAAAGGCTATCCAAAATTGACCTAATCCCAAAAGTGTAGGAGAAGTCTATAGCTTCTATGGGTTAGCTAGTTTTTATAGAAGATTTGTTCAAGACTTTTTTATGTATTTGTTCCCCTTAATTAATATGAACTTGTTAAGAAGAATTGTTCTTTTGTGTAGGGTGAAAAACAAGAAAAATCTCTCCAAAACCTAAAAGGTAAGCTAACACATGCACTTATTCTAGTTCTTCCATATTTGTCCAAACTTTTAAACTATAGTGTGTGATGCCTCTAGGGTTGGCATGTGTGTTGTATTAATTGAAAGTGGACATTCCTTTCCATACTTTAGTAATAAAACTCAGAGGAACCACCTTGAACTATCCCACCTATTCCATTATATTACTTAGTAACTAAAGAATTCATCATCCATACAGACCACAAGTCACTAAAGTACATAAAGGGGCGTGGAAAAAAATAAACAAAAGACATGCTAAGTGGGTAGAATACCTAAAGCAATTTCCTTATGTTATCAAACACAAAAAGGGGAAAGTAATATAATAGTTTATGCTTTATCTAGAAGATATACATTACTAGTCTCATTGGGCACTCATATTCTAGGATTTGATAACATAAAGGAGTTGTATGAGCATGACATAAATTTTGCATCCACATTTGTATCATGTCTCAAGAAGTCTTTTGATGAGTTCTACTTTTCTGAGGAGTATATTTTCAATAAACGAAAACTTTGTATACCCCAAGGATTCATCAGAAGGCTTGTTCTACAAGAAAGTCATAAGGGTGGTCTTATGGGCCATTACGGGGTTGATGAAACCATAACTTCTTTGAAAAGAAAATACTATTGGCCACACACGAGAATATATATCTCAAAGGCATTGTTCTAAATGCATAGCTTGTCTACAAGCTAAGTTCAAGATATTGCCTCATGCACTTTATACATCTCTCCCTCTAAATAGAGCCCCTTAGGAGTATATAAGCATGGACTTTGTCCTATGTCTCCTAAGAACCCAAAGGGGCTATGATTTTATCTTTGTGGCACTGGATCTTTCTAGCAAGATGGATTATTTCATACCTCCACAAAGTAGATGATGTTAGATACATCTCTAGATTGTTTTTTAAAGAAGTTATCAAATTGCATGGTTTACTTAAGATTATAGTGTATGATAGTGATGTTACATTTCTAAGCCATTTTTGGAGAACTCTCTATGAAAATCTTAGAACTAAAATCCTATTTTTTACCACATGTCATCCTCAAACTGATGGCTATACTAAGGCAGTAAATAAATCTCTATCCACTTTGTTAAGGGTTATTCTAAAAGGCAATAAGAAGTATTGGGATGAATATCTTCCTCACATTGAATTCTCTTATCACAGAGTAGTCCACAAGACTACTAATCTTTCTCCCTTTGAGGTTGTTTATGGTTTCAACCCTCTCATACCTCTTTATCTATTACCCCTTCCATATATAACTTCTTTATTTCATAAAGAATGAGTGTTTAGATCATATTTTGTCAAGAAGTTCCATGAGAAGGTCAAAAACAAAATTGAAAAACTAACTAAATAATATATAAAATACAACAACAAAAGGAGAAGGAAAATAACTTTTGAGGAAGGGGATTGCATATGGCTACACTTGAGAAAGGAAAGGTTTTCCTCTCAAAGAAAGTCTAAAATCAGGTTGAGAGGAGATGTTCCATTCCAAGTCCTCCATAAAATCAATGATAATGCATATAGGCTATATCTCCCACTGATTATGGAGTCAACCCCATTTTTAATGTGTGCGGTCTTACTTCTTTTATAGAGGCTGCTAATTACAGGGATGAATTATATCGGAGTGTGGATCCTCTTCAAGAGGGATGGCCTAATAGAGGACCATCTAGGAGACTACATATTGGACCTTTGAGAAGGTAAATGGCTAGGAGAATTGAAGAATAAGAGTGTTCAAGAAGACTCTTCTCTTATAGAGTATGAATTATTAGAACTTTTTTCCCCTTTCTTAGACTTGTAAAAAGAAAGTAGAAGTAGAGTACTTTATAGAGGTATAGGTATTTTCCTTTGTAATTAGTAGAAGCATTAAGTGTGCCTCCAATTAGGCCTTAATTAGGATTTGATTAGATGATTGAAACCCTAGCTCCCACGTCAACTTAGGCCACCTCCAATTAGGTAAGAATTGGAGAGTCAAAAACCTATATGGGAAGTCCAAATTCAGCCAATACATACTCCTCCAAAGCTAGCATTTAAAAAGGCTTGTTTTTGCAAAGAATTACTAGATACGGGACATTAAGAGTTGTCAAACTTCAAGAAATATGCAGAAGCACTTTGTAATTTTAGTCCTACATTATTTAGAATATTAAGTGCAAGGGGCTTATGCATCTATAAATAAGATCCCTTGTACTCTTTTATAGCTTACTTTGAAATGAGAATTTGACTATGCATATTTGTTAGTCTTCTTGCTCTTTTGAGGACTAAAAAATGGGAGTATTCTCTTAAGATCTTCTCTAAGGAACCTTCCTTAGAAGAGGAACCTCAAGTTTTGAGATTCTTTTAAGAGTCTTGGAAAAATTCTTGAATAATTCTTTATGATACACACACACGAACGCACTCACGCGCGCCCGCACGCTGCATGCAACACGCCTCACGCTTGCACGCACAAAATAATTGTCTAATTAAATGGACTTTATTCTATCAAAATTTTGATTTGAGTAAGTTTTCTTTTCTTTTAGATCTCAAATTTTCTTCTTCTTTTTTTCATTTTTGTTGCGTGGGTAGGGTTATGTTGTTGTATGTGAAACCTAGCTAGAAAAGATGAATTTCTATCATCTGGGGTTGTAATGATGTGCTTGCACTACCATCAATTTTAGAATTACCAACACATGTGTATTTGTCAATAAAATATCATTACCAAAAGATTTAATTGACAGTAACTACCAATGAATTTTACCAATTGATCAAATTTGTCGCTAATTACCTACGAATTTTATCGACAAATAATTGATGGTAAATTTACCAATGAATTTACTGACGGATCCAAATTATATAATAATAATAATAATAATAATAATAATAATAATAATAATAATAATAATAATAATTAAGATAATAGTAATAATTATATCAATTATTATTATTATTATCAATTATAAATTATTCATTAAGAAAATAATAATAGTAATTTATATTATTATTAACGAAAATTATTATTAGTTTTTGTAAGACCATAGAAATTTGTTTTAGCGTAGTAGTATTTAAGGATCTAGAGAATAGCCCTAAAGTAGAAGAGATATTAGTAAAATAAAATCTAAATATTTTATTGTTAAAATGAAAAGTTCATAGTAGGAAAGTCAGTTGTTCATATCTTATTTTTATAAAACCACCATCTTTCTAGAATAAATTTTCTTTTTTTCCTTTACCTTCTGTCTAGAATTTTGGCTGCACCTGTCATCAGACTGACGATCAGAGGTCATCCTTATGCTCCTAGCATCGAGTAGAGTAAGAGTGTCCGATCAGATTCTTGAATAGAGTAAGTTCATTTTCTGCTCAATTTCCTTTGAGTCAATCTTCAAATGTTCTTAGGTACTCTAGAAAACAACTTGCATGTGATCTTTAGGGCATTAGTAGGGGTCTTTGTTAGTTCATGGTCTTAGTGGTGTAGTCTGATCATTGATCAGAGCTCTGTGGTGCAGGTTAGGAGATCCTCTATGATTTTTAGGCTTTGGGAGCTATTTTGGAAAGTGCTCTACTTTAATTCAAGTAAAGGAAGTTAGTTTCATGTTTTACACTAATTATCTTCTTCATATAGAACTCTAGGATAGACAACTTGAATATGTATAAATGATTGATCATCAGTGCTCAAGTTTTTTTCTTGCAGGTCTAACTAGTTCTTGAGCACTGAATGAACTTGATTGTGTGATTTGGTGTGTGATTAATAGACTTAATTCAAGTTGTGGAATGATGGTTGAATGTGATAATATAAAAGATATATGAATTTGGTTTTGTTAGATGAAAATAATTTAATATGGTTTTGATAAGTGTATTGAAAAGTTTTAATAAACTTGATGTAGTTTTAGTATTTTAGATTTGATGTTGATAGTTATTCAATAGAAAAATGTTTGAGATGTTAGCTACTTTAAACTTGTTATGATTGTGAATTGATTGAGATAAGTATAAAAATAATTGATTCTTTGATAAGATGTAGTTTCTTGTTAGTTATTAGTTGCATGAATACAACAAGGTTGAGATTGAATAATCTTGTAGATTGTGAAGTTTTTGAGATACTAGAAATTGGAAAGTTTATGAAAGTATGAGTGGAAAGTCGAGATGTATGATATGATTTAAAATAGATGTGGTCTCTGATCGAGACATAGTATTTTCAGGAAAGAAAATACCTGTGTCAAAATTTAATAGAATGTGCATTGTCTAAGGATCTATTAAAAAATGATTGATATCTTGACTCTACTAGTATTAGGAATCAAATAGATGAACAATACTAGGTGGTGAGAATCGAAGGAGGTTCGAACTGTGTGACTACAAATTGAAATATGGTTGTCCAGACTAACCCTGTTATACAAGATTGTTAATTCATTATTGTTGATTCATTGATTGGGGGTTGTGTAAATTCACGATTTGGAGTTGTATGACAAGTGCATATCACGGGGTTTATTCAATGCATGAGTCTTCTGGAAGTAGAATTGAGTCTGTCTATATTGTTTGATGTCATGAGTTAAGATTGTTAGATGAGTTGGATGAGAGATGATGTGAATGGATTGTTATTTATTAAATGTTATGTGTGTGTGTGTGATCAATTTAGATTATATGAGAAATATTTTAATTACTAGCTTACCTTTTTTTGTTTGTGTTAGTGTGTTTGTTTTTTATCTGTGATAATTATGTTATACACGGGAGCAAATAATGTTGTAGATGAGCCAATTGAGGATGCTCTTAATTGAGCTTGCTGCAGAGTTTCTTTAGATATTTTGAGAAAACTCTTCATTATGTTCATATGTAAATATATTTTGTTTTAAAATCCCTATGAAGGGATGTAATTTGACTTAAACTTTTATTGGATAGATTGTAACGTATGTATGTAGATATATGTATGCATGTTTTAATCACTTATTAGAATATACTAGTGTCAAAAGTGGGATGTTATAGTTTTATTATTATTATTA
>Ga0123340_1004909_pt1 | contig 12724 bp, 9 predicted proteins | sample SirMexnodulemix_FD_89961 | JGI IMG/M metagenome (GOLD analysis project Ga0123340, IMG submission 89961) | Root nodule microbial communities of legume samples collected from Mexico - Siratro Mexico nodule mix | ecosystem: Host-associated > Plants > Roots > Nodule | place: Mexico: Nepantla... | reverse complement strand
TATGTATATATATCGAAAATATTAACGTTTATTTAAAGAAGTAAAGCTATACATGTTTATTAGTAATTGTGGGTATAACGGACTTTTTGACTTGAACCTGTTTTTCGGTTCAATGAAAAGAGAAATTTATAATTTTAAGAAAAATCAAAAGGTTTTAATTACTAAAAAAGATTATATAAATTTTAGTTGATAACGCATAAAAATACTCTCAATCTAATGGTAAATAACTATTCTTTTATTAAGCGACTATTTGTTCTTTTTGACTAATTAATAACAATAAATAATGATTTTAGTGTAAATATTGGGAATAAATGAGATAAAATCGGAAATAAATATTCATTTTAATCCTTGATATTATACTAGCAATTTTAACCTTTCACTTTATAAAAATTTACTTTAGTTATCAATTAAAACAAACTCATAATATAGGCTACCTTTTCACATAAAAGAAAAGGAAGATGCAAAGTGCACCAATGAATGGAAGGAGATGAAGAATAAATCTGAGAAAAAAAAAAATGGAAACTTGAAGTACAAGAAATATTATTTAAAATTTTTTTACCATTTAAAATGAAATCTAATTGTCAGTACTCTCTGAATAAATTTCATATAATTTAACTATAAGTTAAACACACATTTAGATTTCTTAAGATTACTTCCTCTTAAATGTGCTTCAAATAATTCTACATAAATAGATGAGTAATTGAGCATAAATGCCACTTGTATTAAATACAAATAAAGAAAAAATAAGGAATCATGGTCGATCATCAATTGAAGGAGATAACATACACTTTTTATATCTTTAAAGAGAATAATCTTTGCTCGACACTCTTTTTATACACAAAAGAAATTGATAAGTCCGTTCTTAACTTCTAATGAAACGATTTTTATTTTTATTTATTTTGTCTCAGATAAATAAACAATTACTATGATAGCTTTTCAGTAACTAATAAAAACAATTTAGTAAATTAGTTTACTATTTAGTTATTTATAGCTTTAGTTAATTTAGTAAAAAAATGTCACTTGAAATGAAAAAGAGTATGATTTAGCATCATTTATGAACCATGGTTTAGAAAAATACATAATTAAATTGGAATAACGATATCATTTAATACTGAAATAAATTATTTTTATTATATAATATCTAAAATGAATTATTTTATTATTATATAATATTTTATTAGAACAAGTGAATGTAAAATTGATATTGTAAGACATTCTAGTATAGCTTAATTTATGAGTTTGCGATCATTTTTAAGTTTTTTTTATTTTTGATGTTGTAGTCTTCTTTGTTTTATCCACATTGAAATTAGTTAACAGTTTAAATATTATGTAGTGTTTAGGATTAGAATAAGAATATCTTATGTTTTTGGACTATTTTCTTTTTTATAAACTTTTATATAAATATTTTTCGTAAAAGGATCAAAAGTTTAAATTATCGAAGACTTCTTATTTGCTTTATCTTTTGTGTGTTATAGATGATAATTATTACATATCTACTGTGAATGATACATAATCAAAAAATTACTTGTGTATGTCGAGATGTCAAGATCTTTATCAACTGAATGATATGATTTCCGTAACTATAAAATAATCATTAGTCGAGCTTAATAATATAATTATAGATTAGATTATTATAATACAATAATATTATAATATTAATAATATAATTATAGATTGAATTCATCTAGAGATCCTTATAATATAAAATTAGATGATCCTTATAATATAAAATAGAAGTAATTCATAGAGTTTAAATAAACGGTATGAAAGTATAACTTTTTCAAGATTAAAAAGGTTTGTAGCAATAAGAAGTCAAATCAATTCAATTGGACCGAAAATACTGTCTTCTCCGATTCATTTCGGCCACACAAACATTATGGTCCAATAGAGGAGCATATACATCATCACATTACATTAGTCTTAAATTATATGATCAATAACTCTTGCACCCATTAAGTATCTTTCGTTTGCTTGCTGCGTCTCTGCCAAATCAAACAAAATGGCAATACCATAATCAATTCTGCATGAAAAATTCATTAAAGATATACTAATTTACAGATTATAATAAAGATAATTCTCACTTTTCAAGCTAGTTTTTAACTTTAAACTTATTTTTTATATCTAACGAGGTTTAATTGACCTATGGTTACACACTATCAAACTATCCATCACTGTCTAAACCCATATCCGAGATATATGAGACACAGATAAGAGAAATTTCTAGCATATTTGAGTAGAATACAGTTATATATATATATATATATCTCCAAATCAAATATGCTCCAATATTTGAAATTTCGAAGATACACTCATCATATTTGAGAGTGATTTTGAAGTAGAGTATGTGAAACTTACTTAAAATACTTGCTAGTAGTCTTAATATTTATTTCCTCAGTTCTAGTGACATTGTCAGAACTTGTTTTGAGCTTATATTTTGTTCTCTCTCCTCTGATTTTTGAAGCTTCTCTTCTCTAAAACAGGCTCCATGCATGCATTAACTGTCACGGTGATATGCTCTCTCTCTCTCTATATATATAGGATTTAGCTCTGATTAGTGATTTGCATGGTAATAGTTGAAATGAGGCAAAAGGATTGTTATAGAAAGAAAGGTTGGGGTGAAGTGAAAGGGAAAGTGGTGGTGGTTGCAGTTGAAGCAACGAAAGAAGTTTCAAGGAGTGGTTTGATGTGGGCTTTGACTAATGTTGTTCAACCAGGAGATTCTATTAAGCTGCTGGGTGTCATTTCGCCTTTCTGCTCAAGTATATCTTTCATGTCACTTCATTATTTTCTTTTGTTATTCTTTATTATTTGGCAAAGTGATTCTAAAAATGAAATTGATGATTCCATATTTGAAAGTGCTTCTCAAAGATCCTGATAGTACTAACATAACAAGGATGCTGACATTATTCTAAAACATGTTCTCTTTGGCACTAACAGCTATGAGATTAACTGTGTTTTGTCTTCACTTCAGATCTCTCCAGGCTTGCTTTTGTTACTGATTGTATCACTACTCAGTGGAGTTCCCGTTTAGGAACCGTCACAGATCAGAGAGAAGTTTTTGTAAATTCATGCTCCCAAATGGTGCTTCAACTTCATCAGTTTTATGATCCAGAGAAGGTTAGATCATAACCTTTCAATAACTCCCAAATATGTTTCGGTTTTTCACTTTTGTTTCATGTGCTCAAATTCTTTTTTTCTGATCTGCCAAAATTTAAATAGATAAAGATCAGAATCAAATTTCTTTCTGGTTCTTTTTGTGGAGCAGTGGCTGCTGAAGCCAAGAGAGCCAAATCAAGCTGGGTAATATTGGAAAGGTAAGAAATAATATAATGACATTCTAGAGAATTTGTTCTTTGTGAATGCAACGCTAATTCATTTTTATTTTATGTGTATGAATATGCAATGCCATTGGTGATTGTTAAAAATTTTACGCACAAATGCTTACAGAAAATTGAAAAATGAAAAGAAATACTGCATGGAGGAGCTGAATTGCAGTGTTGTAATCATGGAGCGATCTCGGCCAAACATACTGCGATTGAATTTGATCGTTTCAACAAATATGGAGCACACTGCATTTCCAAGAAACTTCAAAGGCAAGTCTGAACATGCAGATACAATTAAGGGTACCATTGTTACTCCTGCAAGTAGTCTAAAAGGGTCAAAGACTGCTAGTATCATTGGAACACCATCAACTCCTCGGACTGGGACTTCATTTTATCAATATGATAGTGATGGAGGACGAAAGAAAGATTTTCCCTTTTCTCAGAAGGAGGTGAAAATTCTGGAGGAAGGTGGATCCAATTCAGAGAGTGAAATTATTATGAGTTTGTCATCGTGCGGGTCATATTTTCAGCCATGGATTTCAAATGGAATTTGTGTTGATGACGAGTTTTCAAAAAGCAATGACATTAACAAGGCTGTGGTATTTCCTACCGAAGCATTGGTTCATAAATTGGATCATGACCCTATCTTAGAAGTGCTTAATGGTAAAATTGATGTGAACATAAGCAGAAGTGTCAGAGAAGCAATTCCACTAGGCCCAAATGGCACCACTGCCTCTCCCCCATTGTGCTCTATTTGGCAGCATAAGGCACCTTTGTTTCGGAATCCTCCAAGATGGTTTACATTTGCTGAACTGAAACTTGCTACTGGTGGATTTTCAAACGAAAGTTTTTTGGCTGAAGATGAGGCTGGTTCTGTACACCGTGGAGTCTTATCTGATGGGCAGGTTGTTGCTATCAAGCAGTATAAGTTATGTGGTACTCAAGGTGATGAAGAATTTTGGTCAGAAGTTGAGGTCTTAAGCTGTGCACAACATCGTAATGTTGTGATGCTAATTGGGTTTTGCGTGGAGCATGGAAGAAAAATTCTGGTTTATGAATATATCTGCAATGGATCTCTATATTCTCATCTTCATGGTAAAAATTTTAAATTTCAACTTATTCAGTAGTCCATACAGTTTTTCTATTCTGGGTTCTAATTTCTAACAGAAAATAGCAAGTTTTAGTCTTTATTTAGATACATAGAAGTTAAAAAAGAAAATTTTTGCATCACAAAACTTGCACTACTTAAATTTTCCTGGTTGATAAGAACTAAAAATGAAGGCAAAGTATAAAACCATATAGATACTGTATATTTCAAAGCTTTTTGGCATAGTTTGTATGTCCTAGAAGGTGCAATTATGTTACTTAAGTTAATAAGAATATGATCTTAATTATATGGTGATTGCAGGAAAGAATGAAAATGTATTGAATTGGTCTGCACGTAAGAAAATTGTTCTGGGAGTAGCTCGTGGGTTGAGGTACCTTCATGAAGAATGTAGAGTGGGTTGCATTGTGCACCGCGACATTAGACCCTGCAACATCTTCCTTACTCATGGCTTTGAGGCATTAGTATGTGCAAGTCCAATTATTGTTTAATTTCACAATGATCTATGTTTTTGTCTTGTTCTTTTGTTAGTTAGTGTGTGTCACTTTCCTATGCAAATAGGAAGAATCTTGGTTGTTCATAAAAAATAGTCTCAGCTAACTGTGACAAATGGATTTAGGTGGGAAATTTCGGGCTTACGAAATGTCATACAAATGGAGAAATGGGAAGACTCGGGTAATTGTAATGGTAGAAGAAAGCCTTTATTTTGCCTCTAACTAGTTTTGGAGAGTGATGATTTACGTTGGTCTTGCATGCACATGCACATGCACAGGTATTTGGCTCCAGAATATAGTGAAAGTGGTGAAATCACTGAAAAAGCTGATGTGTACTCCTTCGGTGTACTATTACTAGAGCTTCTTACTGGACGTAAAGCTTCTGGTAAAAGGCTCCAATACCTGCATGAATGGGTAAGATTTTTACAGTTCATCATCTTCAAAATATGTGAAGCAATAATGAGTTCAAATATTTGGATAGGCACGAGGTGACATTGATGAAGTAGTAGATCCATGCATAAGAAACTGCAACATTGATCAGGAACTTCATCGCATGCTGCAATGTTCCACTTTCTGCATCCAACAACATCCACATTTAAGGCCACCAATGTCTCAGGTTGCATTATTAAGTGCTTACTTAATTGCTGTTTGTCCTTAAAACTAAAATTCATTGAACTATATTTCTCCTACAGGTACTCCAGATGTTAGAAGGTTATGTTTTGATGTGATCTGGACAATAATGCAAATAAGGTCAGTTCAAGGGTATATTTGAAAACCTTAAGTTAAAGTTATATTAGAGTATTTTAGTAGTGTAAAAAACATATTTCGAATTTTAATTTTTATTATTTTTTACTTTAGATAACTATTAGATTTGAAAATGTAAATAATTTTTAATTAGTAGAATAGTAAGTTGTTTAATAATGTATATTTAAGATTTTAGTAATTTTAATTCTAAGAAATTACCTTTTTTATTATAATGTCTAACTTTTTTTAAATTAAATATTAAAATAAAAATTTTAATTTATAAAGAATTCAAAATTTAGCTATGTCTTTGTTATTTTCACTGATGAATTTTTTTGTTCTTACCATTCACGGAAGAAAAAAATGATTATGCAGAGTAATAACCATATCACCAATTCCAAAAACCTAATTCAAAAATATAAAAATTTTTGACTAAATTTTAAAAAAAAAAAGTCATTATAGGTAATTAAACTTATTAAAAATTTAAAATTTAATTTAACTTAACAAAAGAGTCTTTACATGTTTCAATTTATACATTTATAATATATATCGAAGTTTTTAGTTTTAAGAAATTCAAAACGTATAAAAAAAAATCTAAAGCTTTGAAATATTTCTAAGACCTTGGAAAGCAAAGCAAAGCAACAATGTCGCGGTGGTTCCTGAAAGCACTTAGTAGCCGCCGCTTTTCCCTTTGTTCTGCGCTTCATGAGCCTCGCTTCTTCTCCTTCTTCTCTCGTATGTTCCCTATTCATCCAATTCATTCGAATCTCTCTCTGTTTCTGCTTTCACTGTGAATTGTTTGTTTGTGCGAGGTTGCAGATGTTGCAGAGAGGGAGCAGGTTGACACTTCCACACCCACAAAACCAAGTTTTATCCACCCTACTGCCGCCGTTCACCCCGATGCCCTCATCGGCCAAGTACTTCTTTCTTACTCTTTCTCTCTTTTCAACCCAATGCAAAACTCTGTCTTTTCTTGCTTCAACCAAAGTTTCCTCCTTTTCTGCTGAATTGCTATTGGGTAGTTGAAATGTTGTCCATTCATCAAACATATATTCACTTCCGGATATTGTGCTTAGGGTGTTTCGATTGGTCCCTTTTGTTCTGTTAGCTCCTCTGCAAAGCTGGGCAATGGTTGTCAACTATATCCTGGAAGTCATGTTTCTGGAAATACAGAGTTAGGGGACAATTGCACGTTGATGACGTGAGTTCAGTGTTCACACCTAAGATCACTGTTTCACATAAGGTTTTGGTCTGCTGAATACTGCTTTTTTGTACCATTATATGATAGTGGTGCTGTTGTTGGTGATGATTATCCTGGATGTACCGTCATTGGAAGCAATAACACAATAGGATATCATGCTGTAATTGGTGTCAAATGTCAAGACTTGAAATACAAGGTATGCTTCACATAAACCGGTGGAGGTTTTTATATTTTTTAGTTTCATGGTTTTTGCATTGACATTGCTAACTGTGTTGTTAACGTACACAGTCATTCCATAGAATCTGATTAATGAATTAAGAATCGTGCTGTCAGTGCTTATTGTATTATAGATGAGTTTTAACATTCATCTTTACTCGGGAAGAATATATATTGGGGGGAGGGGGGTTGTTAAGGTTAATTGAAAATGCTCAAGAAAAGTTCATAAGAAGTATTTGACTTTAATCACTCAACTCAACTTGACTACATCTTAAATATGTATGTGTATTGTAGAAACATTGAAAGTTTTTTTTTTTTTTTTCCAGAAACAAAGCCTTAAGTAACGCTTGGACGCACTTTTATCTGTTTTAATTTGCTTGAACTTTTAAAATGCCTTTCTGTTTTCAATGATTTGTTGTTCTTCTCTTCCTTGAGTTGTATTCCAATTTTAGTTTTTCTATCCATTCTTAATGGACTGGTTTCAAATCTCAAATGTTTTACTGTAAATTTTTCCTTCCCAGAGATGCATGCTAGCAAAGCAGATTAATTTATTTTCTTTTTCTTCCAACTCGAATGAGAAGTCTGTTTTCAATTATTACAGATTGTTTTTATTCTGGACACAATAGTTAAGCTTAAGCCTGTTCAGAAAGGCATAGGAATGGTATTAATTAAATCATTAACTTCACCATGGACATGAAAGTTCATTGTGTTTGAAGGATGGATACATACGACTACTGTGCTCTTCAATACCATGTTAAGGATCTAATCATAGTAAAAGCCTAAGCTATTTGGACAAAGTGCATGATTGATTTTGATTTATGTATTAACGTTGTCTTTTTCTGGTAATGGTCCTCACTATTTTTCCTTTGTAACTTTGTAACTATTTGCCGATGTACTACATTTCTTTGTGGGTGCAATTTAAGAGAGTTGTTAACATATACATATCTATTTATTCGGAATATCTTGCTATTTGCAGGACATTATTTATCTGGGTATGTTGTGCATCCGTATTAACCTTTGTATGAATAACTTTCAATGTATGTATTCATGTTAAGTGTAGAAAAGTTATGTCATTCATGTCTGGCTTATTTTGGAAAAAATATAAGCTCTTTAATGTGCCTGTCATACAGCCAGAGGATGATTGTTTCCTGGAAGTTGGAGACAATAATGATATTAGGGAACATACTTCAATCCACCGATCTTCAAAATCAACTGATAGGACGGTAAGAAGACGGCTTTGTTAATTTTTACAGTAAAGAAAAACCTCTAAAATTTTCAGACACATAAAAGTACATGTGCCTTTTCATACTCATCATCGTCATATGATCAGGTTATTGGTAATGGAAATTTTATAATGGGCTCTTGTCATATTGCCCATGATTGCAAGATTGGTAACAACAATATTTTTGCTAACAACACTCTTCTAGCTGGGCATGTGGAAGTGGAAGTAAGTTCTAAAACCTAAATCACTTTTTTATGATAAAGTCTGCTTTGTTATTTGGTTGTGTTTTAAGCATGCAATTTAGAAAATGAACTAAAACTCTTCGCATGTAGGACAATGTTCACACTGCAGGTGCAACTGTTGTGCACCAATTCTGTCATCTTGGCTCTTACTCGTTTCTTGGTGGTGGCTCTGTGGTAGGTTTTTCTTTTAATCTCAGTCTTGAATTAGTCGGTTTTGTAACAAGAGATACGATTTTTCTGCAATCTTGCAAGATGTTGTACAAAATCTAAGCCAGTCAACAGGAAATTTAAGCAAGATCTAGTCATCTAGATCAATATACCCTTATTGAAGAACTTGTTAAGCAAATACCATGCCAAATTGATTTAGAACTACTCAGGTATGCAACTACAGTGTCATGTTCTTACATAAATGAAGGTTACACAAGATGTCCCAAAGTATGTGATGGTAGCCGGAGAAAGAGCAGAGCTTCGTGGTCTTAATTTAGTGGGCCTTACACGAAGTGGATTCAGCATTGCAGAGGTTTATCACTTTTTAAATTTAGTCGGCTTTAATTATATTTTCATCACCACTAAACAATTTTTTTGGGTAATGTTTCAGATCAGAAACCTGAGAACAGCTTATCGAAAGATATTCATGTGCGTGGATGCAAATGCTGGGTCTTTAGAAGAAAGGATTGCAGAAGTGGTATTATTTGTGTTTGTCTATTTCTTTAGGGAGTTGGTGATGTATCTGGTGTCTTCCTTAGGGTGGATTTCTCATGGTAATCCCATTCTGCAGGAGCTGCATGAAGAATTGGTTTGCGTTCCTGCTGTCTGTGCTATGTTGCAGTCTATTCGCGACTCGTTTGCAGAAAATCGTCGTGGAATATGCAAGATTAGACACTGGAATGTCTCTTGAAGCATGCTGGGGTCAGTTTATATATATTTTTTTGTTCTTGACATGCTCATTATGCTATGAACGAGAACGACGAGTGTTTTTAACATTAATTGAAGAAACAGGAGTAAACGGACATTTCATTTTACTTAAATAGTTTGCAATTTTGCAGATGCCATGTAGTTTCTGTGCGAACTCACTATTGTTACTATACACGATGACTGCTCGCTCCCAAGAAGCCTACAAGAGACAGTTTACAGTGAATTTAGTTTACGATGGGGTTGTTCTTTTCATTGTTACACCATGTAAGAGTTTTGTATAGGTACTGAATTGTCACTTTTCATTCTTTGCGTAAATTTTCACTTTTCTCTCCATCAAGTTTACCTTGAAATGCATAAAATTTCACGGAAGCTGGTTTCTCTCTACAACTAATTTCTCGCGTATTAACATATGTAAGCTTCCAAAAGGGCCAGAAAGCAAAAATTGCAACAGAAAAACAAATAGAATTGCAAAGGAAGCTAAAATATATTAACAGTGGATTGAACCCAAAATCTGAATGCAGGGCTGAATATTCTATACATCATTCCAAACAAAAATTATATTGCGCATTTATCTATTTCATCGACCAGTGGGAAAATGCTCTATAAACTGATGGATGAAATCCCACTTGACATCTCCGTAGCATTGGAAAAGCACATCAATACTACGATAAATACGTGCTCTGATAGTACTGCAAATACGTGCTCTGATAGTACAGCAAATACGTGCTCTGATAGTACAGCAAACAAAAGGTATTCTTCTGAAAACCTGAAATGGACAAAAACTAATGAACAACGCAGCTTTACAATATAATAAAATGACGCAGATGACACTTTCCCATGCAACCAACACAAAGAAGGAATCCATCAAGAGGTTTACTCACCATTTTTTCAAAAAACTAATAAATGCGGGACAATTGGTAATTAATTAAAGTATGTGCAATGAAGATCTTGCATGAGAAAAGAATATTCTAGGATATTTAGAAGGAAATCAGAGTATGAAGGCCTCACTAAATCTACATCTATAGACATTTAAACGTCATGTTGGAATCCGAATGAGATTTACAATGGCAATGAAATTATGCTGTATCATACCTATCGCAACTTTTTTGCACGTTTAGAGGGTCGTGCCGTCTCCTTTTTTGATTCCTCTGGAGTTTTTAAGTCGATAAATGGCTGAAACAATTGAGACAAAGGTAAAGAATAATCAAGTAGATTGAAATACTAATATTACCTACTCTCACTTCTTATTTATATTTTAGTACTTTAAACCAAGGCTATTACTTGATAATAATGCGAATGACATCAAGTCATATGTGAGGGGGAGGCTGAATCAAAACCATTTGAAACTTGAAAGGTACAAAAGTGCACGTTCTAATACTCTATGAATGACAATCCATGGGAGTATTCATAATCATACAAAAAATAGTACTGAAAGAAGCTGACATCTGCACAGCCATCTACGAATTCCTTTTAAAAGGAGAAATAAATAAAAAATGTCAACATTGATTGCCTAAGAAGCAGTGGTGGAGATTATTTAAGGGAGTCGGGGAGGACCATCTAGCATATCTCCAAGGTTGAACTTAAAATCTTCGTACTTGGCTTATCTCAAGGAGGGTAACACTTTATAAGAGATAATGCATAGCAAAACCATTTATTAAAGTGTTAAGGAGTTTTAACAATATTTTGTTGAAAACCTACATGTATTCTGTTACAATCTTAACAATTTTTCAGTGAACAACTAGGCCCTGTTTAGATAAACTTCTAAACTAAGAAGGCAAACCATAATTGAGAGGTTCTGGAGAAACACATACATTCCCAAAAGTTAAAATAAATTTATTCACCTTAAATACTCGATAAAATAGATGAGAGGAACTTGTATAAAAATTCAGCTCACAAGTTAATTTTAATTTGAGGGAAATTCAATTTATCTACTTTCTTGTTTCAAAGATAAGTTAATTCAAACGACACTTATTCTCCTAATGCACACTCTTCAAGTTCAATAAGCCACATCTAAAAGCTTCTACGTGTAGTCAGATGAACTCTTTTGCAAATGGGCTATATTCTCAGAATAATGCTAAACTAGCAGTCACAACTCGGTTTCTGTTTCTTCCCCAAGATATGACTCACCTGAGGTACTGTAACTAGCCTAGGGAAGGTGTACCAAGCATTATCCTATTTCTTATACCACTAAAACGCCAACAATTTACGAGGCTCTAAAATTAATCAGAGAAATATAGTAGATAATAGAAGAAAAAGCGTTTGCATTTCACCTCTTCCCATTTGGTTTGAAGTTCCAAAAGCTCTTGACAGTAAGAAAGGCATTCGGCATGGTATACCGCAGCTAGGTCTTTGATCAACGCCTTCCTCTTGATGATACCGACCACTTCAACAATAATTGAAAATTAACAAAAATAGAATTATCATTAATCAAGTGCAGAACTGCAAATTGCAATGTGAATTGCAGGATATATCCATAATCACAAATATGAATGCACGCCCGATGATTGAAATCGAAGCCCTAAACTCAAAATTTCAATGTGCCAAAAGACAGAAAAAAAAAAAAAACAGAAAATAGAAGATGCAACAGTGAGAGAGAGAGAGATACTCCGACTAGGATCAAACGGCAACGGAGGATCGGAAGGTTGTGGAGGTTTGGGTTCTTCTTCCGCCATAGCTTGCTGCTGCACTTCCTCAAAACATGCTGCCATAACTTCATATTCACTGGGCTCACCTTCTTGGGCTCACAAATGGGCTTGTCCAACCCTCGCTTTTTTTAGACAAATTCTTCCTGCACCCTAATATCTTCTTCCTGCACCTTAGTATAAAATTTTAATTCCAATACTGACCCTATCCGGTTCATACGAGCAAAACAATAAGAACCGAATGACACCCTCATCCGGTTCATATTTCAAAAAAAATGACAACCGGATGAGTATGTCATCCGGTTGTCATTTCAAAATAAAATGACAACCGGATGACACCCCCATCCGGTTGTCATTTAAAAAAAATTCATTTTATTTGTAAATGACAACCGGATGTCGTACTCATCCGGTTGTCATTTTGATTTTGAAATGACAACTGATGGGGCTGTCATCCGGTTCTCATTTCCAAATTTCTCATACATCAAATCGGAAAATTATTCTGTTCGTCGTCGACGACGCCTAAACCCCAAATCAACTACTCTAATCAGCAATATCACTTACTAATTGCTAATAAACACCAAAAATTACTTACTTATTGCTTGTTTGAAGGATTAATCAAAGAT
>Ga0123340_1004904_pt1 | contig 12731 bp, 6 predicted proteins | sample SirMexnodulemix_FD_89961 | JGI IMG/M metagenome (GOLD analysis project Ga0123340, IMG submission 89961) | Root nodule microbial communities of legume samples collected from Mexico - Siratro Mexico nodule mix | ecosystem: Host-associated > Plants > Roots > Nodule | place: Mexico: Nepantla... | reverse complement strand
ATATTAACATTAGAATATGAATTTATTCATATTAAGAAAAATTATGAATAATATAATAAACACACTAATACAACTCTCAAAATTTTGATCACCGTTATAACATTGACTAGGAAAAAAAGTTTTTCAAATTTCTTTAATTTACATGAAATATATTATAAAGTAATCACAACTAATTAAAAAATAAATACTTTAAGAACATCAAATTTTAATTATCTTCAATCTTTATTTTAGGCTAAATATATGCTAGGTTGAAATTATTTTCTGTTAAGATTATAATTTATCGACTAACAAGTAATCTGACAACACAAAAATATATATAAGTGTTTAGATACGAGATAGTTCCATTTTATTTATTTATCTCTTAAATTTGAGAAACTAAAAAGATTCTAACTTAAAAGTATATTTTAAACCAACTATTTTGTATTATTTTAACTGGTGTAAAATCATAAAATAGAACAACAATAATGTTGTTATATTCTACACATAATTTTAATATTTTCTAACTATTAGGGTTTAGGGTTATATACAAAGATTTTAATAAACAGAAAAAAAAATCAAAGGGAAGCATATAATAAAAAATATTTAGTATGAAATTTAAAACTAAAATTTAGATAAGATTATTATTTAATGATTTGTAGATGGAAGTTTTACACGTGTTAAGAGGCTATTTGACCAAACACGTGCTCCTTTGGACACAACTACCCCATGGCATTTCCGTTATTGGAGGGCGAGAGCGAGGTCAATTATCGGAAGTCAACAGTTTGAAAACAATAAATATTGTGTTTTGGAAATTCTTCTTCTTCTTCTCCTTCTACATTTTTCCTTTCACTTTCTCTTCCTTTCCATCTCTTTCTCTTCTTTCCCTTTCGCATTTTCCCTGCGATAGAGACAACAGAAAATCACGCTTCCAACCACGCCAATGGAGGAAAAGCATGCAGCAACCTCGGAATCTGCGCACGCCGAATCTAACGGTGTTTCTCATGGCTCCGACCACGGTTGGCAGAAGGTGACCTACGCTAAGAAACAGAGGAAGAAGCCTAACAACAGCGCTAACGCCTCCGATTCTCGAGCTAATTCCAACAAGCTCGTTCCGAACGGGACTTTGTCTGGCTCCGATGGCGTTTTCCGGTCGCTGGAGCTGCAATCGGAGGACCGGCGCCGGAAAATTCTGGAGGCGCGGAAGGCGGCCGATGCGGCATACGAAGACGATGTCGCGCCGGGCAGATCAAAGCAGCGGCTTCGAAATGACGAAGACGACGAAGACGACGAGAATGTGGAGCATAACGCGGAGAACGGGAAGGCGGAGGAGAAAAAGGTGAAGCAGAAGAAGCCGAAGAAGCCTAAGGTGACGGTGGCTGAGGCGGCGGCGAAGATCGACGCTGCTGATCTGGGCGCTTTCCTCGTTGATATATCGGTAGGGCATTGTCCATTGAATCGCGCATTTTTAGGTTTTGTGTTTTTGGTTTGATCTGTTGGATCAAGAAGACGATGCGTTTGGATTCGTTTAGTTTGATTTGGATTTTTGTCTATTTGTTTGTTTTCACATTAGGCATCGTTCGAGAAACAACAGGACATATTGATGATGCGGTTCGCTGATTATTTTGGACGTGCTTTTTCTGCCGTGACCGCATCTCAGTTTCCCTGGGTGAAATTGTTCAGGGAGTCAACTGTGGCTAAGATCACTGATGTGAGTATTGAGTTCCTTGTTTGGTTATTATTTTATTCTTTGTAAATATTATATAAAGAGTTTCTATTTGTTAGCTTAATGATCCTAAAGTGTTCAGATTATTATGGAAAGTGGCATGCATGTAGACTTTGAAATTTGTTTGTGTATATTCTGATAGCACCCAGGATTTGTGGCAACTTATTGGGCTGGTTCTGTAAATTTGTAAAAGGTACTGTTTGTTGTCATCGGTCTGATTCAAGCAGTGTCTACATGAACATTGAACTATTTACAGAGATATACATACGACAGTAGCCGCAGACTATACTGCTAATAAGAAACGATTGAAGCAATAAGATCTGATGTTTAAAGGACGCTGCTTTCTTTTCAAAATAAATAAGTAGTAAAATCCTGTGAGGAAACGATATGGTGAAACAAACTAAGTCAGTAATACTCTGCAGTTTTTTTAATTTAGTTGTCATGCGATGTAACCGTTTTTGTATGTGTTTTATGTGCAAGTTTCAATAGCAAAAGCCCTGATTATTCCTTCAAAAAGATGGCTCCAATTGGTTTTGTGGGATGAACTTTTGTGTAACTTTTCAAGGTGTATGAATGCTTTACAGTTTAGAGTGCTATGTTCTTCATGCACATTTTAGTTGTATTGCTTTGTTCTTCTTTGCTATTGCTATTTGTAACTATTTATTTTAACTTATGACATTGTTTGTTATGCTATCATTTATCTCTTCATAGATATGAATTGTTCAGTGTCTTTGGTGTAGTGAAATTTAATCGAGGTCCCCTTCTAAGTGTGTGTCTGGAAACCCATTTAGATCTATGCAAACGGGAATTCACACTTTCCTAAGAACATAACTAGGAAGCAACATTTCATATATCATTCACATCCAATGGACGTCATTTTCATCTGTAAACTTAAGACACTAATTCTGTTCTGATATTGTTGCATATGGTACCGTCTACTGTATTTACTATTTTAAAATAGGTAATTTAATATTGTTAATTAAGGAAGACTTTTCCTAAATGTTTTGACTTTTTATAAATAATACCGTGTCTTGTTAGTGGTGATTTATGACCTTGGGAATCATATTTATTAAAACGCATTCATTCATCAGTTACAGAATTACAGTGCTGTTTCTTGTTCTTGTCTTATGGGATATTGATGTTTGAAGAATATTATACAGTCATTCATATTCTATCTTTTAGTGTTTTTCAGAATCTTGGTTCTAATTTCTGATCTTTTCCTATGAAATGTATTGATGAATTTCCTTTTTGCCAGACGCCACTTTCTCACATATCTGATGCTGTATATAAAACATCGGTTGATTGGATTAACCAACGTTCTCCTGAGGCACTTAGTTCCTTTCTGCTTTGGTCTTTAGATAGCATTCTTGCTGACTTGGGTAGCCCGCAAACTGTGGGCAAGGGTTCCAAAAAGGTTGTGCAGCAAGTTTCTTCAAAATCTCAGGTAACTGAATACTTGTCTGTGTCTAGAACTAGTGGTTTTTATTCTTATTTTGATTTTTGGATAATGGAAGTCGCCTCTGTTAGGTGATAGAAGGCCACCCACCAAATTGAAACAAAACTAAGCTAAAAGAGAAATTTCAATACAGAATAGCTGTCTATTAAGGGGAGTCTCTGGAAGAACCCATTATGTCCCATTTCAATACAGAACAGCTAAGGGGTCAATTGAACAATTTTGTCCCAAAGCATGATTAATTAATAACGGACATCTTCGTATTTTTATTAGAATATTCTCTTTTAACCAAATGCAATAGGGGTGATTGGTTAGCTGTCCATTCACCCGGATATTTATTTATTTATTTGTAAGAAGTTGTTAGTTTTGATATGATAATACCTGCTTTTAGATGTTCAAATGACTGGATTTCATTAAACACTGCAGGAGCCACAATGTTGCTAAATTATATATTTAGTTAGTTAGTTCTATTTATGTTTCCAATTTTTATGCAATCTTCTTTTGCCTGTACACCCTAAGTGAATGAATAATAGTCAATGTCGAGACAGATAACACAAAATAGGTGCTCTTGAGACATATATGGCTGACAAACATCAGAATACCCAAACACACGCATATATAACACACACACATACATGTATATGTATATATATAAAATATACATAATTTTTCTTTTTTTTTCTTTTTCCCTTCGGGGATTGGGCATTCAGTAACGTAGGTAAAATATTCATGCTCTTAATTTGCATTTTTTGTTCGTGTTAATCAGTCAGTTTGTTTTGCTTCATTACTCAATACTTGTGTTTTTTTTTTCTCAAGAAATTAAATGCACTTGCAAATGAAACAATTGCTTCCATTTGAATATCCATTAGGTTATGTTTGAGTTACCCAGTTCTTTCGTTCATTGTTGTTTGTGTATCTTCTGATTTTATTGTATTGGTTTTTGTGAGATTTTATGGTAAAAAAATTGTCCTCACAAGTTTTTTTGTAACTGTTTCCTAAATCACATTCAACCTTTACATGATTATATGTAAGTTTCGAAAGGCATATATACTATTATTTTTGCTCTTGTTTTCGGCTGTAAACAGACATTAAGTTCACATTACCTGCAGGTTGCCATGTTTGTTGTTTTAGCAATGGTATTGCGCCGGAAGCCTGATGCTCTTATAACTGTGTTGCCCACATTGAGAGAGAATACAAAGTATCAAGGGCAAGATAAGCTTCCAGTTATTGTATGGATGATAGCTCAGGTGAGGGATAGATGCCAAAATAACAATAACTTGTTAGAATTCCCCCTTAAAATTGAGTTGTTTGACTTTTAGAGGAGAAATGTAGCATCTCATCTTCCCTTCATTTTGTTAATGGTTGATATTTCTGTGCAGGCCTCTGTTGGAGATCTCTCAGTAGGTTTGTATGCTTGGGCACGGAATCTCCTACCCATAGTGATTAGCAAAAGCGGTAACCCCCAGTCCAGGGATTTGGTTTTGCAGCTGGTGGAAAAGTATGAAAACATAGTTACCCTTTCTTTTATATATATATATATCCCTAACTCATCATTGCTATTGTCATCACCGTGGTGTTTTTTGTGATTTGATGGCAGAATTTTGTCTACCCCAAAAGCCCGGCCTGTTTTAGTGAATAGTGCTGTGAGAAAAGGGGAACGTTTAATTCCTCCTTCTGCATTTGAAATTTTGCTCCGGGTTACCTTCCCTCCATCTTCAGCTAGAGTAAAGGTAGATATGTTCAGCTGGCTTTATGTGTTTTCATTTGAGTGTATCATAGCTCCAAATCTTCAAAATGTATGTCAATATGCTGCTGCTTTTATATATAGGCTACTGAAAGATTTGAGGCCATATATGCCACCCTGAAAGAGGTGGCTCTTGGAGGTTCTACTGGAAGTAAAGCAATGAAACAAGTTTCGCTGCAGATATTCAATTTTGCTATCAAGGCAGCTGGAGAAAGTACGCAAACCTGATTTTATTATTTTATTTGTGCCCCTTTTCTTTTTTTGATGAAATAAATGTTGAGGGTATTCTAAAACATGCTGTATTTTTCAGACAATCCCGTTTTATCAAAAGAAGCAGCTGGTATTTTTATTTGGTGTTTGAGTCAAAACACGGAATGCTACAAGCAATGGGTGAGTATTTTTGTCTCGAAGCTTACTCTTTTCGAGTTTAGGCAAGCTATTGATGTTTTTTTGGGATAGAGCAAGAAAACTTATTATTAGAAACAATTTCTTTCCAAGTTTTTTTACCATATATATGGCAATCTGATAGGCAATGGTTCTGATATTAGAGAAAGACTGAGAGTGTTAATCTCTAACTAAACCCAATGCCCCTAATCATCTCTGCCAGTCTCTTCACTGCCGCCTACCTCTGCCAAATCCTGATGAAATTGTTACTAACAAACAATTACTCCTTCACCCTCAACTAACAGAAGCCATCCCATTGAGATTATTATCTAACACAACCATGATACTAGATTTATTTATTTGATCTTATTCCTTATTGTATATGGACAGGAAAAAGTTTATCATGACAACATTGAAGCAAGTGTTTCAGTTCTGAAGAAGCTTTCTGATGATTGGAAGGAGCAATCAACAAAATTGTCTCCTCATGAGGCACTGAGGAATACCTTGAAGAATTTTAAGCAAAAGGTAGTTTCTAAGTCAAAAGATCTATATTTTCAGTTTATTGTGTCTGGGATTGCTTTCCAACCCTATGACATGGGCTGGTTGAATTGTGCTTTTATTGTACTGAAGTAGCAGAATGTTTGGAAATGGTATGTAATGATGTAACTATTTTTGGCCGCAGAATGAGAAAGTATTGGCTACCGAGACTGATGCTGCTCTTCACGCACACTACAAGGATGCTGATAAATATTGCAAGATAATCTTAGGAAGAGTTTCACGAAGCCATGGATTCACGTCTTGTTTAACCGTAACCGTTCTTGCTTTGGCTGTGGGTGCTGCCGTTTTATTGTCACCCGGTATGGAATCTTTGGATTTTAAGAAGCTCTCCGAAGTTTTCAACGTTCAGTACTGAGTATTGAGAATATTCCGCATTACTAGCAGTTGGTTGCTTCAAACAACAATTTTATTTTCAGCCCTACTCATTCACAATGGCCACAGTAACCAGTAGCCTCATAATAAAGTGCTTAATGCGGAGATTGTACACTTACTTCAAATCCTGTTCAGGTGTATCAGAGAATAGTTGAGGTCAACAATGGTTTGAGGTTTTACTTTAGTTAGACTATTTTATAATTTATTTGTTCTTGTGTCTGTTGAGTCTTAATTTTAGTTACCTTATGCCTTTATATTAAGTACGGTGGCAAAATGCCAATGTGGTAACTACAGCTGTATCTTGAAGTTAATTTAGTTGTATCAGAGGAATTTTGGTGGTACATTGCGAATTTTCTTTTCTACCTTTTGCTCTGTTGTCATGGGTTGACGTGGTTTTGTCCTTTTCAGTTGCTTTTTCCTTGTTATCCTGCTTTGTTTTCCTTTAATCGAACAGATTGAAGAGTTATCAAATGGTCGATTTATAAAGCAGGAAATTATTTTCATTGGATAAGCATATCTTTTTCCTATTTCAGAGGCACTGATTTATAATTGTTGAACCACGCATTTTGATCAAAATTTCTGAAATTTGCATGCATGATTGATATCGTAACTACTTAGTAGATCAAGTACACTGCCTTGATTCTACAGAATATGTCAAAAGGATTACATTAATGTTCATTAATTTCCACCTTGGCACGTCGTATATTAAGCTTGTCATTCATCAAGGTCAATCTTGCTACAGATAATTCTACTACATGTTATATTTTGCAACTGAATCCCATTCAATATTCATTTTGTAAAAGCAGAAAAATAGGTATGACGCCACATTCACAACAAAGTAGTTTTGGAGAAGTAAACGTAAACTTTTAGAGTTACGATAGAAGAACTGTTTTGTTGTGTTTTAGTGTAGAGTTATAGATTATCATAATCTTCAGGTGGGGCATATGGGTACTTTCCGTATGAACTTCTAATTTTTGAAGGATCTTCAGGTACGGACCAAGGGTACTGCATGGAAGGGTCCCGTGGGAATTTCCTGAAGTTTAAAAATGGTGCCCAAAGAATAACCCTGCAAGATTTTGCACGGAAATGTGTTACAAGAAAGAATTTGAAAAGAGAAATGCAAGCAACTAAATAATAGTGTATATAGTTTGGTTTTAGAGGAAGAGTTGCTGACCCTGGGAAGAAAATGAAGACAAACATGAATTGGAGATACATCTCCAGCAACCCTCTTCTGTACCATCTTTTCCAAAGCCATACCATGATTACTGGCTGCAATTCACGAAGTTTTGTTGCTCTTATTAGATATATAATTAGTACAAACTTAACAAGTTTTGAAAGGAAAGAACTTACCGGCACCACAAGGAAATAAACAAACAAAACAATCCCCCATTGTGTCAGAACCCAGCTTAGTTCTGGCCGGTTATTCTCTCCTGTCACTGCTAATACTGGCTGCTCCGCCTGCTCAAATACCCACACTTCACTTTTCTAAATAAGTTACAACACACTTCTAATTTTCTTTTTCATTATGCTCATAATTATTTATAATCTTTTTTTACTCTTCATTCTTACACTACAATAAATACAAATATAAAAAAATTAACTTTTTCATAAACTAAAATTAACTTATGAGCAAGTTCAAAATAAAATTTTAGACAAGTTGTATAAACAACTTTTTACCAATAACTTATGAACAATTAATTTCAATTCTTCTCTGTTGGAGGAGTTAGGGTATATATTTAAATAATTTTTCTCTAACCATTTCTATGAAAAATGATAAGAAAAAAACTCCATTTAAGAACTTGTTATGAGAAATCCTTTAGAAAAAGGCAATATTAATGTTGCCAATAATGTTATGTAATTCAATATAAGTAGAGAATCTTAACAAGAAGTGAATATCTGTGTAAAAAACTCTCACCAAAGCCCATAGTGCTCCTATATGCAGTGCCAAATTGGAATAGTTTAGAGTGACATCATCGTCTGCTTTGTGGGTGTTGCATGTGACCTGCAATGAGTTATTGAATGAAAAAGTGAGGTTAAGTAGAAGTATGAGAAAATGAGTTAGGAGATGAGAAAGCAAAGTACAGATATTGATTGGGAAGGCCTAGTGTTCTTGTGGAATGATGTTTTGTGGTTGGAAGGAAAGAAGAGAGAAGAAGTTCCAAGTGAGGAGGAAGTGGGAAGAGGAGGCAGAGCTTTGGGAACATGCAGGCTGAAGGAGCACCTCATCTTTCTCTACAACTCTCACTTTGCCTCCTTATCACTTCACTTCCATCAAAATTAAGACCAAAAAGTCACAAAACTAAATGTGTGGATTTCAGATTACATCACTCTCATCCACTACCACTTTTTTCTTGTCCATTCAACTTATTCTCATCAGGTTAAAGGACAAAAATAAAATAAAATAAATTTTTTCATAAATTCAAATTAGTTTCTGTATAAACTTTTATGTGATTTTTATATTTTTTATTTTTAACTTCAAAAAGTTAATATGCCATTGTATTCAGTTTAACATAAAAAAGTAGAAAGTGCCATTTTAGTGCTAATATATATATATATTTTTTATAAACATGTTTGTTTGAGTTTTTTTCTAGAAGCTGTGCATTAAAAATTAAAGTTTTTGGTTCAACGATTTGATCCTTTAGGGTAGTTGAAGGATTCCCCTAATGGGTAGACTTGCTAACTCATAGATCCGTCTCACTGCGTTTTTTTTATTAAAAAATAAAATAAAAAATATTTTAGAAAATAATTTTGCTGTATAGTGTATTATTTAAAATATGTAAATATACAATAGATTTAACTTAATTATTAACATTTACAAATTCTAATGGTTAATTATAATTGATGTAGAGGATTTCAAGGATGACTGTCAATATCCAATTACTTTTAATTTGTCATTTTAGTTTGACTTAATTAAATTTTTAATCCTCTAAATTTAAATGTTTTTAATTGAGTTTTTATTATCATTTTTTCTCTTTATTACCTCTTTAAAAAAATTATGTTTTCTAATAATTCAATCCATTTAGTTTTTTTCTATTAACAGGACTATTAAAGTGTTATTTTATTTCATTATCTTACTTATATGTTTAGAAATTAAACTAAATCGAAGAATTTAAAAAACTAAAGAATTTTTATTTATAAGTTTTAATAGTATCTTATCTTTATATAGTTTTCTTTATTTGTGTATTATTATTGACAGTTTCTTTTATCTTTAATTATTCTCTTATTTAAATATCCTGTAGAAAGATTCTTTTATCATTGTTGAAATCTTTTCTTTATTTTCTCATTAATAATAGGTATCTTCATTCTGATTATACAAATTTGATTTAGGAAAAATTTCTCCTAAACTAACTCAATTAAAACCTTGTGTGGAGGTTGAAATTTTCTTTTAAAGACATTGAAGCTAGTTAAAATGATCATTATTTTTTATTTATTTTTAAATAATAACTCTTTATTTGGATTTTAAACATTAATCAAAATTATTATTTTTATTAATATTAATTAATGTTTGCTCTTCTAGTATTAAAATAATTATTTTTTTATGTTAACTAAACTTTTATATTGGTAACAATGACAATATTTTTCATTTAATATAGTTTAAAATATTTTGTCAATGTTAACAGAAATTATTTTTAGCTAATACTATTGAAATTATTTGTACACTAATGTAAATCAAAGTTGTTTTATTGATAAATAAGTCAGTTTTCTTAATCAATACAAGTAAATTATTATTTTTATTTGATCTTAACAATGTTTATCGTATTTCATGGTTATATTTGAATGATTTGTAAGTAAATTTTGTTTTTTATGTTATTTTTTTTTCTAAAATTGGTTAAATATTTTCTTATTATAAATGAGGAAAATCTTAACTTGAATTCTTTTAAATAATGAGGTAATAATTTTTTTAACTAAAATCAATTAAAAAGATAATAAAAAATTATAATTAATGATTTTTTTAACATCAATTAAAAATAAAGGATATGACATTATAAAAAAATATTTAATTATGAAATATATTTAATATTAGAATATATTTTTTATATTTCATGATCATTGAAATACTTTTTATCAAAATAATTTTTTTTTATACATAATAAAACAAATAATTAAAGTTAGTTATATTTTCTCAAAATTATAAAATTCTCTAATTTAGCCATGTATTTATTGATGGCTGTCAAACTTTGAATCTTATTGGTATTGTCAAGTCAGTCTGAATTTTTGTCAGCTACTGCAGAATGAATGAATGCCAACTTCAAATTTGGTGACTATATAAATTATCATTTATAAAACTACCAAATTTACATTTCATCACTTTTTTTTTTCCAAGAATTTGCATGATATTATAGAAAACTAAATTATCATCTTTAATTTGTAGAAAAACTAAAACCTGAGAGATTCTTTTACCAAATCTTTCCCTTATTAATATGTTTTTCTTTTCATTTCTATAACTTGAACTTGACAATACTTTTATCTTGTGTTCATATTATATTGAAATATAGTAATTAAAAATTCAACTTAGTTACATTTATGTTTAGAATTACTGTTTACAATTTAAAATATTATTTTCCATTGAATTAAATATAAAATTGAAATAAATATTTTATTTCAAATGAAAAATTATAAATTTTAAAATACTCAACTAACTTGAAAATTTTAATGACCTCTTGAGTACTATTATTTATTTATTAATTTGATTTAATCTCTCTACCAATAAAAGTTCAACCAGATCCTTTAGTTTCTAAAAAATGCAATACCTTAACTCTTTTAAAATTAAATCAAATTGCACAATTTAAAATATATCTGCAGTTGGAAAATCTAAATAATTTGGATTTGAATGCAGCCATTCCTTAATAACCACTTCAGTTGTGATTGTGGAGTGAGACCAACCACATCAATTTACTTCTTCCCCTTTCATAACAATATTCAATGTCCTTAATTGCAAATACTTACCCATAACTAATTACCAATTATTGCATGATACCGACCCTTCATAATAATAATAATAATAATAATAATAATAATAATAATAATAATAATAATATATCATCATAGCCATCATAAAATAAAATAAAATAATAATAGTAAAAAAAAAGACTTATTAAAAAGAAAAGAAAAAAAAAAATGGATGATGATTCACAGCGAAGGAGGGGCCGCAAAAAGCCAAGGTTGTCGGAATTGGATTTGATTCTTCACTTGCGCTGAGTCTTACGGGTTTCTCCGGTCGAAGTTCGTCACTTTCTCTCTCTTGATCGACACCCACCACGCGTTAGAGAGAGAAACCCGAGAGATCGGAGATGGGTACGCTTCAGTCTTGGAGGAGAGCGTACGGTGCGATCAAGGACACCACCAAAGTGGGTCTTGCCCATGTCAATAGCGATTACGCGGTAATCACTGTTTCCAAAGATAGGATCTTTATCGATTTTGCTTATGTGGGGTGCTTCTTTCATACTCGTTTCCAATTTTAGGATTTGGATGTTGCTATAGTCAAAGCTACGAACCACGTCGAGTGTCCCCCCAAAGAGAGGCACCTCAGAAGTGAGTGATTTGTGGGTTTCAGATCCGATTTTATTTGATCTTCTTTTTGGTTTGGTATGGAGAGATGATGTTCGTGAAGTTGAAATTTTTACGGGTTTGTTGTAGAGATTCTGTTCGCCACGTCTGCTGTTCGACCAAGGGCCGATGTTGCATACTGTATTCACGCCCTTTCCCGGCGGTTGGCAAAGACACGAAATTGGACGGTAGGATTTGATCATGATGATGTGACATTGTTCATGTGATCGCTTGATTGATGTACAGTTTGATTTTGTTTGATTTGTTTGCATGTGATTGTTTGTTTACTTTATGGATTGGTGTTGTTAGATTTCTGGCTTTTCTTGGTTTTTCTATTCCTTTTGGTAGCAAAAGAGAAAATAGAGATTGGTGTCAGAAGATGTAATACAAACTTAGGAAGTAGTTCATCCCTTTCATATTCTTATTCGGATTCATGATGTTAAATTGCGGATGTCGTGCATGTAAAACTAATGATTGTTTGGATCCTCCTTCCTAATGGTCTGGTGTTGGATTTGTGCTATTTCTGAATTTCGATTTTGACTAGTGGCATGTAACCTACACGACACCATATACTGAAAGAATTTTTTTTTATGAAGGATTGAATTCAAATCCATTTTGATTGAGGATGTGATAGTGGATCCAATTGTTTGATAGTTCTAGTTCTTATTCCTTTTCTCCTTACTGCTAAAAACATCATTTTCCTTACGTTTTGTTAAATTTGCTATGCACTGGTTTAGATGGTTTCTCATTTAAGTTTATTATTGTATGCCAAGAAATTGTATTCAGTATTTCCCATCATGTTGTGAGGTTGTCAGTGTCTGCTTTTCTCATATGTTTTTAAAGGATCAAGCAAGCAGTGATCCTAGGCTCATAATTTGCTTTTTTTTTTTTTTTTTTTTTTTTTTTTTTTTTTTTTTGGTTTTTTTTTTTTTTTTTTTTTTTTTTTTTCCCCTTTTTTTTTTTTTTTTTTT
>Ga0123340_1004902_pt1 | contig 12735 bp, 9 predicted proteins | sample SirMexnodulemix_FD_89961 | JGI IMG/M metagenome (GOLD analysis project Ga0123340, IMG submission 89961) | Root nodule microbial communities of legume samples collected from Mexico - Siratro Mexico nodule mix | ecosystem: Host-associated > Plants > Roots > Nodule | place: Mexico: Nepantla... | reverse complement strand
TCCTATTATTATTATTATTATTATTATTATTATTATTATTATTATTATTATTATTATTATTATCTCTAAAATTATTTAAGCCACTTCAGTTGCACTACTAATTTGATTATTCTAAAATTGTTCAGAACCACTTTATATGTATTTGGTTATTATTATTGTTGTTATTACTATTATTATTATTTTATTTCTAAAATTATTTAAACTATTTTACTGGCATTACTAACTTGGCTATTATAAAATTATTCAGAATCACTTTAGATGTCCTTCTAGTTTATTTATTTAAAAACTTTTGACAATCATAGTCTTAAAAAAAATTATTAAACTAAAATTAAGAAAATTTAACATGTGTTAAAATTTTGCTATAAGGAATATTTTCTAAAAATATATACATAATTCTAGCTATTCATTCTATCCAGAAATAAGTCAAAGTTAAGGATGACAAAATGCAAGTTGACGTTACCTGTTTTAGCTCATCCTGCATTTGGTTCGCAAAAGGCGGATTGAGTGGGTCAGTTCGTAAAAAATGGATGGACGGACCGACATATAAGAATTATTTGATAGTTTTGTTATGCGCATTGGCTCATGGGCCAACACTTACAAATAAAATCTTAAAGAAAAAAAAAATCTAATTTCAACAATAATTTTGTTTTAACATTTTTTTTATTCCATGAGTCTATTATTGACAATAAAATTTAAATAAGTTAAATACATATAAGGCTAGCATCTATCAAAGTTTAATCCTTCATAAACAAGAAAATATATAAAATAATTATTGTCTTTACTAAAAGACTATAATAATTAATTATCTTGTCTTAGCTTCAAAAATTGTTATTGTTCTATTTGGATAACATTGAAATGTAATTAATTTTTTGTTACTGGTTACGCGGGTTAACTCACCTCACCTCGTAATTGACCTATAGGGGTTGTGGGTTATGTGAGACGGATCTAAGTAGACGACTGGCTTAAAATACTTAATTCATCTTGCATTTTTTCTGGCAAGTTGGCTTGACTCACATTGTCATTTCTAGTATAATAATAATAATAATAATATTTAAATTTTATAAGTAAAAATATTATGTTAAATAAATGGCCAAACATTATTGTATTTATTTGAGAGGTAAAATAAATATTTTTAAGCTATTTAATTATAGAAAATTGTTCTAGGATGGATATAATAGGGTGCTAATACCTTTCTTTATCATAATTGACTTTTAGATTTTTAATTTGGCTTTGCATACCATCTCCTTTTATTCTTGATATCTATGGGTCACGGGATATATTTTAGACTCAATGAAATTGAAGGTGCAAAAAGTAGTATAAAATTACAAATATAATGAAGGCCCAATTTGAAAGCCTAATTTTATTATTCATAAATTACAAATGTAAATTGATGCTCTCAATAAACATCCTCAATTAGGATTGTTTTGTTGGTTAAGTTGTCGAGATTTAATATAAGATTATTAATGATAACTCAATTCCGTTTCAATCTAATACTTTAATGCTTTATTAAAAAAGGCATAAAAAAGATACTTGAGGTACACAAAAATCATCTTCTATTTGAATTAGTTAAAAGCGATAAAAAACTTTAGCGACTAGAACAATTCTAAAGATTTTTTTTTTTTATACTTTCCTTAAATAAATATTGGTGAGAACTACATTGTTTTGTTATTTTTGTTATTTTTTTGTGATCTGGGTTACAACAAAGAGTTTGAAAAAAATATTGCTCATAACAACAAGCTCAAGCAAAACATTTTATGGTACATGAGGTTGCTCGAGTCAAAACCAAGGAAAACTACTATAGATCCCTCAATGTAGTATCCTTACAATAATATGTTAAACATTAATGAGTTATATGTTAAAGAGGATTCTCTATGTCTAGTGACAATTGAATGAGAATGTGAGAGAGGATTAACCTTCCATAGTATTGCTTACAACTTAATATACTCCAAATTCAACCTCTCAACCTTACTCCACAAGCCAAATACAATTTTGGATTATATCAATCCAGAGGCAAAATAAAAAACATTTCAAATTAAGTCAATCTGAAAATCTATAAATCACCTATAAATCCTCTTCACACCACTATCACCCACCACACCACCCAAATGTAGCCACCCAAATGTAGCCACCGACAACCAATTTCAAACTAACAAATGCTTATTTTACACACTTGGAAGATTCAATAATAAATGTCCTAGTAGTATAAACCCAGCCCCCCAAAACCACTACTTCAACACTACTTTTCAATCCATCTACCAACACTACTCTTCAATCCATCTACCGTCAATGGAAACACAGTCAACCCAACGCAAACAATCAAGGAACACAAATAAGGAAAGGAAGCTAATGGAACATGCCAACAAGGTATAGGAAGAAGCGAACCATGTCGACAAAAGAAGACAAAAAGGTGCGGAAAAAGGCAAAGAAGGTGTAGGAGACAACACATGGATGAACGAAGAGTAGAGGGTAGGCATGATTTTAAAATTCTAACTTAGGAATATTTTTTTTTCTCTTCACAAAATTTATGGAGGTCTGAGCATAAATCTGTAGGGTTTTTCTTTCAGTTTTTCCATTACCGCTTAAAATTAGGACTAGTGGCTAAAGTCTAGGGATTGTTAGAAGATTTTCTGTTTCAAATAAATGTTGAACTAGTCTAGGGATAAGGTAGTTTTTTCTTTCCTAAGTTTTCTCCTAATTGTTAGGGCATTATGCTCACATGATCTGCTGCCTATAAAGGAGCATTTGATTGAATGAATAAGGTAAGGAATTTAGAGAATACAGAGGAGAAATACCTACTATCGCAAGCCTTAACCCTCTTCTCTGTATTTTACTACCTTTTAGTTTCTTCATTTGGTATCAGAGCCCCACCACAGGGCCTGAACCAGAACCTAGCCAAGTGTTTGAGAAGAAAACACGTGAGAGAGAGCTAAACACGAGTGTTTGAGAGGAAAAACACCAAAGAAGAAGAAATCTAAAAGAAAATGGCAGAAGCAAACATTTTTTCTACTCCTTGTATACCCAAGTTTGATGGAGACTATGACCATTGGAGTCTACTCATGGAGAACTTGCTTCGATCAAAGGAATATTGGAGTGTGGTAGAATCTGGATTCACAGAACCAAAGGAGAATGAACCAATTGGCACGGTTCAGCAGAAGGCACTTGATGATGCAAGGCTTAAGGATCTACAAGCAAAGAATTACTTGTTTCAAGCCATTGACAAGTCAATTCTCAAGACTATCACACACAAAGAAACGACAAAACAAATGTGGGACTCAATGAAGGTGAAATTTCAAGGCAATGCAAGGGTGAAGCGTGCTCACCTGCAACGACTAAGGAGAACATTTGATTTGCTGACGGTTGATGAATTACAAAGTTCACTTCTCATTCATGAACACAAGATTAGAGAAAGAAGAAGTGAAGAGCAAGTCCTGCAGGTTGAACAGAACACTCGCAAAGCCGCTGGCAAAGGAAGACACAACTATCAAAGGGGAAGAGGAAATTCTGCTAGAGGGTGTGGAAGAGGGAGATCATTTGTATATGCTTTCGGTGTCAGAAACAGGGACACTATCAATTTGAATGTCCTAACTTTCAAAAGGAAGCAAACTTTGTAGAATTTGAGGAAGAAGAGGAGATTTTACTCATGGCACATGCTAAAATTCAACACACCAAGGACAATGGAATCTGGTTTCTTGATTCTGGATGTTCCAACCACATGACAGAGAACAAAAGTTGGTTCATTGAGCTGGATGAAGACTTTAGACACACGGTTAGATTGGGAAACAATACAGCCTTGCCTGTGCTTGGAAAAGGGCATGTGAAATTTGAAGTAGAAGGACTCACACAAATCGTGAGTGAGGTGTACTATGTTCCAGATCTAACCAACAACCTGCTAAGCATAGGACAACTTCAAGAGAAAAATTTAGTCATCACATTCAAAGCTGGAATCTGCCGCATCTATCATCCACAAAAAGGAAAAATTATAGAGACCAAGATGACTACAAACTGAATGTTTGTAGTCCATGCCAAACAAAAATCATTTCCAGGACAATGCTTGCAAACACAAGAAACAAGTATGGAGAACTTGTGGCATAGAAGATATGGATATATAAATTGTAAGTCCATTACTACTATGCAAAAGAATAAAATGGTGAAAGGACTTCCTACATTCAAAGACTTCACTGGAATTTGTGAAGTATGCAATTATGGCAAACAGCACCGAGACAACATACCAAAGGAAAGCCACTGGAGAGCATCAAAAAAGCTGGAACTCGTACACAGCGACTTGTGTGGACCTATATCTCCAATGTCAAATGGAGGTAAAAGATACTTGCTGGTATTTGTTGATGACTACTTAAGGAAGACCTGGATTTATCTTTTAACAAAAAAAGGAGAGACATTTGAGATATTCAAATGCTTCAAGAATTTAGTTGAAAAAGAAGCACAGAAAGCTATCTGCACTTTAAGAACTGATAGGGGAGGAGAGTTCACATCACAGCAGTTCAACCAATTCTGTATGGAACAAGGGATTAAAAGGCAACTAACAGTTGCCTTCTCACCATTTCAGAATGGAGTAGCAGAAAGGAGAAACTGAACCATTATGAACATGGTAAGGTGTTTACTCACGGAAAAAGAAATGCCAAAAACTCTATAGGCAGAGGCAGCAAAATGGACCACTCATGTTATCAACAGAAGCCTTACCACAGCAGTAAAAGAAATAGTACCAGAAGAAAGATGGAGCGGAATCAAGCCAAAGGTTGATTATTTTAGAGTATTTGGATCTGTTGCCTATGTTCATATACCTGAACAGAGAAGGACCAAACTAGACAGCATAAGCACTAAGTATGTCTTGCTTGGAGTGAGTGAAGAATCTAAAGCCTACCGATTGTATGATCCAGTAACCAAAAAAATTATTATCAGCAGAGATGTTATAGTTGAAGAAGATGGAAGATGGAACTGGAATATGAATTCAGAACAAACTACTCAAAATATCCTTGACTGATAATGAAACAGATGCAGATTTGAACCCAGACAACCCAGAAACAGCAGCAAAATTTGATGCATTGGACCCAGGAACAACAACAAAATCAGAAGAACATCCAAGGAGAGAAAGAAGAGCACCACGCTAGCTGCAGAATTACGAAACTGGAGAGGGTTTCTCTAAAGAAGAAGAGACATGCATGGTGTTATTCATGTCAAATGATGATCCCACAAGCTATGAGGAAGCATCACGTGATGAAAAGTGGAGAGAAGCAATGAAAATGGAGATGGAAGTCATTGAGAAAAGCAAAACATGGAATTAGTAACCCTACCAGCACATGCTAAGAAAATTGGAGTGAAGTGGATCTACAAGACAAAAATAAATGAAGAAGGAAGGGTTGACAAGTATAAAGCAAGGCTTGTTGCTAAATGATACACCCAAACCAAAGGGGTAGATTATACTGAAGTATTTGCTCCAGTAGCTCGATGGGATACAGTCAGAATTGTCCTTGCAGTGGCGGCACAAGAAGGCTGGAATGTGTATCAACTAGATGTGAAGGGTGCATTTCTGTATGGGGAATTGAAAGAAGAGGTGTATATTGATCAGCCCGAAGGCTTTATCAAACAAGGAGAAGAAGATAAGGTATATAAGCTGAACAAAGCATTGTATGGGTTAAAACAGACACCCAGAACCTGGTTCAGCAGAATTGAGAGCTATTTCCAAAAGGAAGGATTTATAAAGGACAACCAAGATTATGCTCTATTTGTCAAGAAGAAATCAGGAAAGATGATTATGGTATGTTTATGTTGATGATTTGCTGTATACAGGAAATGATGAAGAGATGTGTGCAAAATTCAAGAAGTCTATGATGGAAGAATTTGAAATGTCAGATCTTGGAAAAATGAGATATTTCATGGGAGTGGAGATAAGTCAAAACAAAGCTAGAATCTGTCTGAGTCAAAAGAAATATGCAAGGGAAGTTCTTGAAAGGTTCAATATGAAAGATTGCAACTTGGTCAAAAACCCCATAGTTTCAGATATTGTGCTGTCAAAAGAAGGTGAAATGAGTGTGAATCCAACTTTATACAAACAACCGGTGGGAAGTTTAATGTATGTGACAGTAACACGACCAAACATAATGTATGTGGTAGGATTAATCTCACGTTGTATGATAGATCCAAAGGAGGAGCATATGCAGATTGCAAAAAGAGTTTTGAGGTATTTGTAAGGTACACTGAATTTTGGTTTATGGTATGGGAGAGTAGATAAATTAAAGCTGGCAACATATACTGATAGCGATTATGCAAGAGATATTGATGATAGAAAGAGTATTTCAGGGTATGTCTTCATGATTAACAATGCTGCAGTAAATTGGAGTTCAAAGAAGCAAGAAATTGTTACATTATCATCAACTGAGGCTGAGTATGTGGCTGCCACAACAAGTGCTTGTCATAATGTTTGGATTAAAGAAGTTTTAAAGCAAATCGGAGTTGAAGATTGTGAGTGTGTTAACATTTTTTGTGACAATAGTTCAACAATTAAATTATCCAAGAATCCAGTCATGCATAGAAGGACAAAGCATATAGACGTTTGATATCACTATCTACGGGACCTCTCAAGTCAAGGAGCACTGAAATTGATTTTTTGTGGCACACAAGAACAAGTGGCAGATATTATGACCAAGCCAATAAAACTGGACCAATTTGTGAAGCTTAGAAAGCTACTTGGAGTCCAACCAATAGAAGATTAAACTGTAGACACAGGTCTTGACAGTTTAAGGGGAGGAATTTGTAGGGTTTTTCTTTCAGTTTTTCCATTACCGCTTAAAATTAGTACTAGTGGTTAAAGTCTATGGATTGTTAGAAGACATTTTGTGTTTCAAATAAATGTTGAACTAGTTTAGGGATAAGGTAGTTTTTTCTTTCTTAAGTTTTCTCATAATTGTTAGGGTATTATGCTCACATGATCTGCTGTCTATAAAGGAACATTTGATTGAATGAATAAGGTAAAGAATTTAGAGAATACAGAGGAGAAATACCTGCTATCCAAGCCTTAACCCTCTTCTATGTTTTTTACGACCTTTTAGTTTCTTCAAAATCACGGAGGTGCAGGAAAAAAGACGTCTTGAACAATATGTCCAAACTATTAGGCCGAATATATTTAGAAAAGATTCTCGTATTGTCATAGAGGTTTTTGTTATTTACGCTCCATATATTTCTATTCTGTACTCCTCATTTATTTATTTATTTTCATTGTGAAATATATTAATTTATCTAAAAGAAGAATAAACCCTAATTCTTGTTATTTACACCCCACTTTGAATATTCTCAGTTCTTTCTAGCAATTTGTTTCTAGTTTTTCTATACATCTTAAACTAATTTTATTTCATTCGAAATCTATCTGTATATTTCACGCACACAAAATTGATGCATGTTTTGTTGTTTTGAAAAGTATTTTCCAGGAGAGTTTTATAAAATAACTTTTTGAACTGTTCTAAGTGAAACTTTTGTAATTATCCTGACAATTATGTTTTGCTTCTTTCAGGGAGAAAGTAGGTTTAAGATATATTAAGTTCATTAATTAGAGTAATTCTAATACCGATAAAATTGGGACTAAGACGATTCATTTCTAGTTCTTGGGAGAAGAGAAACGAGAAAGAGGAAGAAGGTGAAAATCAGAAAATGGGGGAGTGTGTGAATACAGAACATTTGAAGAAGTGAAAAAGGAGAGAGTTAAGGTTGATAAGGTAATTTTACATAAAAAGGATGATGTAAACTTAGAAAGTAAGGTGATCGTAATAGCAAACTCCGGATATTGATTGTGTAATTTATGCGACTTGTATTGGGCTCAAAAACAGAATAATTCATGTTGGGCAAAACTTTCTGCAACCTATCATTTTTAACCTGCACCCCCTTAATTTTCAAAATATCAAGAATACTCTTATAAGACCTGCATCCATCAATCTACGTTTCAGAAAATACTTTTCTGAAAAAAATTCTAAAAAATATGTTTTATATCATTTATGTTTTGGAAAATATTTAAAAAACAATTTAAAATATATATTTCAAAATATAAAATTTACATTTTGAAAAATACTTTTTAGAACTTATTTTTGAAAAATATTTTCCAAAATATATTTTACATTCTAGAAAATGTTTTCAAATATTTTCAGAAAATAATTTCCAGAAATCATTCAATTATGAATATAGGGGGAATTTTAATCTTTTCACGTAAGTGATGAGATGGAGGTAAAAAACTGACGGGGTAGAAGAAGTTTTTGCCTAAATGTTGATGAATTAGAAACAACTCGCTCATTTCTTATCAAAATAGAACTATAGAAAGTGAAACAGGAAATACATAATAAAAAAGAGAGAGACAAAAATAAATAACAAATAGGGAGGAGAAAATTGAAATCGTTTAAAATAAGTATGCATGCTTTAAAACTATTTTCACCAGTAGTTTAGTTACTAGAGTTTATTTTCGTGTTTGAATTATCACTTAAATTTATAAAATTTATTTGAGATGTAATTTAGCTAATTTCTTTACATGATGTAAACTAATATATATATATAATTTAAATTGTTTCTTCCTTTTAATATGATTCCTTAAGTGTCCCAAATTTACTTCTTTGACCTATAAACGCTTATTTTGGAATAAGTAAATGGAGTGTTTCATATCATACTTATGGTGATTAAAGTAAGCTACGTTGGTCGTGTAGGGAAGTATTAGCAGGCATAGAAATCAACTCCTCTCATTATTATTTACAATATTTCAAGATATGCGTATTTGGCCTGAAAATGTCCCAAGTGTTATTTTAAAAGGATTTAAAGGTACAATTTTCCAAAAAAAATTCAAATTATCCACGTTGGTCAAAAATATTTAAAGATGCAATTTCTCAAACAAATTCAAATTATCTAACTCATGAGATCAACCGTATAAATCTGATTGAATGTCACTTGGGAATCTTTGCACGAAAAAGATGACAAATGGAGTAGACTTGTAAATGACTCATGTTCTTCTCTAAACCAATGCGCCTATAGCAAAGTATTGCCATTATACGGTATTGATTCTTTGACGAGATTAAACTATATTCTATTGATTCGCACCCTAACCAAGTCAATAAGAACTCTCTATAGTCATTCTCAATTAACACAATCAATTGAAATGATCAAATTTTGAGACATGGTACCGTGTGTAAGCTGATAAAAATAAATAAAAATAGACGGCCTCAATAATGAAATTAAGATAATTTACTACTTTTTAATACAAACTTTTTACATTACTAAATTCTTCAAGCAAAGACATATTTTAGCTAGAGTCCTAATCATTATTTTTTTTTTACTAATTTTATTTATAATCAAGTATTTTATTCAATTTGTAATCTTTGATCAATGGATAAGTATTTACAATTCTCATCTTCCGATCTCCCATTTTTTTGTCTTATTTTATTGATTATTATTTTAATTTAACTATTTTTTTCCTAATTACTTATGTTAAGATTTATTACATTATTTTTTCAGTTCTCATATTATTATTTATCCCTTAATTTATGATAAAATTGTTCTTTATTTATATGAGATAAATATATTTTAATTTATTTATTGATATTTGTATCTTATTATTACAAATTAATATTCAGGGATAAGACTTGTTAAAGGTATTTTAGAATTTTACTAATTAGTATGCAATATCTTTTCTTGAACGGTAAGTCTTGTTTATGATAGAATGAAAATATACCTATTTCTACACAACTTGAGTAATAAATTTAGTTTATGATAGATTGAAATCATTCGAATTATTATACAAGTCTTAGTCTTAAGCAATAACCTTGTTTAAAATAAGTGAGAATCTTACTTATCATAATTGTTAAATTTGTTAAATCTTTTTAAAATAATTGAATTTGAAATACTATCTACTTTGAAATTCAAACTTACTTTTTAGTTTTTTTTTTCTTAAAAATATATTTTGGTGGGTTAAAGAATGATGTATATAAATTATTCCTAGTTTCGATTACTAACAAAAATAAGGTTTTTTTTAATATAAAGGGGGCAAGCCCTAATTAAACTTAAAGGATTGGAATAGTCTAGGGTCACTTATCCAGTACGTCAATGTTTAAATCATTGTAAGTTTGTTATGATCTATACAATATCAAAGAGATTTGAGGTAATTAAAATATTGACAAGATATAGAAGAGATCTACACAATTCAAATTCTTAATCTCAAATGGAAGAATGCATTCCTATGTAATCAAAAGCTTCACGATATCAAAATTTATTTATGTATATCATTCTTCCTTAACTCAATGACATATTTTGTAAGAAAAAAAATTATGTCAAAATTATCAAATTTTAAAATAAATAACACAGTGTAATGTAATGATGGACCATTAAAGCTAGGCTGGACGAGATTTAGGTCGTGAGTCACTGAATCTGAATTGCGTCTGGCACCAGTGAAGTTGAGTCAGGCACAAGAGTCGTTGAAGTTAATCTATTTAAATGATTTTGCATTAGGGTTAGACATCTTTGATCAGAGAGGAGAAAAAGTTAGACTTGGATGACAACTTTAAGTTTTCTTGGTGTAATCATCTTCTTGCATTGTTTATTTGTTATGTATGGTCTATTCATGACTATGAGAAGCTAAACCCATTGTTGTTGGGGTTAAATATAACCAACTGAGTTCTCATGTAATCAATATTGGTTTTCAAATATATGTCGTTTTTTTTTCAATGTCAGTATTTTGATTCTATGCTCAATGCCTAGTGTGGTAATCATTCATGACCTGATATTTGATTCTTGGAGCATTGAAAAATATCACTTGTAATTTGCATTTGAATTAAAATATCTAATGAATGTTTGTGTCTAGGAATATAGTATGATGTATTTGTTGTCTTAAGACTATTGTGACAAAAGCAAGTCTAGTTTATGTAATTGATCAAGGAATTGATGATTAATAGGTAAGCTAGGCTAATTCACCTAAGGGATTAGGATTTCGGTATTATTGTAGGTTGACGTTGAAAGTTAGTAGAAAAAAAGGTAAATGTTTTATTGCATGAGAATGAGGTTTGGCAAAGTCTAATTCTAATAATTTCATCCTATTGATCTTTATGATTTTTCTACATTCCAAGTATTTGACAAAATTACTGACAAATATTTAATTTATTTTTGCATAAATTTAATTTCTCGCCCAACAATCAAAATTATGGATTTAGTCTAATTATGTTATTGAACAATTTCTTTGGGAGAGAATGACATTTATTATTTGTTACATTTGCAATTAGTGCACTTGCCATTGAAAGCAAAAATAATAGTTAACAAAATTGTAAATAATTATCTTTATAGAAATTTTGAAGAATATTTGTGTAGAAGATTCGATTAGATCGGAGACTTGTTTATTCTTAAATAATAGAATCACATAACACGTGTCTTTCCTCTTCAGAATAGTGCACACAACTATAGATAGTCTAAGAAGACTATTTAATGGTTCGTTTAACAAGATCGTCTACTCCTCTACCAACATAATTTTTTAGATTTCAAAATACTTTAATTCTTCAATTGAAATGTCATCTTTAAGACATATAATCTCTATTTATACTTAAAATTCAATTTTAAACAATAGTCTCAATTAAAAGTCAAATTAATCCTGATTGGACAAATTTTATTTAAAATAATGGATTTATTCTCAATTATAATGTAAGAAAATTAATGTTAAACATCTTAAATGTCAATAGAAATATCCTTATTAAATACCACATAATTATCCATTTTGCATTTTTGAATAAAACACTCAAGATCGCTAAGAAAGAAAAAAGTAAAATATAACAAATCATCAGTAAACTATAGAAATATATAGGAATCCATCAAAACAACATCAAGAAATTAAAAAATTAAAAGAAATATAAATACAAAACTTTATATTTCAATAAACAAAATAAAATGATAACTCAAATAAAAAATGATAGAATGTGCTAATAATTAGTCTCCACATCTCAAATGTTTAGACTTTTATATATACTCAACACTCATGTGAATAAATACTCTAATATTTATAACAATTAAATAACATACACACAAAAATAAAAAATATTTCATAATCAATATAATGTAACCAAGGTAAAAATAGATAAAGTCAGAAAAAAAATACTTAAAATTATAAACGAAGTTTTTTCTAAAAGATATAAAAGTATATTTTTTCAAAATTGCATTTTAGAGAAGATAATACATCAGTGATTTGATATACGAACTTTCATGTAATCGAGGTGACTGACTTAATCCTCGTGATTTGTCAGATGCTTGACTATTTATTCGTCCAGCCGCAAGGCAAAGAATACCTTGTGTCTCTTGTCTTGGAAGAAAGATAAATATAATTAAAATATTTTATTTTATAATGAACTGATGAATATAAAATGTTAAGTACTATTTAAATTATTGGTACTAAAATAAACAAATAAATTACAACACTTAAAAGTGAATAGAACTTTTAATTTATTTAAAGAGAAACTGAAAAAAATTAAAATACCAATATTCATTGATGTAAAGAAAGTTTTATATCGGTTAGACAACTGATGTATCATGTAAATTTAAATTAAATGTTTTTAATTTAAAAAATTTCATTTTTTATTCGACCAGAATATATTAAATATAAATTTTTAATAAAAATGTTAAAATTATTCAAAATTTCTATTAAATCATGTATTGTTTCACCTAAATTTATGTTGAGTTTAGTATTCTCTTAACATAAATTTACTTTAAATAGTATAT
>Ga0123340_1004901_pt1 | contig 12736 bp, 8 predicted proteins | sample SirMexnodulemix_FD_89961 | JGI IMG/M metagenome (GOLD analysis project Ga0123340, IMG submission 89961) | Root nodule microbial communities of legume samples collected from Mexico - Siratro Mexico nodule mix | ecosystem: Host-associated > Plants > Roots > Nodule | place: Mexico: Nepantla... | reverse complement strand
GTGTTTAAATAGTTGACTTAAAAATAGATGTTGAATAAAATATGAACTCTTTTTAGCTATAATTAGAATAGATTAACTAAAATAAATAGGACAATAAAGATTTACATTAATCCATCTAAAGACACATATTAGGTTCCTTTAATCCCCTATTCTAATTTAAGAGGTTTTATTATATAAACAAGTATACTAATCAATCTTGGTTATCAGCAACTACATTAATCATTCCTAATTTAGTTTAACATTTTAATCTCTTCCTAAAATTGAGAATTCTTAAAAGAAAGAAACACACTCAGAGAGAACAAAAATCAAGCATATAGAGTAAAGTTTACAAAGTGTAAAACTACAAGACTATAGCTCACACCCAAAACGAACACTAAGATTGCACAATGAACACTAAGAAACAGTCTCATAGAAAACACAAATTGAACTCATAGCATAAATTTCACAAAGTAATGAATTACAAGGTTACATACAAACACAAAACACTAAGATCTTAATAAGTTTAATCTCTTTATATAACTTCTAATAACCATAAAGTTTTATATATGTTAATCCTTGGTTCTGCTTGATCTTCTAATGAAGTTTGAATAAAGAGATATTTGATTTGATCCTTTCATGCACTCTTACCTTTGTTCAGCTTAAGGAAATTATTCAAACATAGTGTACATGACAATTAATTGTGATTAAAATAAAATTGCATAAATATGATTGTTTCCTTATTTAACTATCTTTTAGACCATTAATCATAAAATCATCTTGAATTATAGAGTTTGTAATAGTTGAAAAATCATTTCAAACTTTTAATATTTGATGATAATCAAAAGTTGAAGTTCAAATCAGACCCAATAACAAGCAAAATCAAACAATCCAAATGACCTTTTACAAATTCTAATTGGATTAATTACTGGGTTAAAGGTCAAAAAACGAAAAAGCATTGAGTAGGCTAGTTCAAGACACTTGGACTAAGCAAACAAATTTTAAAATTGACTTTAAACATGTTCTTGTTCTTAATTTGATATAGGCATATGAAGAATTAGATTGCTTCTTCCTGCACCTCCGAGTGTTCTTGGAGCACCTCCAAATTTAAAAAAAATCCCAAGTCTGCCCTTCAGTAAATTACCATACTATTCTTGATTTTGAAAAATAATAAAATAGTAAAACAGTACATGGAGGTGGGAGACGAAAGGTGAGATGATGGGGTGCTGCAAGGTTGTGCGTGGTAGTGTGGGTGGGTGTTGTGCGACGTTGGCGATGACGCTGGTTGAGGAGTGAAACTACAGCAGCGCGACGGAGTAACAGTGACGAAACGTCGTTTGAGGTAGGTGGGATGGGTTGGGATATTTAGGAACATGTGTTCCGGAATAATATTTTTGTTTGCGGAATGAATTACGAAACTAAGTGTTCCATAATGTTAAATTTGGGGGTGCTAACATATTATGGAATGATCCATTCTGTAATAGAATTTTTGTGTTACGGAACCACCTGTTTCGGAATAGTGTAAATTTTTGAATTTCAGAACAGATTGTTCCGTAACATATTTTTGAAGATTTGAGTTTAATGATGCCCACTTTTGTTACAGTTGTCCAAAATGATTGATGAAGTTGATAATATGCAAGAATTACAATTAGTTAACTATGATGGTGGTGATTTGGCCAATCATTTCACCACTGATGAGGTAATTTTATTTGATTGTTCCATTTGGGTATGAAATTTGAAATTTGAAATTTAGTAGTTTTGATATAGGTATTTGCAACACGAGATGATTTACTAGAATGGGTTTATAGAGTTGCATTTGATCTTGGGTTTGTGATTGTTATACTTAGATCAGACAAAACAAACAAACAACCTTCAAGAAAAACATTCATTTTATTAGGTTGTGAACGGAGTGGTAAGTACAAGAAATACAAAACAGTAGTAGATGTTAGTGTTACTGGTTCATGGAAGTGTGATTGTCCTTTTAAATTAAGGGGCAAACCAAGTTTCCATGGAGATGGTTGGATGTTGAAGGTCATATGTGGTTTGCACAATCATGCATTATCACATACATTAGTTGATCATCCTTATGCAGGAAGATTAAAGAAGGATGAACATGAGTTAGTTCTGAAACTTGCATATGAATCTGTATACAAGTTGTGAAATGGGTGGTTTCGCAACACATTGGGAGGTGTCCAAATGTATTGCAGAATTGCCCATTTCGCAACTTGCATACAGATCCGTATAGACGTTGCAGAATGGGTGGTTCCGCAACAAAAATAGTTCGAAAATACCCCATCCTTAAATCGTAGATCCCACGAAATCTCTCCCAAATACATTACAAATCTTACAATAGATGATGTATATCCCAAATGGTTGTAAAATACAGTAGTAATCAACAATTTTGGAATGAATTGGGCACCCAAATCGCAGCTCGGAACTTGGGAGGTGGCACACGCAGTGGACGGAATGAGAGAGATTGAAGGAGAAGGGTTTTTAAGAATTAGGATGCAAGGGCAAAATGGTCTGCACAATACAAAATTAAGAGTATTTTTGTCCGTTTTTCAAATTTTGGAGGTGCTTCAAGAACTACTTGGAGGTGCAGGAAGAAGTACTTGAAGAATTAAATGAAGTAGTTTTGGGCTAAAAACAATCTAATGATGTCTTCTTCATGCACTTCTGTAATATCAACCTGCACCTTCAGACTTTCTGAAATTCCCAACTAACCTTGAGGACGAAGACAAAATTGCCATTGGTAAAAATAAAAGGAAATTTGGAGCGGTGTAGAAATGGTTAAAGATTTTGAAAAGTTGAAGGTTTGGACGTTTGTTTGTGTTTGTGGCGATCGAGGAGGGTTCTTGGATGTGGTGCAGTGTTCATGGTGGTATATTGTGGCAGTTTGTGGTGGTTATAGGTGCATTGGTGTCATCAAGGTAAGTGGTTTCGATTTTGTATTTTAGCTTTCGGATTGTACAATTAGTGATCTCCCGAATTGTAAAATTTAAAATTAAAATTGGTTTGGATGGATATTTTTAGATTGCACAATCCAAAATTATGTTGTTTTCTTTTGGATTGAACCGCACACCCTAATCCAAAAGATTAAAATGAACTGAAATATTTTTTATATTATATAATTAGAAAAATGAAAAATACTGGATTTTAAATCAAGTCACAAAATATATATTTTTGTGTATGAATTGTTTGTTAAATATAAATATAGAAATATAATTTTAGAGTAAAATATCAGAAAAAGTAGATAAGATTTCGAATATAGAAAAAAAAAAAAAAGAGAAGAAGAAAGGGAAGGAGAAGGAAAGGAGAGAGAGATAAAGAGAGGAAGAGTGGGATAGAGAAAAGGAGGAAGAGAGTGAGAAGGAGCGGGAAGGCGAGAGAGAAAAAAGAGAGGAAGGGAGGGAAAGATTTTGAGAAAGAAAGAAGGAGCGATTAGAAAAAAAAAAAAGAGAAGGTTTATATATATACAGTTTCATTCTTAATAATCATTTATAGGTATTATTATCAACCCAATTGACTATGGTAAGTAAAAGATTTAGTATTTTTACATTTTAAAACATCCTTTCTAATAATTTATAAGAATATTTTTAACCATATTTTTGACAAAACAAATTAAAATGATCATTGTACAAAAGAAATATTATATTATTTTAATTAAATAGTTTAACGTGATAAGAAATTCACAATTTTGATAAAAAAACACATTATCTCTTAATATAAAAAGGCATATAAATATTTATAAAAATATTTTCATCAGTCAAATAAAATTTTGTGGCTTTTAAGAATTACAGTTATATTTCACATGATTGACATGATTGACCAAAAATTATATATTACCGAAAATACAATACCATCCAAAACTTAAAATATAAATAAGATAATCATAATTAATGTTAATTAATTATTCTAAATTAAAATTAACTTAAACTTTGTGAATATTTAAACTTATCGTAAATAATGTTTTTTAACGAAATTATTTTAAATCAACATTTAATACTTTAATTACGAAATAATTATTTAAGTATCAGTCAATCTTTTAGAGATATATCCAGTTTAAGAAAGACAAAAAGAACTCTAAGAAATTATAGAATTTCTCTATTTTGACTAAAACACAAAAAAACATTATAAAAGATAAAATTTTCTAAAAAATAGGACAAAGTAAAAAACACATTCTTGATCCATACAATAATAATAATAATATTTATATCCATAATTTCTATAAATGATATTACTCCACAATTTTCTTTTGGTGTTTAACAAACATTCCAACTCCCAATAATTTTTAATACTTGACAATGAAAAAACTACATTCATAATACATAACCATTAAACCTATATTCAAATATAATAAAAATTCTAGAAGACGAGAAAAAAACTAACAATATTAAGTGAGTGTTCAAAAATTATAATAATTTAATTTCTATAATTTCGTACATAAATAAATAGTGATTTTTTCCAAGAATCTCAAGTTTCAAAATTAATATAATAATCAAGAAGAAAAAGTATTTTTTATGCATGATGAATATAAAACCATATATTTTTTATAAATCAATTAAAACTATAATAGATATAGCTTTGTAGAATTTTTTAAGAATGAAAATATAAATCTTTCACACACTTTTTACTGAATAAATAATAAATAAATTAATAAAATTAATAAAAGAAAAAGTCAAGAATCTCTCCTAATGATCCTCCTTAAATCAATTTCTCTTCACTAAACTGAAAAATTAGTTTAACAGTTAAGTAATTGAACTCTCTGACAAACCCTCATCATTCCTCTTCCACTACTTTCCGCTACCTTGTCGTTTTGCTCATTTCCCCAAACAAAACGCACGCTCTCCCCTCTTTCCCAAACTTCGCCACCCTTCTCCGCCCAATTTCCCGCGGTTTATCGAACCTCCGACGCATCTCCGGCCACCGCAGGTACCTTCGCCACTTCCGATCTCACGCTCTCTCACACCGCTTTTCTCTTCTCGCTTCGCCGATCATCGTCGAATTATTTTACGTTTCTGCATTCGAACAGGGTTTCGGTGCCGGATTCTCGATCTCTCGGTTCCAATTTCGTTTCTCTAATTTCCTTTCCGCGTTCTCTTAGTTCTATAACTTTTGGTTTTGTTGATTGTGAATTGAACCAGCGAGTGAAGAAGGTCGTGGACGATGAGCAACGTGTTCGAGGGATACGAACGCCAATACTGCGAGCTCTCGGCGAATCTAGCGAAAAAGTGCACTGCTGCTGGTGCTCTTAATGGAGGTACTGGAAGATTCTAAATTGATTCTTCGTTTTTAAAAAAAAAATTACGAGTCGTCTTGTGTTGTTGATTTAATTTGTATTTGATTTTGTAATGTATAAATTTAGTTATTTGTTTGATTTTTCTGGTTATTCTGTATACTGGTATTTCTTTTCTTGTACGGTATAGTCCAAAAGTTTGAGTACTTCGTTTTTTATTGGTTAAGATATGATTGAACCTCCTTTATTGTATAATTCAGTTACTTTGCTTGAATTTGGATGATCAGATTTAGCTTGAATTAGGATCCTTTAAACTATTGTTGTGTGTAGAGTTAATTTGTCAAGTTATTTTGCTTATTTTGTTTATAGGTACTTTTCTTTTTTATTTTAGAATATAGTGTAAAAGTTCACGAGATCTTAGTTCTTTTTAAAAAAAATATGATTGAAACTCCTTTATTACTGAATTCTGTTACATTGCTTGAATTTGGATGATGGGACATATCATGATTTAGGATCGTTTCAGTTATTGGTTTGTATAGCTCCTTTCGACCCGTTGTGTAGCTCTTTCCTGGAGGTTGAAATTCTGTCCAGAAATTTCTCCTCGGAACGATTTCCAAGACGTCGCAGCTAGTATCGTTTTTCTTTGGTCATGATTAGGGACCTTCTTTTATTTGTATATTCTATATATGTCATTTTAGAAATATCTCATAAACAGAATGTGTAAATTTTGGAGAGACAATGTCGAAGATCTTGCTAGCGTTTCGGAATTGCAATCTGCAAATTCTGCATTTCTTGATATTGTAAGCTCTGTTTTGGAGCAGAAACTGCATTATGTTGATTTTGGACATTGGGTTATAAAGGTTAACAGTGCCTATGTAAAGTCCCCTATCATTTCTGTTTCTTTGTACTGTACTATTTCTGAACTTGTTCTTCTCCCTTTTATGTTTGTTGCTGCATCTTGTTTTTGCACTTTTTGTCATTTAAATGGGTGTGGGGAGTGCATTCTAAAGTATGCATTATAGAATAAAGTTAATTCTTGTACACATTTAGTATGCCAACAGTTTTTTACTTTATAAATTCTTATGGATCTTAACAGATTTATGGAAGATTGTCTTAATTCTTAAGTAATGAACTATTGGAATGTCAAACTATTGAAAGTTTTTATCAGGATGGAGGAAGTGTTCAGTCTTGATTATTTTGGAGCAATGCATATTGCTTGACAATTTTTACCATTTTCTGTTATTTGCAGAGCAAAAGAAACAAAAAGTTTCTGAAATAAAGTCTGGGATTGATGAAGCTGAAGCTTTGGTACTTCTTTTTCTTCTCCATTGTAAAGCTGTCTTTATTTTCTCCGTACTCTGGTTCTGATATGGTTTAACTAATGAATCTGCAGATTCGAAAAATGGACCTCGAGGCACGAAGTTTGCAGCCAAACGTCAAGGCTGTGCTTCTTGCCAAGTTGCGGGAGTACAAATCAGATCTAAACAATCTTAAAACTGAAGTTAAGAAAATTGTATCTGGTAACTTAAACCCTTCAGCGCGGGATGAATTGTTGGAATCAGGCATGGCAGATGCTATGACGGTATGATTCATTTATTTTAGCATCCTCTTTTGATACTTGAACATGGTTAATTTTGTTATGAAGCTATAACTAGGAAATAATTTAATTTTCTTTTTCCTGTGTATATACTTTTCTAGTCAAATCAATGGGTTAAGCAATAATCATTTTTGTTTCTCTAGCCAATTCAAATAAAAGTTGAGTTTAGATCACATTGGATCTGTTAATTATCAATTAATGGACTTCTTTGAAGCTATTTGAACAGGAGAGATAGCGATGCAATTAAGACCAAAGTTTGCGGACCAAAATAGTATTTGACCCTTATTGATCATTCTTCAGCATAATGTTTATATTATCATTCCATATATTGACCAGGTTGATTACTATGTACTTGATAATAACCCATCATTTTTTAGATATATCCATCTCATTAATGGTCAAACAACACGAATGAAGTTTAGGCAGTATATTTCATGATTTTAAGGGCTGTACTGATTGAAGTTGCACACTCTAGGATTACATCTGAAACTTTTTGTTACTTTTTCACCTTTAATGATAGATAAATTGTGAAGAGTAGGTTATAATTTTGTTGGCAGATAGTTATTGTATAGCAAATACAACCTTAATATTAGACATTTTTGAGGTTAAATACAAGGTTAATTATCAAGAAACGGCCATAGCAAGTTGTATCCAGTTGACTCTTTTTGAGTATCGGATGATCATAGAAATTTTTATCATATTGATTCTTTGGTCGTTGTTCCATTGGCATGACCAATCTAGTTCATTTTCACGTAACAGTGTAAACTTGTGTATTAACAATTGGCAATATTAGTTTGTTACCAATGCAATACTAGCATAACTAAATACTAATTGAAAATTTGTAATGTTAATAGATTTTTAATTTAGTTAACTTTTCTTGTACTGGATGCTTTGATATTGATAAAATTTTTGGTGAACTGATTGGTGGGACCTCCAAGATTAATATGTTAGATTATAAATTTGCTGGGCTACATCCAGGCCAATTGTGCCAAGTTGCATATCTATTTTCTTATTTCCAGATTTGAAGAATGAGTAAGGTTAGATTCAATCTTCATTTCTGAACCAACACTGCTCACATCAACTTGTAATGTAAAATACGTTAGGCATCTGCTGACCAGAGAACAAGATTGATGGTGTCAACTGAGAGGTTGAATAAGACCAGTGATAGAGTTAAGGATAGTAGGAGAACAATGTTGGAAACAGAAGAGCTTGGTGTCTCGATTCTTCAAGATTTGCATTCACAGCGCCAATCTCTATTGCATGCACATAACACGGTAATCTTTTTTTCATTCTTGTTCAGTAGATGACATGTTTGTAATTGTTTTACTATTAGTGACATGAAATTTTAAATTTCTATTAAAAGTAATTTCAAGTGAAATATAAAATGTTCTTTTCCTTGTGTCAAATGCGTAGTAACAGTAGTGTTAACACCACAAAAGTTCATATCCATTGATCTACTGATGGTTGTATTTCCTCACGCAGCTCCATGGAGTGGATGATAACATAGGGAAGAGCAAGAAAATTTTGAACAACATGTCAAGAAGGATGAACAAGAACAAATGGATTATTGGTGGCATTGTTTTGGTTCTGGTTGTTGCGATCATCGTTATCCTGTACTTCAAACTTTCTAAATAGCCAATGACTGACCTTTCCTTGTAATGGTCATAAAGGTCGCCAAGATACAAGGATTACTATTATTTCCCATTGTGCCCCCTTCTCTTCTGATTATGATTTGCGAGTGTTTTTTTGTCAAAGATGATGTGTTGTGCAGTGTTGCTATGCAACTTCATACTGTTAGCTTCTTTCAATGTATGTATCTGATGATGGGTTTGGCATGTATGGAGTATTGATTTGAATTTTTATGGTCAGTTGCATGATTTTGATCATGAAACCAAATTTTGTGTGGTTATGGTCTTCAAATATAAACTAATTTTGGTTCTAATCCGTATGCATCATTGCATGTAAATCACCTGCTTAAATCCTGTATAATAAAAACTTAAAAAAGCGTTAGACAAATTTGTGAAGGAGCCTTGCATCTTTGAAAATGATAATCTTATAACAAGTTAATCCTTCACCAATGGTCAGTGGCTATTACGGAAGTTTAATGAGAAATGATGAAAACCGTGTTAAATAATTATCATGCAAACTACTACATGTAAGGTAATGACGGGAAAATGGTTAGGAGTTGCGTATTAATTCCATAAGGGATATATTCTTCCTTAATTTGACTTATCAAAATGAATTTCAAACGAGATGAATTTCTTACTTTTGCATCAGATTTTCTTTTTAATTTAAGATTTAATTAAACTTGTTCCCATATATTATTTAATCAAAACAATAAATATCCTTAATTTTGCTTTAAAAATCTAATATATTTTTAAAGTAATTGACGAGAGAGTGAGCACGTATATTATTATCACACCCCAAAACTATAAAGCGATTTATCCTAACTCCAATCATCGTCATAATATGGTATGAGATGGTCACACTCACTCATCACACCACATCATTGCCCTCTCTTCTTCCGTTCTCTTCTCCGGAGATGCGCCCGTGCCTCTGCCCTCCGTCCCGGCCAACAGCTCCACGCCGCCGCCACCGTTGCCGGCCTCCTCTCCTCCCCCTCCAACTTCCTCCTTAACGCCCTCCTTCACCTCTATGCTGCTTGCTCTCTGCCTCTGCACGCACACAAACTGTTCGACCGAATTCCCCACACGCACAAGGACTCCGTGGACTACACCGCCCTCATCCGCTGCTCCCATCCCCTCGATTCCCTGCGTTTCTTCCTCCAAATGCGCCAACGCGCCCTCCCTCTCGATGCTGTCACGCTAATATGTGCCCTGGGCGCGTGTGCCAGGCTAGAGGACGTCAACCTCGTGCCTCAAATGCACGTGGGTGTGGTGAAGTTCGGGCTTTTGAGTCACACCAAGGTGTGCAATGCTGTGATGGATGGTTACGTTAAGTGTGGGCTTTTGGGTGAGGCTAGAAGGGTGTTTAAGGAGATTGAGGAACCCAGTGTTGTGTCTTGGACTGTGGTGTTGGAAGGTGTAGTGAAATGGGAGAGTGTGGAGAGTGGGAGAGTGGTGTTTGATTTAATGCCTGAGAGAAATGAGGTTGCTTGGACTGTTATGATAAAGGGGTATGTTGAAAATGGGTTTACAAAGGAGGCTTTTATGCTTCTCAGAGAGATGGTTTTTGGCAATCAACATGGGTTGGGTCTAGCAGAAGGATCTAGTCTCTCACAACGTGGTGAACCGAGGTTCAAATCTCCTTTGAGAGCGTTAACCACTTCTAGTGCCAGGCAATGGCTTGAAGAAGAGAAGGAGCGGGTTTTTGATAACCAAGAGGCATTTTGTCATGTGGAAAAAGCTAGCTGCCCACAATCTACTGCATCAAGATTTGAATTCTTGCGGGTCAAGATGTCTACTTTTAGTATTCGACAATATGTTGAACATGATGGCTTTCGAGGAAAGATACGTGTAGAAAACCAAAACGAAAAGGGGATGGTTTATTGTTGTGGATATGGGTTGAATTGGGTTACTTTGTGTTCTGTTTTGTCTGCATGTTCTCAGTCTGGGGATGTGAGTGTGGGAAGGTGGCTTCATTGTTATGCTGTTAAAGCTATGGGGTGTGATTTGGGTGTTATGGTGGGGACAAGTTTGATTGACATGTATGCCAAATGTGGGAGGGTAAGTGCTGCGTTGATGGTGTTTAGGCACATGCCACGGAGGAATGTGGTGGCATGGAATGCCATACTTGGTGGGTTGGCCATGCATGGCATGGGAAAGGTTGTAGCGGAGATGTTCGATTCCATGGTGGAAGAGGTGAAGCCTGATGCTGTGACCTTCATGGCTCTGTTAAGTGCTTGCAGCCATTCGGGTCTTGTTCAACAGGGTTGGCAGTGTTTTCATGATATGGAGTCGGTTTATCGGGTGCGACGGGAAATAGAGCATTATGCTTGCATGGTGGATCTTCTTGGTCGAGCTGGACGATTGGAAGAAGCTGATGATTTGGTGAGGAAGATGCCAATTCCTCCAAATGAAGTTGTTTTGGGGTCCCTTTTGGGTGCTTGTTATGCACATGGTAAGTTGAACCTGGGGGAGAAGATTATGAGGGAATTGGTTCAGATGGATCCCCTCAACACAGAATATCATATCCTGCTTTCAAACATGTTTGCATTGTGTGGCAAAGCAGACAAGGCAAATTCCCTTAGAAAGGTTCTTAAGAGTAGGGGTATCAAAAAGGTGCCAGGAACGAGTTCCATATATGTTGATGGCCAACTTCATCGGTTCATTGCTGGGGATAAATCTCACCCAAGAACTGCAGATATTTACATGAAGCTTGATGACATGATCTGCAAGCTGAGGTTGGCTGGTTATGTTCCCAACAGAAATTGTCAAGTGTTGTTTGGTTGTTCCAATGGGGATGATTGCATGGAAGCATTGGAGGAGGTAGAACAAGTGTTGTTCACTCACAGTGAGAAGCTTGCACTTTGTTTTGGCCTAATGACCACACCACTTGGTTCTCCCCTGTGTATTTTCAAGAACCTGAGGATATGCCAGGACTGTCATTCTGTTATTAAGATTGCTTCTGATGTATATAAACGTGAAATTGTTGTTCGAGATCGTTATCGTTTTCATAGTTTCAAGCAAGGCTCTTGTTCTTGCTCTGATTATTGGTGAATTACCCTTTTAACCTGAAGCCACTATTTGGACCAGGAAATTGAAGTCTTCTCGATCGATCAGGATTCAGGACTCAAATTACTAGTTTTACAAAATAGTTATCGTTTTTGTACAATGCTTTCTACAATAATATTTCGTTTCTCTTCACGTGGTTTTGTTTTCTCCATGAAAAGGTTCACGACTTGTGTTGCATTCACTTTGCTCACATTTGGATAGTTTTTCTGAACAAAAACAATATTGATATTAAATGTAACTAGGGAACGTCGTTTGACCTTTTCTTTTACAAGGATTGAAATTGTCATTGATTTCATCTCATCGAAACTTTTGATTAGATAATTTAATTTATTTTTGAATCTGATTAAGATTCAAAATAATTGGAATGAAGCCAAATTGACCCAACTCCGTGATGTAATTATTATTTTACTATTATATATTTTTAAACCTTAGAAAAAAATCGTTAAAGTTATATGGAGTGATATTTTATAAACAGATATTTTAAAATTAACAAATTATTTATAAATAAAATACCAAGTTGTATAAAATATTTTTGTTAAACAACTTTTAATTAATATAAAATAGTTCAATAAACTTATAACTTTTGCAAAATATTAAAACAAATCAGGTTGGATGGTAAGAAAAACAATCTGAAATCATCCTAATAAAAACATCAAATCTATTCTCAAATTCAAATCTTTTAACTTTAAACTAATTCTAAACCAATCTTAGGTGAGCTAAATTCATTAAAATTTCAATTGGGGATGTAGCTCAAATGGTAGAGCGCTCGCTTTGCATGCGAGAGGCACGGGGTTCGATCCCCCGCATCTCCAACCCAATTTTTTTTATATATTTTATATTCTGATAAAAATTATAGTTTTTTTTTTAAAATGAATATTGTAAGAGGGAATTATTATAAAAAAAATTATTTTATGACTTTGCAGAGGAGAAAATTGTTTAGGACAACAATTTTGTCTTCTTTTGGTGAACATTATCAGTCAAAGCAAGTAAATAACTATCAAAAGTGGTTACTTATATTTTGATTTTGACTCGAAAAGAAGAAGCAAAATCTTTACGTTTTTGTAGTTTGCACTTTTAATATTCATATTATTATAAACAAGACCATCGTGTAAAGAAAGAACTGTGTACAAAATTTGACAAGAAGGTATGACATATTTTTGTACAATATTTTTTAAGCATATTTCTTTATTTTTTTCAATTTCGCTTAATTAATATGCAACTTTCAGAATATAT
>Ga0123340_1004900_pt1 | contig 12736 bp, 14 predicted proteins | sample SirMexnodulemix_FD_89961 | JGI IMG/M metagenome (GOLD analysis project Ga0123340, IMG submission 89961) | Root nodule microbial communities of legume samples collected from Mexico - Siratro Mexico nodule mix | ecosystem: Host-associated > Plants > Roots > Nodule | place: Mexico: Nepantla... | reverse complement strand
ATTTAAGCCAACTTTATTTGAATAACTATTAAATTTAATAATTTAATATAAATTAATATTAAAGATTGTAATAAATTAAATTTAATATTTTAAAATAAATTAATATTAAGTACTGTAATAATTTAAAATAAATATTTTAATATAATTTAATGTTGAATACTGTTTTAAACTTAATTTAGAATAAAAACTATTGGTATTAATAATGACTTGTATACAAATTTAATTTTATGTAAAACAATTTTGAATAATGATAGTTAATATTAGTTTAGAATATAATGATATAAATCATTTTATTTTGTAGCTAAAATTGGTATCTAAATAGTTTTTTTTTAGTGATTGTTAAGACGGTCTAAATAGCAACTCTCCCCTCTATTAGTATGTAGCATTTTAACTGGAACATCAGTTTGTTTTTCAACTAGTGTTTTAAATTTCTTAAACACATCAAACTTTTCACTTTTCTCAAAAAAAAAAATATATGCAAACTTTTCTACTCAAATCATTAATGTTGTACCTTTTATTTACATTTGAAGTAGGAGTAATAGGACCACAAATTACCTGTAACAAATTGAGAAGCACGCTAATTACTCTGTCATGGGAAAGGGTCTCTTTGATTTTTTTCTTTGAGGCAGTGTTCACAAAGATGAGTTGATGGCTTAAAAGAGACAATCCTTTCACCATATTATACTTCAATAGAGCCCGTTGTAGCTCAAATCCCTATAATGGGAGCGCCAAACTTCTACGGGTGGCATTGAACTATCTGGAAAACAAGGCTAAGAAATTCCAAATTTAATATAGACAACGAACATATGATTAGTAGTCATAGAGGTTTCAAAAATAATTCTCTTTTCTTGAAACATTTTATTTTGCTTCATTAGTTAACCCTTTCTCTTGAAGTTGTCCCACCGGGAATAAATTATTTTTCAGTTCAGGCACAAAGAAATCACTAACCAAATGCACAACTATATTAATTAAAAGTCTAACAGTACCCTTCCCATCCACCTTTAGAGAATCATTATTTTTTAATTTCACTTCATTAGAAAAAAAGAAATATCAAACGAAGAAAACCAATCTTTTTACCTGTCATGGGATTACTACAACCTGAGTCAATAAACCACATATCTTGTACATTTGGTTTTTTCTAATGAAAATTATGCCATAAGTAACATCGCTTTCTCATTGCCCTCAACATAATTTGCTTTAGTGTCTTGTGATTTCTTCGAACATTCATATTGAAAGTGTCAAAAATCATGGCAGGGATAACACTTTATTGTCGTTTTGTCTATTTGTTTGCCTCCTCTACCTCTACTTCTTCCTTGTACAACTCCACCTCAAAAAATTCTTCTTCCACGTGCACGTCTAACACCTATCTCATCTTGTGCAACTTTTAGCACTTGCTCGTCTTGCACAATGTGACCATTCATCCGCTACTCATGAACTAACAAGCTACTTTTTAGTTCATCTACAGTAGTCAGGGTGTCCAAATCATGTGATTCTTTAATAGAGCATACTACATAATCGTACCTTGAGATAATTGAACAAAGAATCTTTTCAATGAGATTAAGATCAGATATCTGTTCACCATACATCCTCGTCTTATTTGCAACTGAGAGTTCGAGCAAAATATTCATTAACTGATTCTTTATTCTTCATTTGCAAAATCTCTCATTCACGTCGAAGGGCTTGAAGTTGTGCTTGTTTTACTCTAACAATATCTGTATTTTTGTTTTAAAGAATCTCATATCTCTTTTGACATCTCCTTCTTCGATATTATTTCAAACACAACTCGATCAATTGCTTGAAATAAATAATTTTTTACTTTTAGATCTTTCAACTTGAATTCCTCCATAGTCTTCTTCTCGTTCTCTGCTAATAAAACTTCTACTATATGTTTAGAAATCACTGAATGTATAAGATTTCAAATATTCTTTTGATGTTAAAAAGAGTTTCGAATTGGAGGTTATACAAAATTATAATTTCTAGTCATGATTAAAGTCTATTGCTTTGAAGTCTATTGCTTTTGTTTATAGTAAACCTTAACTATAATTCCAATTATTACCTAGAAATACAACAAAAATATGACTGAGTAATTCTTATTGTTTACGTAAGTAAAAGGCCAAGTTTATAACCTTAGCTTTATAACTGAGTGTACTATCCGTCCAACGGTGACCACCTAGGCACATTAGGGCGATACCACATCGCCCTAGTCGCCCCAAAGAAGCCGCCTATATGTCTTGGGGCGGTATCCTCTCGCCCTAACAAAGTACTGCGATACTCCAGAATGAGGTACACAACCAGGAACGACCACTCACCACCTCAAATCAAGAACTAGGAAGTTGCAACGTGCAAGAAACCTCTGTCATAGCAGTCTGCAAAAGCTGACATAACGTAAATAAGAAGTCAAAGGTAAACACTATAAATACGCAGGTAAGTCAGCCAAAAAGGGGCAGAGTCATGTATTGATTAACATACACCGATAACCGAATACTTACTCGAGCGTCGGAGTGTCATCGCAGGTACCCCTCCCTGCGAACCACGGGCGAATTGTTGTCGGTCTTCGGTACCTTCCATCCCGCAAGAGACCAAGTCATCAAGAGTGAAGCATTACAAAGATAACACTGGTTACCGGGGGCGATAACCATCCGGGTTACATTAGGTTAGGCTCAGAAGGCCCTGGAAGAATTGTATAATAACATAACTGAATTCTTAAAAAAATAAATAACCCATATCTAATAGTTTATTTCTAATAAAAAAAAACAAAATAATAACCGAAATAAATAAAATAAAAATATATAATTCAAAAACATTTTCCAAAGTAAAAATCTTTAACTAAGTTAACAAAAGTTTATATCCCTGAATCACAATCCTGGCCATTTCACAGGTTCCGTGTTTTGAAATCAAATCCTAGTTTCAAATCTCTGCATGCCACGCCACGTAAGCACATTTTTTAATCACGCAGAATGCCTATCTTACCCTTTGTCACGTATGCCCCGTGCCAGGTATCAACTCGAGGTAGCCTACTGTGTAAAGCATTATTTTCGAATTAAGATATTCTAGTTACACTTTTATTAATATTTACAAAATTCACCAAGCATCTATTCAGGTTTGGTTTGGTCCCCAAAAGACAACATAGGAATCCTAGGAAGTAGAAGACAAAATAAGAAAGAGGTAGTGGAGAAGAGACTCTTCAAGTAGCGAGAGTGAGAAAAGGTATGTGAGAATGAAAAGCAGAATCTAATGATCCCTAAGAAAACAGAACACTGTAAGACATGGCCTCTTCCTCGGAAAACCCAGACCCAGAAGTCCGAAAAGACGAGGTGTGGAACCGTTGGGTCATATTCTCACCCGCCCGAGCCAAACGGCCCTCCGATTTCAAGTCCAAATCCCCCACCGACCCGAACCCGAATCAACAGTGCCCCTTCTGCATAGGCCACGAGCACGAGTGCGCGCCCGAGATCTTCCGGGTCCCGCCCCGAGACCCCGATTGGAAAATCCGGGTCATCCAGAACCTCTACCCCGCCCTCTCCCGCACCCTCCCCGAACCCCAGCACGCCCCTTCCGGCTCGCTCCAGACCGGGTTCGGGTTCCATGATGTAGTCATAGAGACTCCGGTTCACCCGGTTCAGCTCTGCGATTTGCCTCCTCCGGACATTGGCCGGGTTTTCCTCGCTTATACCGAGAGAATCCAGCAGCTCGCGAGCCATAAATCAATTCAATACGTGCAGGTTCTTTCTCGCGAGCCTCACAATTAGCACCTGAAAGATGCGGCGTTGTGTTTGTTCTTCCAATTTATATTGTCTAATTAATTTGGAAATTTGGTAATTGCGTTTATTTGTCAGGTTAGGCTAACTTTTTGCAGAAGTTGGGAAAATACTTTTGCGAATTTCATTGCACATACTGAATTCCAATGCTCAAAAGGAAGATGGAAGGAATTGTTGAAATATTTTGATAATCTTCCAATTGCTGTTCGATCATGCACTTTGTCTGTAAATGTTTATTTCATCATGCAGAACTTGTCTTTGATATTGGTGACGAGAAAATTAAGGATTTGTTTTGACAAACTTTTCCCTAAATGCTTCTGAGAGAGAAAAGATATACAAAGAAAAAAATAAGATATGTTTCTCAATTAATTAAAAATCAAAATTTAGAGAAGTTATATGAACAAAAAATTACAAATTAGATTATGCATAAGAAAATTTTAATTTATAGAGAAACTTGGTTCAATTTTTCTACTTGTTTATCTCTCTGAAAATTGTAAAGTTGGTCAGAAGAGGTCCTAATTGGACTAAAGAACTCTCATTTAAGGACCTTAGGCATAAATATCACTCACACTTCAAGGTTTTTAATGTGGTCACGGTTGTAGTAAAACTAGGTACAAATGCAGCTGATAGGGTCACAATTATGGTTACAATGAAGTTGTAGAAGGTCCAAATACTGACTTGCGTTTGCAGACTGTCTTTTAGAACTTTCCACACTGTATCTTCGAGGACCTAAGTTCACTATTCACTCTATGGGTAAAATGTCGTATTAGTTTCAGAATGGTGTAAATTGAGATTTAAGTGTATCACTAAAATTTATTTTTCTCCTTGCAGACTTTGAATATTGCAGAATCTTATGAATAAAATGTGAAATTATATGCTCGCTGACATTCAATTACTTGATAACGTCTGCTATCTCTGAATGTGTATTATGTCTACCTAATTAATCCTTATGCTTTAGATTTTAGAATTACTGCGTGATGTTTTGGCCACTGCTTGTGCACCAAGATGTCCTTTTTGCTTAAAAAGCTTGTGTGGGGATGGAGCCCTTTGTCTTTTAGAACTTTACCCACACTATATCTTCGAGGACCTAAGTTCACTATCCACTCTATGGGTAAAATGTCGTTTTAGTTTCAGAATGGTGTAAATTGAGATTTAAGTGTATCAATAAAATTTATTTTCCTCCTTGCAGACTTTGAATATTTCAGAATCTTATGAATAAAATGTGAAATTATATGCTTGCTTACATTGAATTAGTCGAAAACGTCTGTGATATATTATGTCTACTTAATTAATCCTTATGCTTTAGATTTTAGCATTACTGTGTGATGTTTTGGCCACTGCCTTTGCACCAAGATGTTCTTTTTGCTTAAAAGGCTTGTGTGGGGATGGAGTCCTTGTCTTTGATGAATTTGTTGGTTGTGTTCTTATGTGGATTGACGTTTTGACTGTGTAATCCATGAAGTTGCTTTTTTTTTCCATCTCTTGATTTTTTTTATCATTTTTTAATTCTTGCTTGCTCCACAAAAGCTGGGGCAGGAATTTTAGATGTAATAGTATGCAATATATGTTTTTTATGCAGCATATGTTATATGTGTTGATATAATGAAAGTATGTCTTAGGTGAAGTTTGGGAATAGTGTGCGTGGATCTTGGATTTATTTGCACTTAGATAAATATGTTTTAGGTTTCTTGCAGTGTGCAATTGTGTACTGTGACTTCTCGACAGTATAATTGTTTATTTTAATTAGGGTAATGGGAGCAATTAAGTCATAAGCAATGGCTGCATGCCTAATTTGCATCATTGACAAATTGTCTATTTACTGTTTTGGTTAACGTTGTCATTGTGTTAATCAAATGGTAGATGCTGGCTACATGCCTGCATTTCCACCGTTTCCTACCTTAATTGAAATTGATCAAGTTTTTCACATTTCTGCATAAGTAATCTACTGTTTTTACTTCCTCTTGCACTTGTTTTATCTTGTAAACTTACTTTTATTAATCTTTGAAGGTGTTCAAAAACCATGGTGCTTCAGCTGGTGCATCAATGAGTCATTCTCACAGTCAGATGATGGCGCTGCCAATTATTCCACCTAGTGTATCGGCCCGTCTTGCAAGTATGAAAGATCATTTTGATCAGACAGGGAAATGTTTGATTTGTGAAATTCAACGTGAAGATCTTTTGATTGATTCATCTACCAACTTCTTTTCATTGGTTCCTTTTGCTGCTACATTTCCTTTTGAGATATGGATTGTTCCTCGGTACCACTCTGCTCACTTCCATGAATTGGATGCGGAAAAGGTACCACTTCTCTATTTGCAAAGTCTTCTTGCTTCTTAGGTGCCAAATAATGCATCTGATATGTGGCGTGAATTTTAGTTATTTTCTGTGACTTGACCCTTATCTATTATGGGCTGATTACATGTGACAGAAACATACTGAACTGTCTGAACAAATAGATCTGAAATGTTGTTAGACTTTTAGCTGTACCCATTGCCATTATCGTATTTTGGAATCTTATTGCAAGATAAATTTTTAAGTTATCATGATATTAAACCTTAAAAATCAGTTTCTATCATGTAAATAAAGCTAGACACGACACTTATAATGTCAGATCAACCTATTTCTACTATGTCTCGTGCATTGAGTAATAGTAGTTTAAATTTTCGTAGTTTAGTAGTTTGTTTCAAATAGAACTTTATTTTTCCTATGACTGTTATTAGTCAATTAGCATATTTATGGATATGTCATACATATCTAAAAACTAAATAGGTCTTTAAGTAGGCTAAGTCAAGCTTTCTTTTAAAATACCGAGCCAAGCCTAAAAAAATCCATAACAGGTAACAGGCTAGACTTATTAATGTACAGAAAAATAAATGCTATTTGTTGTCACTTCTTTCCTTATTAAATGTTCCTGTTATTTGTTAAAGTTATAGAATTTGTTGTGCACACACAATTAAAAATCAAGGAAAAAGTAGTATTAGACAAACTATCACCTATCTTTCTCCTTTCCACTCAACGTGGAGGGGCCAAAATCTCAACATTCCTCTCGTTTCTTTCCTTGCATTTATGCAAGAAACAGTAAAAACAAGCATCCAAGACAAAACAGCATAAATTCCTTAAATATACCAGGTCTATCTAGACAAAACATCGTTCAGTCCAACTATTTCCTCTCCTAGTTTATTATGAAACTTTTCATAGTAGGGATGCAATTTATTATAAAAACAGCATGTTGTGCGGCAAAACACCAAAAAATGGCAGGGAGATAAGACTGAAAAAGAGGGCACGAGTGACACTAAAAATATTTTGGTGTTTCCTTTGAACTATGCCATTTTATTCAGGAGTCTCAACATAGGTGGTTTGATGAACAATTCCTTTAGAGTCAAGAAACGTTTTCATAGAAAATTCAGTTCCATTATCAGTTCTAATTGTTTTAACAGTAATGTAAAAGTGATTTTCGATGTAAGAAATGAAGTTAACAACATCAGCTCTGACTTTTCCATACATAGTGAATAAAAAAAAAAGTTTCTGTTTCTTTTCTCTCTCGTGCTTCCTTCTCTTTCTTATCTCTCTCGTGCTGTCTTCTCTGCCCTTCTTTCTCTCTGCTTCTCATCTTTTCGTTGTATCACGGATTAGGGTTATTGTGTTTTCTAATATAATGACAGAGGCTGAATCTGAAAAGCATGGAGTGTTTGGACTGAGAAACAATATAAATATTGAAAATAATGACGAACTGCTAGCTTGAAAGTTCTTCATGTTTGTCACCTGCAAAAGGATAAAAGGTTCAAAGAGGAAATTTCTGAATTTGACAAGCAGTCTCTTATACTGATTATCTGATCGGAGCTGTCAGAAAATGCTGCATTCTGGAGGAGACACTGGCGACACTTCTACAGATGAACTTAGAACAGGGAAAGAATTAGGAAGTGGATGGTGATATCCTTGTGACAGATGTATAGTGGATAGTGATCAATAAGTAATGCTTTAGGGCCAAACGGGCATTAGAACTCTGAGGATTTATTATGTTGTAATCCATATTCATTATCTTTAGAATAGCACACAAATAGCTTAAACTATTAGTACACATTGTGGAATTCTCAATTCTACATGTTTAGCATAACATAGAACCGATCCACCTTGTACTACTGTAAATTGGGATATACACAGGCATGTTCGGATATCTCCTTTATTTGTGTTTCTTGTTCCAAAGATTGATAATTACTTCTAACATTTATTTTGCAGGCAGTTGAACTGGGAGGTTTGTTGAAATTAATGCTCAGGAAGATGTCTTTGCAGTTGAACAATCCACCATTCAACTATATGATTCACACTAGTCCACTTCATAGTAATGGGTCAGAGTTAGCATACACTCATTGGTTTATACAGATAGTACCTCAACTAATTGGAATTGCGGGTTTTGAGCTTGGAACTGGGTGTTACATAAATCCTGTGTTCCCTGAGGATGCAGCAAAGGTTCTAAGGGAAGTGAAAGTTCCAGAGTCAGGATGAAGCATGTAGAAACATATTGGTAACCTAATCTCAAACTTGTTAGGTGCTAATAAGTTTCTTTGATTCCCATATGAGGGTCAAGCTTTTTTTCACAGCTTTTATAATTTGAGCTTCCTAGTGAGGGAGTTTCGGCTCTTACATGTGTCATTAGTGATTGTAGTCATGGAACCTCGAGATATTAGAACACTGAAATAAACTACTCTTTGTGTATCATTGAGAAAGCCCTTGTGCACAAAGAGGAAAGGCTACTGTATTTTTTATAATTTCAATATCTTTTGGGGGATTATTATGGCAAGGGTATCTTTTTGCTAAGTGTCTCTGAATTTTAGATCCACGTCAGCCTGAAGCAAATGCATATAGCTTTTGCATGATATGATACACGCTTTTTTCTTTAAACCTAGAAAATGAAAGTGATTTTTTGATAAAGTATTTTTCTGAAGACTATATTTGGATTGATGGTATAGTGGAGGAGATAGAATGATGAGAAAGTAGGTCCATTGTTTGATTTACTAAAATAAGAATGGAATAAGATAAAAAAAAGGGAAATGTTTGATCTCCTTGCACTCAATTCTTTATATCAACTCAGACATATCCTAAGAACTTTTCTTTTTTCAGAAGTTACTATTTGGAGCTAACAAGAAAAGCACTAAAATAAATTCTTTTTTCTTGCTTTTTTTTGAAGAAAAAAGAAGTACACAATTATTGTGTATTTAAACTTTCCTTCCTGGATGAGTTGTACTGTAGAAAGTGTCAGATTCTGTGAGTTCCTTCTAAGCCCCACCACTGAACCGTCACCATCTCCATTAATAGAGACTATGTCAGCAGCACGTGTAAACAACTGGATGCATAGAGAGTTAAGTTAGCAGAGTGTTCTTGCCGCTGTAAATGGTTGACAATTTGTGTGTTGGTTCAATCACTACCTTTAATATTTTTGTGAGCTATATATGCTGCTGTGTTATTAGTTCAACCATTTGAACCAGGATCACAAGATGTTGAAATATCAACTACAGATAATATCAACCATCATAATCTATAGAAATTTAAAACTTTTGAATGCACATAAAAATCTATAACCATACGATTGAACTCCTGGGCATGCAGTTACAATTTGAACTGGAGAGGATCTTGATCTTAAACATCCTGTCAACAATACAATGATGTTCTATTTCAATTATATTTGTTTTACTCGTTTTCAATTCTGTTAGATACATTAGCACTCAGCTCTTATATTGATTGTCAAGGAATGGCTCTTATTTGGCAATTCATGCATTATTGTTTTTCCTTGTCCCTCCATCCAAAGAGCTAAAGAGTTGAAAGAACTTTCTTGTGTTCTCCCTTGTTCCTCCACCAAAGAGCTAATGAGTTGAAAGAATTTTTTTTTAGTTAAAAAAAACTGTAAATTGAATGTATATGTTAAGTTAGAAAAATATCAAACAGTTTTAAAAGTTGTTTTTAAGATTATTATGAAAATGTTAAGTGCATGGTAAGTTTATCAAGTTAACTGATTGTGACACAAGTTACGTGGTGACAAAAGTCTTGAATTGACATTTAATTTTCTTTTATCAGAGTGCACTATATAAGTCCCTCTTCATTATCAAATTAAACACAAGCTGAGATAATGATAAAAACAATAGTTTCCTGGTTTCAACAACATCATCTCTATTCCGTAACGTTAGATTAATTTTCACAATAGAAGGTCCATATGTTTTTAACAAAGTAATAATAAGTTGTATTGATACTTTATATAGAAAAATGCGAGTATAGTTTGAAGGTTGGCTGTGAGACAATAAATTTATATAGGTAAGTTGAATTGACGAAGATTATCAAAAATTAAATTTAAATCTTCACCTTCTTAAATTAAAGCAAAAGTTATAACATGCAATATAATAAGGTGAAGAAAATAATAAATTATTCAAAATGTTTTTATATTGGTTTGTTTGATAATACAAACTACGTCAAGTTTTTAATTAATTGATTGAGTTTCACTAAAGAGACTAACACTACAAGGTACAAACAAGTATTCTTTCAACTCGTGGTCATCCCTAAAAATTGAGTATTCTTTAACAAGTCACTCCTGGCTAAGACAAAGATTGTCTAGAGTGTGATCAAAATATCACAAGATTTGCTCACTAAAGAGGGATTGCATCTTTTGACATATACAAGTTCGTTAAAACGAACACAACATTATTCTTACAAAGTTATTTAGAGCATAGAAATATTTTTAGAGATTTTTATCACTTTTGCAATTCAAGTAAAGACACTTTGTCCATGAGAGATTTATATAGGTGCAAATCAAACTCGCTTAAACATCTTTTTTTATATATGATGACCTTGGACGTAAAAGATGCATTAAATGCACTCTATGTATATATGTTAAATGTTCTTGTCTTCTTTAAGCAACATCCCGATAGTTGAATAAATTTATCTCTCATTGGATAAAGTGTCCTTACATGAATTTGTGTAAAGCATGAAAATGTACAGAGTCCAGATTGATAAAGCAAAAACTTGGGAGTTGTTGAAGTAAAACAATTTTAGCTCAGGTTCCAAGAGATAGTTGATGTGATGTATGCTTTTTTCAATCTTCTTGGTCATACATAAGAAACAAACATTCCCTATAATATAAAATAAGCATACAAATATTTGTGAAGTATTATGTTAACTTAAAACTGTGTATGTACCATCTAAGCATAATTGTCCTCTCTTGGGTCTGCGGTTGTGCTTAATAAAAAGGGAGGTGCGAAGTACAATCCTTTTATTAAAAGGTGGGTCAAGAAGTATAAGCCTATTAACCTTTTATTTAAACATTAACCCTGTTTCACAAGAAATGTGGACCCAATAACTTCACTCGTGGAACAATAATAGTAATAATTTGGTAAGATTAATTTGTTAAGATTATTAAAACCAACTTCATATTTATCAAATATTATGAACAACAACTTGGAAGTCAAGTTAAATAACTAACATTGGAATGTTCATTTGGCCTACTTATCAGTTAGTTAATATTTAGTACTTCAACGCAGTTGTTTAGAAAAATAATAATTTTATAAAACAAGATGGTTATCAGTAAAAGGAGTCAACTTCCATTTGGGCTAGCTAAGAGCGATCAAAATCCTCCATGGGTAGAAAAAATTGGCACCCACCGTGGGACAGGTAAAATTTTCCTACTCCCACTATATGAAACTTGAGAGAAAGCCTTGTCTTCGAAATGAGAAATAATAGACAGTCCACGCCCAATAGAGGAACTATCCCCCGAACATGGAATGTTGTAAATTTGAAATTTTAGTTCAGTTAATAGAAATTAAGTTTGAAATTTTATTTCCATGGATAAATAATTTTGCACAGGGCGACACTCTTTTCCCTTGAGTTTTTTGATAATTTTTTCCCAAGAGTTTTTAATGAGATCACACATATAAATAAAATTCCTATATTTTCTTTAAACCTTGTGTATTATTTGCTAGATATTGAATATGCAAGTCGTAAAAACATGGTCGAAGAGGCGCGTGTTAATGAAATAACAAAAACATGATCGAAAATGTGCATGTTAATGAAATCACAAAAACATGGTTGTAGAGGCGCATGTTAAGGAAATCGCAAAAACATGACTAAAGATGTGCATGTTAATGAAATCGCAAAAACATGACTAAAAAAGTGCATGTTCATGAAATCGCAAAAACATGGTCGAAAAGGCCTATGTTAATGAAATCGCAAAAGTATGGTCAAAGAGGCGTATGTTAATAAAATCGCAAAAACATGACCAAAGAGGTGCATGTTAATCAAATCTCAAAAACACAACTAAAGAGGTTTGTGTTAATATGGATCTCAAAAACATGAATAAAGAGGCGTGTTAATACAAAATCGCAAAATCACGACCGAAGAGGCATATTAATTCAGATAGCAAAAACACAACCGAAGAGTGTTTGTTAATTCGGATCACAAAAACATTAGTAAAAGGGAATGCTTCTGCAATATTACAAAGTACCACCCTATTCGGTATGCAGAGGTGTGTTTTTTTTTAATGATATTTTATAGGTTCATGAAGCATAATTGATTAATTGATTTCGATATACAAAATGGGAGATCGGTATGACCGAGTTCGGTTCACAAAAAGAGATACTAGCGTGACTGAGTTCGAATTGCAAAAAACAAAGGGGTACTCACTCAAATTTTCAAAACATGACCTAGTTCGGCCAACAAAAAAATTGTTTACAAGTATATTACTTGATCGGTTGTTTCAAAAACAATTTATAACGTACAATTCATGAAGATTTGAGTAAGCCAATTTCAATATTGAAAACAAATACAAAAATATTACTTCTCAATAAATTTGGAATAAAACAACAAAATAATAATAATTTTATTTCATTTAATTATTTATTAAATAGTAGTTTAACATACATTTTGTAGTTATTATATTTAAAAAATATTTTCTTTTTAAATTTAAAGATTTTTATTCTTTTATATATATATATATATAT
>Ga0123340_1004898_pt1 | contig 12737 bp, 8 predicted proteins | sample SirMexnodulemix_FD_89961 | JGI IMG/M metagenome (GOLD analysis project Ga0123340, IMG submission 89961) | Root nodule microbial communities of legume samples collected from Mexico - Siratro Mexico nodule mix | ecosystem: Host-associated > Plants > Roots > Nodule | place: Mexico: Nepantla... | reverse complement strand
GTTTTGTAATGGAAAAATTCAAATTTTATTTATTTTTATATTATTATTATTTCAAGAAAACTTAAGCTAATAAATATATATTTATATTATTATTCATTTTTATCATTATATTTTAATTTAAAAGATTACCCGGACAAAATCGGTTGTTGACAAACGTGAACAAGGAAATGGAAACTGTGGAAGGTGGAGGCAAGGAGAAGCTACGGTAGAGCTTCTAAAAGAGTTCACGGATCAATGGATGAAGGAGGGAGTTTGAAGGAGGTTGGGCCAACCTTCAATGGTTCTTCAAGACTTTTTGGAGAAGATACTCAAAGGAGAAACTTGAGACAATAAGCTGAAATTTTGGCAGCACTTCATTATCAATATCATGCTTGAACTACATGAAGCCTATGCATCTATATATAGGAAATGAAGCTTCCCATGCAAGCCTCTCTAAAGTATCATATGACCCAAACTTCCTAGATGACCTAGCTTGCATCACATGCTAGGGTTAGGTTTACCTAGCATGTGGAGCAAGTCTCCAAACCCTAAGTTAGTCATCCTTGTTGTCCAATGAAGAAGTGCCATGTGGCATCTTTAGAAGAAAGCACTACCTAAGGACTATACCTAACCTAGGTGCTTTCTAACCCTAAAGCACCTAGGATTTATTTTCACAAAGAAAAAGTCTTCTAAAATATATTTACATTTTACAAATATCCACCAAGCTTAGAGTTGTCAGCATCTTGATGTGTGTTGGTGCCTCTATCTCCTCTTGACCTTCAATGTGTCTGCCCATGAATCTAGTGATTGGACCTTGCTTGGGCCTTCTTCCTTCATCCCCTCCCTTTTAAAAGGGATTTGTCCTCATCCACAATGGTCTTATGGACAACATTATTGTCAACTTCCTCCAGGATCAAACACCCTCTTTTCAAAACAACCACGTAGTAAGATCAATGAAATAATTACAACATAAAAGAAGAGAAGAGTTTTTCCAAAGTTACCGTATTTTGTATCTATGACAAGACAGTCATGTTGAAGCCTAAAAATATTTTTATTTTCTTTTTTATATTTCCATCTTTCTTTCTTATGAAGTTGTCTAAACTTAAAATTTTTCTTATCCATTGTCAACACGTTTGCACAAGATTGATCTACTATAGACTATAAAGTCATATTCATAGAGAATTGGAAAAGAAAATAACTCAACAAAAATCGTCTTCCAAGGTCAATGTATGCTTAATCAAAAGTAGAAAAAAGGTACATAACCCTTGGAACACTGTTATTTTTATGTTTTTCATTTCATTTTTTTAGTTCGACTTGATCCTCTAAAACATGGGAAGGTGAAAGAGGATGAAGTACAAACTTCTTTTGATTATGGGTGAAAGTAATTCTATTGGTGAGACCGTCATGGATTGTTTTCTTGTCAATTCGCCATGGTCTTCCCAATAAAATATGACAAGCCTACATAGGTACTACATTATATAAAACATCATCAACATAGTTACCTACCGAGAGCTTGACTTTCACTTGTTTTTTAATAGTTATATCCCCCATCATTAATCCAATGCAATTTATAGGGTTTAGGGCGGGGAGTCACAGATAAGTTCAATTTGTCAACCATCCTAGCGCTATAACAATTGCAACATGACTCGCTGTTAATACTGAGAGAACATATGTTTTCAGAAATTTTGTAACGAGTATGGAAAATGTTCTCTCTTTGTCACTCGGGTTGTGGGGTAGGTTGATTGTTTAAGGTTCTATAATTCTCCCTCATGGGCATATACATCTTCCCTACTATCACAATCAATTTCCTCATTAGTGCTCTCTTCATCTTTCTTTTCCTCACTACTGTAAACATCTTGGGCGCTCATTAAATGGTCATCGTGGCAGGACACTATAATTTGACATGACCCCAACCCAAGAATTTGAAGCATTTAATGTCACTAATTCGGTTTGAAGTGGAATGCTCTCCTTTTTTCTTAAAACTCTCTTGGACTATAGCCTTAGAAGAGTTTTCTTTGGTTTTTCTTTTACAAACTCCCCCTCCCTTTCAAGATGTTGCTTGGGATGAGTTAGAATAAGAACTTCTGCTTGGTCCCTTTCTCAAAATTTGTTGTTCAACTTTAACATAAATCTGGACTAAATAATGAAAATCCCTATAAGGGAGAAGTTCCACTCTATTTCTTATCTCAAGACTCAAGCCACTCATGAATCTTTCCATAGTCACACTCTCATCCTCTTTGATCCCAACCCTCATCATATAAAGCTCCATTTTTTGTCTGTATTCTTCTATGCTCATGTTTTTCTTCTAAGCCTATGGAGTTTATCCATGAGTTCCTGATGATAGTAAGAGGGTATGTTTCATTATTTTTTGGTTGGATCATGGTGTAGACGCTTATCTCTTACTAGGGTTGACCATCAATGCATGGCATGGCCTTGGAAGCTAAGGGTAGCTAGAGGTACCTTCCTTTCCTCACTCACATGGTAGCACTCAAACAACTGTTCAACCTTCATTTCCCAATCTAAAAAGGTATCAACATCATCCACTGGTAGAAAAATGGCTTTCTATGATATGATATGATGTCAGTTAAAAAGGAACTGACGTAAACAAAAACGTGGTGGCATTTTGTCGATTCACACAAATCTGGCGTAATATACCATATTCTACGTCGGTTCGACAAATAATCGATGTATAAAAAGACTGGAAAAAAATAAAAATTTGAAATTTGAAAACTTTGTAATGACAGTGAAGATACTACGTTGGTTGGGAGATCCCAACCGACGTAGTATGTAACAATATTACATTGATTGGGAGTTCCCAACCAAGTAGTATCTCCCTCGTGGGCGCGAGAATGGATTTGGGGAAAATTGGGTAAAGTTTGGTCACGTATTACGCCGGTTGGAGCCCTCAACCGATGTAGTATCTCTCTCGTGGGCATGAGAATGAATTTGGGAAAAATTGGATAAAGTTTGGTCACATATTACGTCGGTTGAGAGCTCTCAACCAACGTAGTATCTCCCACGTGCGCGCGAGAGTGAATTTGGGGAAAATTGAGTAAAGTTGGTCACATATTATGTCGGTTGGGAGCTCCCAACCGATGTAATATGCCTTTTTGAGTTTAAATTAGGGTTAGATACTATGTCAGTTATTGAGTTGTAACTGATGTAATATCCCCTATTTTAACATTTCTACAACTGTTTTTCTCTTACACTTTGCCTCCTTCGTTTTCACTTTCAAGTGCTCTACTGGTTTTTCTCCTTCGCTTTGCCATTTATGTGCTCGAAGTTGCTTCACGTGCCTTCATTAACTTCATTCATTTCATTTCCTCCATTGCATTTACGTGGTGCCACTTTTTCTTCTCACTAGTTTTCATTTGCATGCTTGTGTTCACTGGTTTTGGTAGGCTTAATTTGGCGTGCGCAAGCTCCACAGTTGTCTCGATTGAGTTTAGTCACTTGATGCGTGAGCCTCTGCCACTGTGAATGCTTGGTTCGACATTCCTTGCCGCTTCTCTTTGCAAGAGGTTAGCAATTTTGTAAAATTCATTAAAAATAGTTAGAAATTTATTTTTGGCCCAAATTTTTTATCATCAACTTGATTTAGTGTATATTTGATGGTAAAGTTCTTACATTATATAGATTTATTATAGATTTAGGGTGTCAAAAATTTAGGGCAAAAACAATTCAAACAACCTTAACTTTTGATAGAGAGCTCGGATTTAGATGCTTCAAAAATGAAAGTTGTTCGAAATGACGTAACGAAGCTTGTGGGCAATCCCTGGAGGGGATTCAAAATCAATTTTTTTTCCAAAATTTTATCTTTTATGTTTTTAGTATTTTTCACATCATTTTTTTTTTCTATTTCACCTATCTATACGTGTTAAAAAATTATGGAAATTGTTGTGGTGTTTCCCTGTATGGATTGGAGATTTATCAAAGAATTCTAGAAAATTCTGGAATTTTTTTTAATTCAAAAAATAGAGATATTACGTCGATTGTGGGCTCCCAATTGACATAACAGGATAAATATTATGTCCGTTGAGAGTCGTAACCGACGTAGTATCTCCTCCTGAGCACTATTCGGACTGGTATTTTACGTCGGTGATTTATTTATCAATGATGTAGTATATGCACATACTATGTCAATTATAGAACTGACGTAAAAAGTCCAAGACTTTCTATATTGCCTACATCTACATCGGTTTTGAGACCGATGTAGAATGTCCTGCAAAATTGATGTAGAAAGCATTTTTTTTTACTAGTGATCCTTCCCATGAAAATGAGATAGGTCTACCCTAACTTCTTTGGGTTTTCTCTCTCTCCTATGGTCGGTATGAGGATGAGGCTGATAGTATTTTCCCACTCTCAAGCTATCTCTCTCTTGTTTTTCTTCCTCACTCTCAGAATGATAATTTCTTGAAGAAGTTGTTTTTGATTTGGACTTGTGATCCTTCTTCCTTAAGACCTTCAATTCCTCCTACATTATGGAAAATTGTACTTCAGTGTTTATTTTCAAAGAACGATTTTCATTCAAAAATTTTCTCAAGTTTGAAGTATTTTCACTGGACTCATTGCCACTGTGATGGAGAGAATGTCTAGACATCTTAAGTTTTGTGAAGTAGTGTTCTCAAGCTAAGACAAATGAGTTTAGCACAAGACAAGCTGGAGGAATGTAAACTAGATGGTTCCTAATGGTGAAGCTCTTTGGCACCAAGGCCCATAGAGAGACATTCACTGTCTATTGTGTTTAGGCTAATCCACTAATGAAAGTATCCTTGCAATTACAACCCAAATGAATACAACGAAAATTTTGCTGAAAATTTAAATTCATATACTATGCACTCCAAGTGTTTGTATAAATGTCACTCCGCTCTTCACTATATCACTTAATAGTTCAGCATCAAGGCTGCATTTCCCCTAGTGAATGCTTCTCCAAAGTGTCTTCAAATTACTCTTGAGAATTTAATTCAACTCAACTCCGAAATTTTCTCACCAATGTATTAATCCATCAAGAGGTTAAGAAATAGAAAGCAACAAAACACAAATTTGGAAAGTACAACTCAAAGAGATTATAAGATGATAAACTCAAAGATTTTGAATGGAAATGACAATCAAGAAAATAAGGTACAGAAACAGAGGCAAGGCACACAAAAGATTATCTAAAGAATGGCTCTAGAGTAGATGAAAAACATAAAACAAAATCTAGATTCTTCAATTCTGGCAACAGCTGGTGTATGATTTATGGTGACCAATATACTACGTCTTTTCACATGAAATTTATACCATTACTTCTCAACACCATAAGAAACGTCCACAGCAAATTTTAGGATAAATGGACCATTAATTTGCTCTAGATAAATTCAATACAAGCATTTGAGGTCCTGTGTCAGTTCTAAAATTATGCATTGATTCTCTAGCAATGGTGATTACAAACTTTATCACGGTCACCATACATTGAATTAAATCACCAAATTTTAACCACACACACCTAACATGTAAAGCTACGGTCACACCAATATTGAATTCTAAACGGTCACTGGATCAATTGCAGCAAATCAATTACAGAGGCAAAGTTACACTTTCTTCAAAATTTCGTAAACTACTAGCATTTGACTTTTACAAATTTATCATTCTTTTTGTACTTGGAATCTGAATGCACCTATTTATCACAATCTTTTTAACATCTTGATAAAGCCTCTCTAAAAAGTTATCTTAAAAATACTTAAAAATCTAGTACCAATAAATCTTCCAAAAGCAGTGAAATTGCAATCAAATAGCTTTTAAACAAAGAAAGAAACCTAAAGATTCCTATGAAATTGAGTGAAACTACAAGACATGTGGAATTATAGATTCTAAGGAAACTTACCAATGATCTACTAGCAAGTTGTAGGAACCCATGATTGAAAAGGAAAAAGCATGCAAACGTTCAGTTCTTAGACACAATTCATCAAACAAATAATGTTCAACATTTATTTTACACATAATTCCTTAAACACCTACTCTACTAGATTCAACCTAAGGAATTGTTGACAATGTGGATGTAAACAATACTTGACAAGATTCAATTGGATCATAAAAACAAAGCTTGCATAAAATTAAGATTCACCGAACAAAAATCAAAATAGACTCAAGAAACCAAAAAGCAACTCAATACATAGCAAGAACACCTAAAATTGTTGAATCTTGGACGGTTCAAAAACATTAGCATGAATTGAATAGTTTAAATTCTTTGAAACAACTTTTAATCGGTACAAAATTTCAAGAACATGTAAAAATAGCAGTGTACATGACAGAAACAATCAAAAAGATTGGCAAAGGATCAATAACTTATCTCTTGTAGCCTAAGCTTTGATACCACATGATAGAGGAGATGTCCACGGTGCAATCCTTCTTGCAAGCTCATGGAAGTTGTGGATCCTTGAAGAAAATTTTCATCGAGCAAGAGATGATCTAAAGAACCTCTTCTCAAAGTTGAAGCAAGTGATGAATGTGAATAAGGAAATGGAAATCGTGGAAGGTGGAGGCAAGGAGAAGCTATGGTAGAGCTTCTAAAAGAGTTCACAGATCCATGGATGAAGGAAGGAGTTTGAAGGAAGTTGGGCCAACCTTCAATGGTTCTTCAAGACTTCTTGGAAAAGATACTCAAAGGATAAAATTGAGGCAATGAGCTGAAATTTTGACAGTACTTCATTGCCAATATCAAGCTTGAATTACATAAAGCCTATACATCTATGTATAGGAAATGAAGTTTTCCATGCAAGTATCTCTAAAATAGTGTATGATCTAAGCTTCCTAGATGACCTAGCTTACATCGCACACTAGGGTTAGGGTTACCTAGCGTGTGGAGCAAGTCTCCAAATCCTAAGCTAGTCATCCTTGTCGTCTAATGAAGAAGTGCCACGTGGCATCTTTAGAAGGAAACGCTACCTAATTACTATCCCTAACCTTGGTGCTTTCTATTCCTAAAGCACCTAGGGTTTATTTTTACAAAGAAAAATTCTTCGGAAATGTTTTTGCAATTTTACAAATATCCACCAAATCTTAGAGTTTTCAACATCTTGATGTATGTTGGTTCCTGTGACTCCTCTTAAGCTTCAATGTGTATGCCCATGGATCTAGTGAATGGGCCTTCTTCCATCAATTATTCTCTTTGAAACCTGTCTTTTTATAGGCTTGCAAAAAGTAGTCGCTACATTTTTTTTTCTGTCCATTGAGTAGCTTTGGACTTTCTTCGTTGTCTTCTTCTATTATTGTCTAACGAGCTCTTTCATTGAGAAACATTAAATGCATGACATAACATTAATTTCTCTTCTCCTCTTCAAGTAAATTCTTGGATAGTTGATAGTACTTTTCTTCTTCAGTAGCAGAACCTTTTACACTAAATAATTTTAACATACAAGATAGACAATTGACACTACAAAAAAAATCAAAATTACCGACAAAGCAAATCCCTCCAAAACACTTAAAATCAGTCGGTAAATCGGTTGTATGTAAATTTAGCGATGAATTTTTTAAAGATGTCAGTAATTACCAGACGGATAAATTCGTCGGTAAATTCGTCAATAAATTAGAAAATATTAGTTATATTATAGAAATTAACAAATATTAATTACAGACAAAGTTTAATCCATCAATAAATCTATCAGTAAATATGTCGGTAATTAGTGACAGATAGTATCTGTCGGTAATGATATTTTACCAACGAATAAAATTTTGTCGATAATGGTTTGTCAGTATTTTAACTTTTTCTTGTAGTGTGAGCCAAAGTTGAAAAATAGTTGTGTTAGAGTTGAAAAATAGTTGTGTTTAGGAGAGTTAGAGGTCATTGTAGCTTAAACTCACATCCCAAGAGGTATTTGAATGTTGTTGTTTGGCTAAGATCTTCTTGAGGCAGACATATAGGCACTTTCTATATCTTTAGACTCAAGCTTTGGAATATTCCTCATGTTTGTCTGCTTGAAATCTTGGTATGTGTTTTTCGTCTTATTGATCTTTTAATTAATATATCAGACAAAGTGAAACTCAACATAGCTCTCTATTGTCTGTTAGATGAAACACATGCACTAATGATCTAATCAGCACCTGTAAGACACAATTGCTTCATATTTTTTAAGCTCTTAGCTTGTTGTGTTTAAGCGTATAGTCAAAACTTTCAAGGTGTTGTATTTTTGCTCTAAGAAGAATTTACTTCCTTAAAGCCTCTATCTTCTCTTGTCCTTTTAGCCATGGATTTTTATGGCTGAATAGTTTCCATCATAATCTTGAGAAGAAAGTGTCCTTAAATATGAACAATTTTTGATGCAATAAACTTTTGAAGAATCTACAAAAATACAAATTTGACTACTATAAGAAATAAAAGTTAAAGTAATTAAAGAACAAAGATATCCATTGGAGATTGGAATGCTAAGAGAGTTAAATCTCTTATTTATCAATATGTTTGTAACTTTCCTCCAGAATCAAATATCAACCTATACTTAACAACAAACAAAAAAAATTGTTTAATGTTGCAAGTAAACCAAGAAAATTACTCTTTAAAGCAAAGCTAAAGTAGTCAAGCCCTTTATTGTTCATACAAAGTTTATCATATGAAGAACCAAGGGACATTATATTAAAAAATATATATTATTATTAGTTTTTTTCTATTTTGTAAATTTGTAAAGAAATATTAAATTAATTATTTAAGATAGAAGAGTTCAAAGTTGTGCAATTTCTCCTTAAAGATTTTGTCTTATCTATTTTACTAGAGGATTTTATAATTAACTTTTCCTCTTTTCTAGCTTTTCTAACAATTCATTCTTTTCTTTGTCAAACTTTTCATTTTCTCTTGGTCCTCTCTCACTTCTTGAGGTGTGAGAGGAGACACCATTATTTTCTCCCTTGGTGAGTGAAGCTTATTTTGTTGGAGAAGCCATCATGAATAGATTTAAGGTCATATTGTCATAACTTGTCAAGTAAGATATGGTTTGCTTCCATATGAACTATGTCAAGTAAAATTTCATCTTGATATTTATAAATGGAGATGTAAATTTATTGAGGTTTTAGATGGGGTGTACTAGTTAAGACTAAATTTTATACCAACCTTGAACTACAACAAGTAAAGCAAGTGCCACTATCCAAAATAAGAAAATAAACATTAAATAAACTTTACATCTTATATGGAATATATGTTCTCCCTTTGTGATTTTTCTAATTCATAAGATTGGTTTTCAAGAAGCCTTCTCACCACTAATAAATCTCCTTCACAAGAAAGAACCTCTTACTTGGAATATAGTTCATCTTCTTCACAAGGTAAAGAAAGAGTATCCTCTTGACTATAATAAATCTCTTGTGCTTTTAAAACCATTACCTTTTTATTGAGGCATTGATAAACATTATGCCTCTTGTCAAGACCCTTAAAGTAATGAATGTCTCTTATCCTACCTTCTTTGGAAGATTCTTTGTTTCTATGTTTTTCTTTTTCCCTTTCTCTTCCTTTTCTTTTTCTTTTTATTTTTCCCTATCCCTTGACTATTCACACCTAAATATGGATTAGGAAGGGTAACCCTCCCTCTTATAGTACTCTTTAGGGGGTAAAGTGTAAGATCCTTCCTATATGTAGACCTTACTTTAATTTGCTATTCTAACCTTATACAAAGTTAAACTAAATCATTAAGATCATTATAGAGCAATAGTTCATTTGGAATCTAGCAATTGTTATTCTCTCTTCTTCCCTAATTCTCATCATCATCATCATCATTAATAACTCTATTTGTTGGCTATACTCCTCTATTAACATATTTATTTGTTAGAGTCTTTGGAACTTGTCCACCAAATCCACATGATAATAAGAGGGTACAATCCTTCTTCTTAAAGCAGTTTTGAGCTCATTCCAATATTCAACTTGGGGCTCATTATTTATTTTCTTATCTCTCACTAGGGAAGTATACCAATACATAACATTACCTTGAAAGCATAATGTAGCCATGGTTTTCTTTCTCTATTATGCCCATAATTCTGATGATAACGAAAGAGTTTGTTGGTATCAACATTTCGAGGTGTGGGGATTTTCTTGAAACAGGGATCAACTCGACATTCAATGTTTCTTCTAATATCCTTCCCATGTCAGCATTCAGGGAGTGTAATGAGAGAACTTGGGGGTCCTTGGCTACCTTTGGTTTGGGAAATGTTGAGAGCTACCTTTCTCTTTTTCCTTTACTGTGTCAGAGTTGTTATCAGATCGCGCTTGATTATAGAATTCTCGTAATTCATCTAACTGCATGAACTTAGCCACTTTATACCTCAACTCCTCTAAGTTAAGAGCTAGCTTCTTACACAGGCTATCTGCAAATGGTCCCGGACCTAGTGTCATTACAAGATGATGAATTGAGCGTTGAATTTGCTTACTAATGTCTCAAAGTTGTCAATAGAGTAATATGGTAGATGGGTAAACCAGCTCAAAGTTGTCCCTTTAGGTGAGGTCGGGAACACTCAACTGAAAACTGCATCATCGTCAGTGTACAAGCTGATTTGAGTGACATAGATGTCAACATGCTCGTCAGGATCTGCGGTTCCATCATATCGGTCTATACTTAACCCCTTCCAATTACTTGGAAGCTCAACATTCATAATTTTATCTATGAAGGGATGTCTTATGTTGCCTCCCGTTTGGTGTGGGGTATGGGTGCATGTATGAGGCTTGGATCCCTCATGCTTAGTCTCGTTCACCACTGTGTCTTTAGTCTGGTCTCCACCTTTTGGGAGAGGCGAAGAAGGGCAGTCATATAGCCTCTCCCTCATTTCTTCATTGTCACCTCAGGGCATGGATCTCCTATTCATTTCTCTACTGCATCTCAGCCATCTCCTATTGTAAGGAATCAAGTATGACCATATGATCATTTGCCATTGTGAAGTCTTCTTGCCTTTGGTCTTGCACTCTGCTTTTGGTTGATACCATGGAAGTTTTTGTCGAATCATCCTCTCGGCCCCATGATGGACACCAATTGTTCTTACGGGACCTAGAGGCTATAACAGTTCTTCCTTGATACCAACTCCTTCCCAGTCTTAAGTTTCCGACAACTTATGCAAATGGGGGAAGATACCTGCAAAAGGCACTTCGCTGCCAAAGTCAATTCTTAGATATCATAGATTATAATTTACTGGATTAGAAAAACATACCTCTTTCTCTTATAGTCCTTTGTTATTTAAATTGATGGTTGTCTAACGTGTAATAGTTAACTTTTGTCTTTTTTCAACATGGAGATGTAAAGCATACGAAATATGCTTTATTTGGAAAAGGAAACATAAAACACAAAGAACACTACTCTATTGTCAGAGATAGCCTAGAATTCGAGATGTATAATAATGATACTGACCAATTAAAAACTGCTCAGATCTAATAACACGTCGACTTGATAACTTGCTAAGGCCAAATACTGCCTTGGCCAAACAATAAAATACTATTTGATAAAAAGTCAAAATAAGCCACACTATTTTGTTGAAAATCTGATACATAGTTTTTACAAGAGAAAGAGAAGAACTGACCCAGATAAGGAACTAATCTTAGAGAGGATAGTATGAGTACCAAAATCTAAGTGTTTCAGTTACAATGTCCTCGAAAGAAGAATTATCCCCAGTAATTTTAGAAAGAAAAATTAAGAATTCTAATCAAAATGAGCGCGTACTTTTATACTTACTAAATGATTTAACCTTTAACAAGTTGATAAAAAATATATATATTGTGAATGTGATGAGTTTTTTAAGCCGTGGCATTACTTTCCTGGTGTGAAATTGAAAGCTTTGAATGCTCTAATGTTTCTTTCACACGTCATTAGTGAAATCAATTAATCCGATTTTATAAATATTGTTCTACGTATCCCTTGGAGAACATTCGATACAACCGAAATGATTGCAAAATTGGCTCTCATGTGGCTCCAATTGTGTCTGTCTAAGTATTCACAAAACGACTGTGATGTTTGGGACCATGACATTAACAGGTAAGGTTGTATCCATCTTCTCGCCTCACATTACATGAAACTTAACACCTGTTTGGGGACCATCATAGCCCACATGCCAAAAACGTGTTTGTTATCCTGCATAAAGTATATTATATATTCACCAAAATTTATTTTCTACTATATTTGATTGATTTAAGAATTGGTTTATTTAAATTTAATTATCAGATAAAATATTTATTAATTTGCAAGTTGATAATTTAAAACTGAAAAGTGATTTTATGTGAACTAATTTAGAGAAAAAAAATATTCAATCATTATATTAATTAAGTTAGAGACTATTTTAAAAATTAAAAATTATTTAACTCTATTGTATTCTCTATTATTAATAAAAGCTTCTAATATAAATATAAACTATAATTTCGTGCGCGATTAATGGTCAGACAAAAATATTTATTTATTAATAAAAGAATTTAGTCTTTAATTAGATATTTGTTAAGATCTGAATAATCTAATCCCTAAGTAGTTTAGAAATCTAGATGGATCATGCTTTCTATAATTTTTATGATAATAAATACAATTAAGGATTCAAATAGTAGGTGTTACTACAAGAAAAATTAATTTTAGTAACATAAATATTTATTATTATAAACTAAAAATATATTATTATTAATATCTTGTGACAATAATTGAATTGTCACTAATACTTTTGTTATTTTTATACTTATGACAATAATTTTATATGTCACTAAAATTAAACTATATTGTGACAATAAAAGTTATCACTAGTAATTTTATGTAATAGTGACAATAATTAAATGTTACAAATAT
>Ga0123340_1004892_pt1 | contig 12745 bp, 6 predicted proteins | sample SirMexnodulemix_FD_89961 | JGI IMG/M metagenome (GOLD analysis project Ga0123340, IMG submission 89961) | Root nodule microbial communities of legume samples collected from Mexico - Siratro Mexico nodule mix | ecosystem: Host-associated > Plants > Roots > Nodule | place: Mexico: Nepantla... | reverse complement strand
TAATAATAATAATAATAATAATAATAATAATAATAATAATAATAATAATAATAATAATAATAATAATAATAATAGTAACAATAAATATCTTTGTTCAATATATTTTAGATGTTTAACATCAATTTTAGAAATGAGTTTTTTAAAAAAGTTATTTTATTTAATCTTAACATAAATAAACTATACTAGTTTATGAACTATAAAAAAATTGTGCGTGTTTGTAAAATTTTATATACACAATCTGATTCACAAAACGTGGAATTTAACAATTGAATTAATTACATTTCTATTTTACAGAAAGTTATTGAAAAATAATTTGATAACTTTTATGTCTGATATACTTACACAAACATATATAATATCCGTTAAATTAAATATGATACTTTTGAATTAAAAAGTAATTTAATCTAAAATTTTTTTTAATGGTACTTTTATCTTTTAAATCTAATGTTCTAACTAATTTATTATTTATTTAACCTTTTTTAGCTACACACTTAACTACATCAGATGGGTAATCCTTTCATCATCTCAAGTTTTTAGCTATGAAGAAGTGGACTTTAAGCCTAATTTAATTTTACAAAACTGGCTTGTAAAGTGAAATTTGCACCTACTTATAAACTATTGAGAGACCTCATCTCTCGTCGACGTGAGATCTCCAACACATTTCCTCAGGTCAAGACTTCCCAACTCGAATGTGAAATTTACGTGTAAGGATAGTTCAATAGTGGCCTGATAGTGGGTGGCCCGATAGGCCCAACAACCCGACTAGGATAGACTCTGATACCATATCAAGAAGTGGACTTTAAGCCTAAGTCAATATTACAAAACCGACTTTTAAGGTGAGGTTTGCACCCACTTATAAACTACTGAAAGGCCTCGTCTGTAGTTGATGTGGGATCTCCAACAGCACCCACCCTAGCAATCATCTGCCACCTGCACGAGGCACACTTTTTCCATTAGTTCCTCTCTTTCACTTTATGGTTTTCTAGTCATTGGTTCATTCTTGTAATTGATTTTTGGACACGTAAGAGTACATTATCCAAGTTTTGATTATTGTTAGCTTCATATATTCTACGTCATTTGACTATTTATCTTTGTGGCTCGTGTTCGTAAAAATATACTTTTCCATGTATATTGGAGATATAGTGGGCCGAGTTTAAATTACCTCTGAAAAATTTTAGTATATTTGGAACAAGTTAAATTTGTATGTTGCAGCCTTTTAAAGAAATATATGAAAGTAAATCCTATATTTTCCTTTCACACATAATCATTCAACCGTGAATTGGTTATTTTGAGCATTGAGCCAAGTTTGATTATTGTTCAAGCTTGACACCTGGTCCCAACTAACTTTAATTTGTTCACCATTTCTTCATTTATGTTCATTAAATTTTATTTTGATAAGGAAACATTGATTCTAAGGATGTGTGATCTTCTTGAGTAGCTCAAAATACATATATTCTTTTACATTGCGTTATTCGAAGGTCATGTAACGTGTATGATTTATTTTCTTTGGTCGGTTGTACTGTCTTGCTGTCTGATCCTATTTCAAGTTATACCTGATAAGTTGTGTCCTAAGTTTTGGGAGGGTCTCTATATGTATTTCGATGCTTAAGTCAGTAATCGGTATGAACAGTTAAAAGATTTAAATTAAGAATTTTGTATTTAGTGTCATACATTCACTCTCTTATTTATAGGTTCGCTTTTGGACCTTTATTAAATGGACTGGGTGCCAATGACCCTAATTATCATCATAAAATCAGTTTAGGTGATAATTGCCCCATGTCCGTTAGTATTAACTTAATCCAGTAATGCTCAGCATTCAATACTCCATCCTCAAATCTGACCAAGATATGGTAACATTGAGTAGGCGACTAATCATCCTTGTAGTTGGTCATCCACTATCTTAGAAATACATGTAGTACACAGGCTCCACAAGTCCTCGAAGGGGTTGGTGTTGCCTAAAGAAGACTTTTAGAAGGAACAACCATTCCTTAGAGATGACGTTTTAATCCGTGGGTTGTGACTTTAGGCATGAGATTGTGTTTTGATGTACGGACCTCGCGCTTTGTGCCTCATGATGTGAAATTCCAGATGATCTGAACCGTTGATTGGCCCTAGATTGAACGTTGGAGGATTAGCAACGATTCATCTTCTAACACTTATAAATAGTGAAGGTGGTGGGTCATTTCATGTCATCATCTATTGCTCTTGTCGGTCTGCCTAGTTCATGGTCTGAGCTCTTTGTGCAACCCCCTTCCATGTAAGTAAATTACTTCCTTCTCCTTTGATACTTATTCATCTTTGGGGTCTTCAGATGGATCCGTCATGCTAACTAAACATGTTAGTAGTAGTGAGTCCATCAGGTCCAGTCATGAGTTGGTTGGGGTAAAGAGGGGCATTAAGGCATAACCATTATAGTTGATCAGTAATAATGATAGGGAGGGTGTTGACAAAGTTGCCCTCCCGAGGATGACTGGGTAGATCTTGAGGTTTGAAAGTCGGTCTCAAATTTACAACATTGTCGTCTTTAAGAATGTTTGTTATATATACTAGACTCCTATGTGGCTGACAATGCGTTTTCTCTTTTTTGTTGTTCATAATATGACCTTGTTTTCCATGTTTGGGGATAGTCAAACATAAATTATTTTCTTGTATCCTTGTGTAATAAAGGACGCTCATGTCCATTTTTCGTTGGATGAATTTCTGATGGAGTGCTCAGTAACTCATTCCCAGCTTCAGTCTAACAACTGGGTGTGTCTTTGCCCTTCCAAATATTGTGTTCAGCCTTAGGCTGGAACGCTACCCTCTTTCTTTATCACTATTGTAATCATCCAGGTAAGAAAGTTGGCTGGTTGTCTTTGATAAGCCAATCTAGGAATTGTCTGCTTGATCTTTTTACTTTGTCCTACAAGAACTTTAAGGATGGTTTCTTTAAGGTACTGGTTGAAGGGGAAGGTCGGTCTTACGTGTATAATGGTGACGAGCCCTATACTGGACTAATGACCTGACGCAGTACCGTGTTTGGCTAAAATCCCTCATGACGGGTGAGGACTTGGTGGTCGTGGCAGTCTTAAATCAACTTTCTCATTGAATTTCCACCTGAAGACACCTTTGTACCCATTGGTTAGATAAACAAGCCAACGATATTATCAATATGTTTTTAATTCTCGATTTCTTTTAACTTATCATTTTTCACTATCATGTAGATATTATTGTTGAGATTAACCATCCAGACGACAACAAGTTTTTTCAAGAATTGTTGAAGAAAAGACAACCAGATGTGGTCGAAAAAAGGGAAGGGGATGGCAACCTTGGTTGTCATTGAGGAAGCGGTTTTGATGACTGTGGGACTACCTGACCAATGGCCACCATCTGGACCACCCTCTAGGCACCATCGACATAAAAAAAATCCAAAATAAACAAATCTTCCCGCCGACATTCCGACTACTCTTTATCTTATCACTCCTCAAAATGCCTTCGTCCGTCACCACCCTAGGGATTGCACTTGTGTTTTGGAGTTCCTCAATCAGTGAGTCGTGATCTCTAATCGAATCATGCTGGAACTAAGTGAGTCAGAGAAAGAGCCCTATACTTCGTCATTGGCCCAAAGTTAAACAATTCTTTTTTAGAGTTATGTTCATACACTACTTGTCGGCTAAAGTATGGGTGTCAAACTATTGAAGAGATATGGGAAGTAAAGAAGTTGAAGGCTAATTTTGCTGAACCATCCTTAATCCTCCAATCTGCTTTGAACGCCAACATTTCTCTGTTGGATGAAAACAAAGCACTTGAGTCCAACAATATGGGCCTTAAGGAGCAGGTTGACAGGTAGAAAGCAAAAGTTTGGCTCCTTCGTGAGAGATGCTCGGCCGTTAAAAAAAAGGAGAAACATACACAATCTCATGCAAGTGACTAAAGTGTGGATGTTGACGTTTTTGAGCGGAAAGTGACAGGGTTGACTGAGCACCTCTAGGTCGAGCAATATCAACGACCCTGGGGTCGAAAAAGAGCTTGAAAATGTCGAGATTATGTTATTTAGCTACATGATCTTGACTTTTCTAAAGCATTGCAATTGATCGCCTACTTTTATCAAGTGCCTCTAGACGAAGGCAAATTTGATGTGTGCAAAGAGTCTTACAAGGGCGAGCTAGTTGATGTGGGCTATATCCCAGATGAGGTGGTGGCAAAAGAAGAGGGTGGAGAGAGGGGCGCAACCCCTTCGGTAGATGTCGTGGGCATCTTAGACTAGATGTTGAACGATCTTTTTTTTTTTCCGTTTTTGATAGTCGAATGTGGGATTTTTTTGGTTGGCTTTGACCGTGATGGTCCTTTTGTTTTATGTATATCGGTGATATACAAACTTTTATTGTGAATATTGTGTCGAAAATATCATTACATTCGTTGTTTTAAGTGCCACTTTCATTTCTGGAGTTTTAACAGTCGTTTAACTAATATAGTCGTTGTTTTCATTGTAGGACGATTTAGTCTTGTCATGTTTGCTTTTTATTTTGATGTAGGTGACATTGTGTAGTCGTATTTGACTAAATACGAATTCAATTTTGCATACTTTGTACACTAGGCCTCCGGAGGGATTTCATGGTTATGAAAAACTTCCTTTCTCGAGTTACTTGTCGGTCAATAATAGTCGGTAGGGATTCACGTGTGTGAAAACCTTCTTCATCGAATTTTATTGATTTTATAGTGCTTCGTTAAAACCTTCCCAACCAAAATCCTACTTAGGAAAAAGTGTTAGTGGTAGAAAAGAGTACATTGATTACAAAAGGTGATTACCTGAAATAAAACTTTAAGTGGTTAGCATTCCACGTTCTTAAGATTAGTTTTTATCCATTTGTTCCAACCTGAAGGCACCAGCATGTAGAACATCTCTCACCCGAAAAAGGCCTTCCCATTTGGGCACAAACTTTTCATTTCTAGCTTCCTTACAAGCATCTCCCCTTATTTGCCAAACAAATTCCTCATTGTGGAAGTTTCTAAGTTTGACTTTTGCGTTGTATTTTGATCGATCATTGCTTGCACGTTTCCTTCCTAATTTTGCATTCTCTCTAAGGTTATCTAAGAGATCGAGTTCGGTCTTCAAACATTCCTCATCAAGCTTCAAGTCGAAGATTTGTCGGCATAATGTCAATTTGCTGACCTCGACTGACAACATAGTGTCAGTACCATACCACAACTTGTACGGAGATTCTCACGTCAATGTTTGGGGAGTACATCGGTAGGCTCATAAGACTTCAAGTAGTTCCTCCGTCCATTTTCCTTTCGCGGTCCACATTCTCTTTTTGAGCTGTTCCACAATGTCCTTATTGGCAGCTTTTGCCTACCCGTTTGTTTGGGGTTGCCTGACCGAGTTGGTGACATGGCGTACTTCCAATTTTTCCAAGAAGGTTTCTAGTTTTCGGTCCATGAATTGTCGGTCATTATCAATGATAATGGTATGCGGGATACCAAAGGGGCAAATGATTTTTCAGATGAAGCCTTGAGCTTGTTTTGTCATTATGCTTGCTAGGGGATCTACTTCGATTCACTTGGTGAAGTAGTTCAGTACAACGATTAAGATTTTTTATTGGTCGGGTGCCAGGAGAAAGGGCCCTACAATATCCACTCCCCACATCACAAGAGGCCATTGTGCTTTGATGGTTTGGAGCACGACCGAGGGTTGATGGGTTAACAGGTTTTTTTCTTGACAACTTATACACTTTTTACAGTAACAAGCACAATTTTGGTGTAAAGTGAGCCAATAGTATTTGACTCGAGTGACCCGAGGGGCTAGGGTTCTCTCTCTCTGCAATGCATCTTGTAAATACCGTTGTGCAACTCTTTTATAATGTATTTGGCCTGCTAGTCATCGACGCACCGCAAAAACTTTGATAATTCCTCTTGATCGTCATCTCTTTGTACATAGACAGTTCTCTTGGGTCTATTCTAGGCATGTGCTTGGTCTTCTAGGCGAAAAGGTCTTGATTCTCGTCGAGTATTTCCATAATCCATTTGACCTTTGTGGATGTCAAGTTCAACCCCAAAATGAGTATTCTGCCCTACTTGACAAAGTTGGCAGTTAATGACATCATATTTTGGTTCCATTCGGGTATCGTCATTAATTCGTGGATCTAAATCAAGGGTGAGTTTTAACTTTAAGTTCGCAACGTAACATTCGCAACACCATGATGCCCTCTCGTCGATGATCGGAGGTCTCGAGGGTGAGTTTTAACTTTAAGTTCGCAACGTAACATTCTCAACCCGTCTTATAGTTCATGTGAATAGTGACTACTTTCCCTTGTTCAGATGAGAACTTCATCGAAAGGTGGGGGTGGAGATTATGACTCCCAATTTGTTTAGGGATAGTCGTCCAAGGAGAACGTTATGTGATGTGTTAGCGTCTACTGTTAGATATCTGACTTTGATCATTTTGTTATGGTTGTTTCATTCCCCAAATTTTGTGTACAGGTCAATGTACTGCCACATGTCCACTTGTTCACCTGAGAAATCAACATTTTGTTCCTCGAGCGGGACTACGACGTCTTCAGTCAGTCCGAGCTTTTTCAACACTTTCCAATATAAAATGTCCGTGAAGCTCTCCTGAGCTACCAACTTTTTCATCATAGTAAATTTTACTTCTACTATTATCACCATAGGATCGTCTTGCTGATGTGTCAATGCCTTTAAAGTCTCTGTCTGAGAAGGTTATTGTGGGCATACTTCTTTGCCCTCGATGATTGTTGGAGTTGAAATATTGAATGACTCTTAAGTATTTTTTCCTAGCTGAATACATCATTCCTCCTCATCCGAAGCACCCAAAAATCATGTTAATAACCCGCGTAACGACAAGTCTGGCCTTCTCAGACTCCCATAATCTTGTCGTGACGACGGAGCTCGCCTCTCTCCTTGCTTTCTATTATCTCACGGTTAGCTTTCACTATAGTGTCAACCCTGTTTACATTTTAAGACATATCATTGCAAATGTTCGACTTGGATAAACTCTTTGATCTTGTCCTTTAATGCCAATCATTTCTCTGTATTGTGTCCGTAATGACAATGGTGGTGACAATGTTTTCTCTGGTCATCATTTGGAGGAAGGAATCTTGTGACGTGTTGGTAGGATCTCTGCCTTCAGAGCTTCCTCTAGGAAACGAGAATGGTCGACATTTAGTGGAGTGTACTTGGCAAACTTTGGGGCTCTTGGGCCTTCCCTTGGTTTAAGATTGTTGATACAGTTATGATCCTTATCATGTTCATGTATTGTGTTTTCTTCTGTCCTGACTTGGTTATGAAATTCTTTGAGTTTCTTGAGTTGCATGAACCTGACAGCCCTCCACGAAACTCATCCATGTATGCAACCGACTTCTTGCATAGATTGTCCGAAAATGACCCCGACCGAAAAGCGGTAACCATATGATGCATAACGACTTTCGGATTTAGGTTTCAAGTACTAAGGGCCACCTTGCCAAATCTTTCCATGAATGCCTTAAGAGGTTCCCCTTTTTCCTGTAGTAGATTGACCAAGGCTATCGACATTAGGTAATGGGTCAGCTCATGGTGAATTGGGCTCCATACTTTGTCACTAACGTGTCAAACTATCGACAAAGTCGGTAGGCAAGCGTGTAAATAGCTGAATGCCACTCTCTTTAATGATGTGGGAAAAACTTTACAAAAAATGGCATCATCCGAGGTGTACATACATATTTGTGTGACATATATGTTTATATTCTCGTTCAAATTGATGGAGTCGTCAGTTGTGATCTCATGTCGTTCACTCCTATATCAAATCGTACGTGGTAAGCTTTGTGTCCTCAATCCCAGGAGGGGTCCCTGCATGTACTCTAAAGCTTAAGCCAGTAATCATCCGAATAGTTAAGGGATTAAGATTAAGATTTTCGTACCTAGTGCCATACATTTACTCTCTTATTTTTAGGTTGGCTATTGAGCCTTTACCAAATGGGTTGGGGCCTACACACCAATGACCCTAATTATCATCATAAAAGCAATTTAGGTGATAATCACCACATGTTTATCGGTATTAACTTAATCTGGCAATGGTTCACTTTCAATACTCCATCCTCATACTCGATCGAGATATGGTAACACGGAGTAGACGACCAATCATCCGCTATCTTAGAAATACATGTAATACACATTGTATTAGACGTTGTTAAACATGTGGAGTTCCTTTTAAAATAACTCGAGATGATAGCAGAGTTGTTGGTTGAATAGTATGTTATAAGTCTCTAAAAGTAATTGATAGAGGAATATAAGGTTGATAATGATTCTCATGATAAAGTTTCAACTGTGATGAATGAAATACTGGGTTAATTTTCTAAACTCAGGAAGCAACATTTAAATAGAAATATTTCAATTTTTTTTTCACTATAGGAAAAGGTCCAGAATACCTCAGGCACAACTTTCGATTTTGTCTCTGAGCAACAAAATTTTGTTTGTATGGTTGTAACTTTACTTTACCAACATCTTACCACTCACCTTGAAGTTAAGTTGGACTCTTTTCTTATACGTATTTTTGTTCATTATCAGCTCAACTTGATTATAATTATGCTTTAATTTGGACAAAATAACATCTTATTATAATAGTTATTCTTCAATAACAACCGCATCTTGCGGGTCAGTATTATACTTCATAATTTGGGAGGATCTCGACCATATACCACTTTAAAAGGGGTCATACCAATGCTGGTTTGGTAGGAAGTTTTATACTAAAATTCTTCCTATAATAGAAACTTAATCCATTTTTTCGATTAGCAAAGGTAAAATACTTCAAATACAACTCCAAGCATTTGTTCAAAGCCTCCAACTGTCCATGTGATTGTGGGTGATAAGTAGTGTACATATTAAGAGTAGTGACACTTAAATTGAATAGATAATGCCAAAAATGACTGGTGAAGATCTTGTTTCTATTAGAGACGATGGTATTAGGAAAACCATGTACCTTGACAATTGTATTCCCAAAACATTCAACCACTTATTTACTGGTGTAATCATATCTGAGTGTAGTAAAGTGTGCATGTTTAGACGATTTATCAATGACTACTATGATTAGTTTATAACTATGAGAAGAAGGAAGTCTAGTAATAAAGTCCATGGCTAAATCTTCCCAAATGTGATTTGTTATAGGTAGGGGTTGAAGCAATTTCAAGTGAAGAGTATTGGAAGTCTTGCTTGTTAACATATTAAACAATTTTAAACATAATGTTTAAGAGTAACATACATGTTATGCCAATAAAACTAAGAGGTGATTCTAGCTATGGTCCTAACATATCCTAAACTACATCCCATAGGGAAATTGAAAAATTCATGCAACACCTATTGCAAAAAAGAATGATTAGTAGAGAGCACCAATCTACCTTTCTGGAACAAAAGACCTGAGTACAATATTGGGACAATGATAAAATTGTTGGCTTGTCTTGGAGAGATTGATGGAGGATCATTTGTGAGACAACACATTTTGACCCTTAACAAGGTCCATAGCTATGAAGATAAAAGAAGAAGAAGGTTCACAGAAGAACACTTTCCTACTTTAGAGTGTACAATACTAGGATTTTCTTCTTTCTTCATACTCTTGTACAAATTGTATATGTGTACATTATTCTTTGTATTTTATAAGATTTTGTAGAGACATAAGTGGGTTAGACTTGGGCTTCATTTGGACCTCGATTGGGTTTGATTGGACAACAAAACTTAGAGGAACCCTAGAATATTTTTGACCAAGTCATGAAGAAGAATGAAAGTCCCGCATCACCTATGAGATGCCATTTTAAGGCATAATTGAGGTGTTGATATGCACCCTTGAGACCTCCCATATTTGGTCTTCTTAGTCCCACATCTTATCTAAGATTGATTTCACCAAACCCACCATCATGCTTATGAGAATACAACGTGTCTATTTAACAATCACAATTTAAGCTTTCAAGTTACAAATCCATCCCTCTACCTCTTTGAGCAAATTAATGAACCATCTATAAATCTAAAGTTGTAAAAATAGTCCTAGTAATAAGAGAATTAACTAATTGGATCCTATCAATCATACTCAACATTTACCTTTCCAAGAACTCAATTTATTTTTAATGCTATCAACAATAAGTCTAAAAAATCTAGATTTAAAGACACCTTTAAAGAAGGAAACACCCAAAATAAGTAAAAGAAAGTCCATGATTTCTTTCGTACCTATTGAAGGAGTTAGAAGTGTTGTCAGTGTAAAAATGATTTTTGACATTGTTAAGCCACTAATTTGAAACAGAGTCACACATATAAAATAAATATACAATACTTTTAAGACTTTTTTTTATTAGTTCTACAAAAGACAAAATCATCATCTGTATAAAGAGCATGAGAGGGAAAAAAAGTACCTTTAAGTTTCACTATAAGAAGAATTTGCTTTGAATCAACCCAAAGCATAACATTTCTCCTTAAAGCTTCCTCAACAATGTATATAAATGTATTACATTTAAAATAGCCAACCAAATCACCAATAACCAAATCACCAATAACCTGTGCAAAGAAAAACCAAGTGTAAAATAGTTTTCACATGACTGCAAAACTTATCATGGAAAACCGAACTTATATACGATAAAAAAATCTAATTAAAATTGAAAAAAAAACTTGTTTATACCAATCTTGATGTCTACATCATCTCCTCTAATTTTAATAGAAAACATATTTATAATATCTCTTAATGCGATTAATTTGTCTTTCCTTAATTAAATTTTTCTGATGAAGACTGAGTTTTTCCAAATTCAAAAACCAAAATCACAAAAAAATAAAAGAAAAACCAAAATAACTGATAAAGAAAATTAAAGAATGGGCAAAATTACCATTTAGTATTTATTGTATTATTATATCCTTTCCTTTAATTTGTTGTATATTTCTTCAGGACATAATATCCAAAAGCAGTTTTTTTCAGCAACTATATTAAATTAGTAATAATAATTATCAATATTATTTACTGAGAAGGGTCAATTTTCATAAGAAAAAAAATTAAAAATGTCCAACATATAGTTTGGAAAATATTTAGTGGACAAACTCAATTCCCCTGGATGAGTGTGATCCATTGGATGCACGTATATAGTAAATGAGCACCATTTGATGAAGCCAAAATGAAGATATGGTGACAGATTTAGAGTTGTACCAGAAATTTAGGAAAGGACAGCCAAAAGGGTGCAACAGACAGAAAGGCCACAACTGAATAATGGCATCACATGACATGAGGTAGGTCCCTCAACAGAAACATCTGCATTATAATTTGTGGTGTTCTTTATATGACAGCAACCTATGAAATATCTGTGCTTCATCTTGACTTTGATTTCAAGGACACTTGCAGAACAGCTGAACTTGACACATGCCTATCCTCAGAAGCAGATACAAGATAAAAGTTGCTTTAACAATCTACCAATATAATTGGTCAGGGCTGAACTCACAACTAAAGAAAAAGTAAGGAAGAATAAAGGAAAGGGAGAAAAAGATAAAGATGGGTAGCTTTATTTTGTCTTTCTGGTTTTGGATTCTACTGGAAAGTGTTTGGAGTATTGTCACAGTTGTTCGAGTTTATCTGCACAAGTGCAGGCCACCTACAGGCACAAAAGTTAAAACATGAAATAGACATAATAGTATATGTCACCAACAAGCACAAAGGTTAATTTCTGTGTCACCAACAAGAACAAAAGGTTAATTATGAAATTTAGGATCGAAACGTTTAGAGAAACTTCTAAGTATTTTTATAGGAGAAAATTAAGAAGAAAAATAAAATATTTTTGTTATAACTTAAAATTAATTTATACATGATAATTTATATAAACTATTTTAAGAAGAATTTATTTTCTTTTTCTTTTTATTTTTATTTTCTACAAATTTCTATAAAGAAATTTATCTGTTCAGAATACTTTCTAAATAGTAAAGTATTTGACTTTACCTTTTCTTATCGGTTACTTTTTCACTTAAACATTTTAATACTCGCCAAAAGAGTTAAAATTATACAAAGTTAAAAATTTTACTTGATAAATTATGAAAAATAAATTGGCTGGCATGTGAAAAATAAATGATGAGGTTCGCAATTTAGGGTGAATTTCACTCACAAGTGCTCACATATCAGTTAGATACTGAAATGAAAAGCTACCAAATGCACCAAATTAAGCTGATACTATGCTGGAATTGTACTGTTAGACTTTGGCCTAAGAAACAATAATTAGGGATTGAAATATATACACAAGGAGTATTTAATAAATGATGGTTGAGTTTTTCAAATTTGTTGTTAAATGATTTTATTTCAAACTATATATAAAAAAGACTTTATTTTAATAAATTCTCTCTCTCGAAATAAATTTGTATTTTATCGATATTTTTGGTAGAAAATAAATTAGTAATTGAAATTAAGTTTCACACGAGCTTAAATTGTTTTGCTGTCTTTATACTTTCATGATATCATCCTATATAAGTGAAAGGCTTCTTTGATTCATTATAAATCTAAGTGTATTCCAAAGTTACACACACTAGTTTAAAATTGAAGTGTTATTAAATTAGTTACACCAGTCACAATGGTTACATAGCATGTAAATAATTGTAGTTTATAATTTTGATGATAGTTTTAACATGTCATTGAGATTCTGTCCCATAGTATTGGAATGTCTTCTTATTCTTCTACATTATGTGAAAAATGAAAAAGAATAGCTTATAAAGTGTTCGTCTCAACTTTAGCATACAAAGGAAAATTATATTTTATATTTTGTATATT
>Ga0123340_1004889_pt1 | contig 12751 bp, 4 predicted proteins | sample SirMexnodulemix_FD_89961 | JGI IMG/M metagenome (GOLD analysis project Ga0123340, IMG submission 89961) | Root nodule microbial communities of legume samples collected from Mexico - Siratro Mexico nodule mix | ecosystem: Host-associated > Plants > Roots > Nodule | place: Mexico: Nepantla... | reverse complement strand
ATAATAATAATAATAAACCTAAGTGTTATAAATATTTTAATTAACAAATGAAGATAGTTTAAGGTTATACTTTTTTGTTTGTTGGTTATTCATAATTATAAGCTACATTAAAAAAGTCATGGTTTAAACTATCCACGTTTTATGATTCAAACTCTATAAGTTTAGACTATAGTTTTATTATTGTAGGCCACACTTTTTAATATGGTTTATTCTTTTTCTAAATGATATGCATTACTTAAACATTCATGATTAGAAAAAGATTGTCTATAGTCCACAAGCCACATTTGTAAAAGTGTGATCTTTCCACTTTTAGGCCACATTTATTTGTCTGTGACCAACTTAAAAAGCCATGGTTTAAACTATCCACGTTTTATAACTCATACTCTATAAGTGTATACCACATTTTTATTATTTTCGGCCAAACTTTTTTATTATGCTCTATTCTTGTTTTAAAGGTCATGACATAAAATTGTGGCTTAAACATCCACTCTCCAAAACTCATGTCCTATTATGGTTCTTAAGTCACGTTTGTAAAAGTGTGACCATTCCCACCTTTAGGTCACACTTTTTTTTGTCCGTGGCCAACTTTACTATTACCTAAAGTGATAAATGGTGTTGTGGGATTTTACAATATCAATACAAAACAAAAGAAAAACATTCAAAATAAAATAAGCATGCCCTCCATCATCTCATTGGGGAGTCCCAACACCTGTCAGATCCTCAGCTCACATGTAACACATGACCATCGTAGATTTAAACACAAAATACACACCATACAAAAAGAAGGGTAAGCTAGAGAGTTTTAAAATGTATAATCATAAATTTAAGTTTCTATCTCAACCAAACTACAAACAAGTCAAGCTTTCATAACTCATCTCATACATCACACTATAATTATCAATTCTCTATAATAAGTCAAACAATTTCTCATGCCAGAAATTATATTGACTCACATACACAGACACTCGACTCTACTTCTGGAAGACTCGTGCATTGAACAAGATTCAGATGTTTGCACCTGTCATACAACTTCCAATTGTGAAATCCAATAACCCTCAACCCAAATGAATCACATCAAACTCATATGACACGGTTAATCTATATGATATGGTCTAGTTAGTTCTTTTTCACACTGTGACACAATTAAATAAACTTCCTTCGATTCTCACTACCTAGTAATTCATCTATACGATTCCAATGTACCAATAGAGTCATGGTACCTCCTTATTGATCAAATCCACAAACAATGCACATCCGTATCTCCTTTCCTAAAGATGCTATGTCTTGATCACCATTCTACACCATTCATCATTCATAAACATATCTCACACATCATGCATAACATTAATTTCCATCCACTTAAGATAGTATGTATAAATAAATACCTATTCATAAACTTTCATTTGAATTCCACTCAATCCATCACATAGAAAGTCAAAATAATAGATTTTATCAAATATACATACATATAAGTATAAAACATAAGAAATCAAGGACTACATTCATGTAAAAGTAAAAGAAAAGAAAATATAAAAATTCTGGCCCGCGCCTGGCTCCAAGGGAGTGGCGCTCCCAAATTGAGCCTGACATCAGGCCAACCCGATAACATTTTCTCCAAAATGCGCCCAACCCGGTGCCTACACCTGAAAACTCATTTTTTCTAATGTTTTGAAAACATACTTTTTCTCAAGACCTAACTATTTATCTAGTTCAAAAACTATCAAACTATCATCAAAGAACTTCTTTAACATCAAAACAACTTATATCTATCTCTATACCTTTCAAAATAAGTTCTCAATCAAACAATTTAAAGTGCCAAACATAGATGTACAATTTTACAATCAAGTCCTGCAAGAAAGCTTGGAATTGGTGACCACACCATCCCCCATCCAAGTCTTTTAACCTAAGGTTCTATGTAAAATTAAAATTAACTTCTATATAAACCATATAATCTAGCTTCCTTTAACTGAGTTCACAAAGAGCTCCAAAATTCCTCAAAATCACAAGGTTAGCCTAACGTGCACCACAAAGTTCTAATCAATGATCTAAACATATCACTAATACCTTAAACTAACAAAGACTAATTTTGAAGGTAAATACATCACATGCAATCACAAAAAACTTTGGTAAATAGAAAATTCAATCTAACTCCAAAAAAGAAAGGAGCAAAAATGAACTTACTCTAAAAAACTTTTTGATTGGATATTCTTACTCACTGTTAGGAATCCAAAGGTGATTTTTGATTGTCAGTCTGACGAAAGATGAGGTCAGAAATATAAAGAGAAGGTAGAGGAGAAAAAAAATCTATTCTAGAAAGATGATGGTTTTATAAAAATGAAACTTAAATAACTAATTTTTTTATTTATATGAACTTTTCACTTTAATAATAAACTATTCAAATGTCATTTTATTTATACCACTTCTACTTTAAAGTTATATTCTAGATCCTTAAAAAAATATCCTACATGTGAAGAAATGTTTAATAATTGTGAAATTAAAATTGTTATTTTTTATATTTGAAGAAATTGAAGATTCATAGCTCAATAAGATGAAGTTGAAACATTATAACTAAAATTATTTTTTTTTCTCACTTTAAAATTGTGTAAATTTCTTTTGGGACCTTTTCAACCGTGAGTCCAAAAGGTAACCTCTTCAACAATATACGCACATTAAAACACACAAATCATGTTGATCTAAAAAAACATTATTTTTCTAACTGTGTTTTAAAAAACTTCTAACTTTTTCCTAAAAGAAGAAACCTCTAAATCTAGTTATTTAAGTATGAGAAAAGTTTTAACAAAAAGAGGAGAATAAATTAAGCAGGAATCGCATATGGAAGTGGTGGAATTGATTCAAAGTGGCGCACATTGAAGAGAGAAATGTGAATTTAATTTAGAATCCGGATTATACGCATACATTATAAAGTTATGCACATAATTCCCACTTGGTGAATGCAATCTAAATCTAATGGCTACCTTTTTTACATTGTAACTCACTTTTCACACTGTTAAATAAAGCTGTTCTTGTGCCAATCCATGTGATATGGCTGCTCCAACCAAAAAAGTTGCTAGCAATTGCTGGCTCTGATGTGGCACCTTTTTATGTATGCCATGCAACTTTGTGCCAAAATTATTGTTCTGTTCTCAAAGGGTCAGGGCTAAGGGAGGGCCATTTTGGGGCTCCAAGTATACACATGTTTTCACACTAAATTCCATTTGCACACTGTTTAGCATGTTCTGTGGCAGAGCAAACAAAACTATAACACCCAAGTAATTAAATTCCACGATATTTCTTTTTCATATTGTTGGGTTTAGTTACTATCGTACTTCTCGAACAAAATGTAAAATAAAACTTATTTATACCTCTATAGATGTTATTGATATTGTGTTTCAATTATAATTAGAGTTACACGTGTATATAAATCTTTAATGTACGCATTATCGATGAAACTCTATTTCTAATTCAAGAACATATAAAACAATATTTGTATAACCAATAGCATAAAAATGAGTTTACTACCTTCAAAACTTTTTATTGATGCCTTGATCTAAAAGTATAGAGTAGTAATAAAGTTCTTAAATTTAACGGAAAAATATGTTGTTTACGCAAAATGGTTTGGTAATTTTCATCTTTAGTATAATAGTAAAAGAATGACCGATCTTCATATAACATTTATTTATTTATTTAGTTTTAATTAGTCCCGTTAAGTAGTCATTAACTACCTATATTTTTAGGCGAATATTAAACTGACGTCACAATTATTTATTTAACATATTTTTATTTCCCGTACAACATGTTTTTGATAATTTTCACTATTAGTATATCAACTTTTAAATTTTATATCACATTTTGGTTAATCGATGGTTTTAATATATTTTTTCAATAACGATAAAGTTAATAATATTTTATCACGTTTAGTGGAAATTACTTTTTTTTACGAGTTTTTTCTTCTAGAAATTACTTGGTAAAAGTTTGTATTTAAATTAAAACAATTTCTTGCGTCTAAAGTTTATGAGGAGTTACCATACCTCATCTAATGCAGTGTTGTTCTCGCATTGTTTGATTGCTTATAACATATATATTAATTTGTGGGACATATTTTAGGTAGCTCCTTAACAATTAGATGATTTTTTTCACGTTCGTATTATCAATGCAAATCAAACTCTAGTAGGGACGATGGCTTTGTGCCAGTTAAAAGGTTGAAAAAAAAAAATCTAGGGAGAGAAAACTTTGGCACGGGCTGTGACTAACACTTCTGATGTTTCATTAAGCCAACTCTCTACCCCTGGAGATATCGTTAATGAATATTAATGAAAAAGATTATATGGCTGGGTTAGATGAATCTAAAACTCGATTGCACGGGCGCATTATTATAAATAAAGGGGATAAATTCATGATACATCTGAAGTTTGCTCTAAAGATTAACAAATCCTAGTCTTCTTTGGGGACATATGCCTTTTGATTTTGGGTTCTACAAATTCGAATTTCAATTTTTAGAGGATATGAGAAGAGTTTTTGCCATGACAATCGTCACTTGGAGTATTAAGAGTTTTTCTTTAGACTAAGGATTTTGTTTCACCTATGGTAAAAGTTAACTAAAAATGCAATGTTAGATCAAGTTAAGATGGTTGTTCATGAACGATTGGAAATCTAGGATACTTCTCTCAATTGCATGCGGAATTGAGACATCTCTATATCTTTGAATGATTGTACCTTAGACTTTTGCAAGAGTTTTAGTGGATATGAATTTATAATATAAAGAAGAGAGTACTAAAGAACATAGATTAAAGAGAGAGTACTAAAGAACATATCACTTTTGAAAAAAACTTCTAAAAGATAAGTGTAAATAAGATTTATCACTTAAAAATGTTTTTTAAGATAAGAACTAAAATAAGAGTATAACACTGTCAATACTTTCAAATATATATTGCAAAAGTACATTTTATATATTCTTTAAAAGTTATTTACAAGATGGGTTTGATTTTCCTTTTATAGAATTGTGCCATGATCAAGAGTAAGAAAGTGACCTTTCATGTGTTTAACAAATAAATTTCTAAGTCTACAAATAAAACTAGCTAAACTAATTAATACTTTAACTAATCATATATGTTTACCACTTACTTAACTCCTAACCTTCCTAAATGCAATGGTGGTTCCTTAAAATTAGGAAAAGACATAAGGAGTTAGTTACAAGAGCTCATGTGGTTCCTACAATTAAGGAAGAAACACATGAAGTAGTTGAAATTTCTTAAAAACATGAAGAAGGCATGTGAGAAAAATTCAACCATCACATGCACTTGAAAGTGATATGTGAAAATCATAAACTTTACATGTTTTTACTCACTTGTCTAAAATTCGTCCCATCTACTTTCATATGTCTCTTGGACTGTAAAATATCATGTAGGAATCAAGGAGTATTCTATAGACAAATAGATTTACAAAGTTAAGTGTTTCTTTATTTCTTCTTCCGTTTCTTTTCTAGTTATGCCTCTTGTATAGACTAATTAAGGAATATTTTATAGATTAATTAATTTCTTCTAGTTATGCTTCTTGTATTTATTTCTCTCTCTTCTTCTTTCACATCTTTAGCAAGCTCGTCCTTATCTTTATTTGCATCATCCTCCTCGTTTAGGAGGAATTCATCCACAAATTGGAAGTTTAGGATTATATCAAACAATATCAAATACGTTTAAGCTATGACTAACATCATATTTTTCAAAGACCTCTAACTGATATGCATTATCATTTTTTTTATGATTTGGAAAAGGTCATCTCGCCTATCCTGATGTTTGGATTTTCGTTGATTAGTAAATGTATCATTTCTCAAATGTAACCAAACCCAATCTCGAGGTTGAAAGATAACTTTTTCTTCCACTATTTACATTACTTGAATATTTTTTCACCTTCCTTTCTATATCTTGTTTAACCTTTACATGTAGATCTTTTATAAATTTTTCTTTAACATTTCCTTCTCTTTATATCATTTCCTTTGGAGTAGGATGGGGTTATAAGTCAAGTGGGGTTAAATGATTAAAATCATAAACAATCTCAAAGAGTGAATGAGAAGTTGTAGAATGAACTATCTTGTTATAAGAAAACTCAATATGAGTTATATGTTTTTCCCACTCTTTGAGATTTTTAATTATCATTCACTTTAGAAGTTGAGACAAAGTATTTTTAACCAGTTTTGTTTGACCATTAGTTTCGTGGTGACAAGAACTTGAGAAAAGAAGTTTAGTTCCTAACTTGTCCCAAAGAATCCTCCAAAAAATGGCTAAGGAACTTTGTGTATTTGTCACATACAATGCTTCAAAGAAGTCCATACAATTTGACTACTTCTCTGAAGAATAAATAAGGAATAAAACATGCATAATCCACTTTGTGGCATGGTATAAAATGAGTCATTTTTTAAAATCTATCCACAACCACAAAGATAAGTCATGTTCATTTGTTGTTGTCAATCCAAGTATAAAGTCCATTGAAATATCTACCCACGAAATGTTGGGAATAGTGGGTACAATCCATAAGGTAAGACTTTAGATTTGGTCTTTTTGCAAATATTAAATTTTTTTGCAAAAAATTGAAACATACTTTTGTAGATGAGACCAATAGAAATGTTCCTTTAAAATATCCAAAGTCTTATTAACACCAAAGTGCCCCATGAGTCCACCCTCATGTGCTTCCTTTATTAGAAGTGTTCTTAATGATCCTTGTGGTACAAAAGGTTTTTATGTCTAAAAAGAAATCAATCTTGTATGAAGAATCCTTTTTGCGATCCTTTAAAATATTCTTGAAAAATTGAAGAGAAGTTAAATATCACTTTGATATAACTCCTTTATGTCATCAAATGTTAAAAATTTAGTTTCCAAAGTTACAAGTAAGATGTATCTTCTAAACAAAGCATGAACAACTATGGTAATTTCTTCTTGCTTGTGTTTGATCACATAGGGAAATTGTTCAATATACTTCACTCACTTCGCCTGCCTTTTGTTAAGTTTGAATTGACCTTTCAATGTTTCAAAGATTTGTGATCAATATGCATCCTAAATTCCTTGGGTAAAAGATAGTGTTGTGAATTTTGTGAAGACCTAACTAAAGCATAAAGTTCATCATTATAAGTGAAATGATTGACATGACTACCCTTTAACTTTTTACTAAAGTAGGCTATGAAGTGTTGTTCTTGTATTAAAATTGCTCATATCCCCACATTTGAAGCATCACATACTATTTCAAAATATTTTGAAAATATTGGAAATGTTAGAATACGTGCATGCTAAAATAGGTAAGACTTCACAAATCCTAGGAAGTTAAGATTATGCATTCCAAAAATGAATTTATCTTTATTAACATATAATGTTTCTAATGTAATCCTTAGGAGGATGATAGGATCTTGATCAACTCAAAAGGTGTTTGAAAATTCAAAACCATGAAAAACACAGAAGTTGGCATGCAACATTGTGCAAACAAGTAGAAAACAAAAACAAGTTGTAAAATGAAAAAAAAAATGGATTAAGGAGTAGGATTAGATTAAGAATGCGTCACCTTTAAAAAGAATATCAAAGGATAAGTGCAAGAGGATTCACCACTTGAAAAAATATTTTAAGATAAGAATAAAAACAAGAGAATAACTCTCTCAAGTCTCGCAAAGATATCTCAAAAAAGGAGTATTCTCATTAATCGTTGAAAGTGATTTTACAAGAAGGCTTAGGCTCCTTTATATGGAAGATGTCATGACCTAAATGAGGAATGGAAACCCATCAAGTGTTTATAAACAATAGAAACCTATATGAAAACGTACGAATACTTAAGCTAAAGTTAACTCAACTAATCACATGTTTAATGCAAAGTTAAGTCCTAATTATTGAGATTCCGGACAATCTAAAAAATTTCCCTAAACGATCTAATAAGTCCTTAGACGGTCTAAGAAGTCCTTAGACGGTCTATTGAGATCATGGACAATTAATACCACACTAAGTGGTCTGATGACCAGAAGATTATATGTGAAGTTTATATTTTGATGATAACAAAACTAAATTGGATTTTTTATTTGAGATTTGAATGCTCTAACAATGTTGCTCTTTCTTTGCTCTTACTAGTTACTTTGCTTTATTATTTATTTTATCTTGACTTGATTAGATGGTTTGTCTAAACAATTCTATTATACGATCTTATTAAATGGTCTATTAGACAATCTATCTTTATCAACTAGTAAAGGATTCCAAGCTCCATTCAACCCTCTTTTCTAAAGCTAATTGCACCTATAGTTGGTATCAAAGATAACATCTAGGGTTAGTTCTTAACAGGACTAGACAAAACAATCCTGATAGACTATATGGACTTTGAAGGTCAAACTGTTTATCATCCATCCTTTTTTAGAGGAGAAATTTTTGAATTATGGAAACTCAAGATGATTGCTTTTCTTGAATACTACAATATTGATTTGTTAGAGATAATTAAGACTGTCTTTCCTTCTTTGTTTGATGCCCCCGGTAAGTTGGGATCAGGGGATACATGGTCTGCAAACCAATGGTTTGCAAATCAAAGGTATAAATATCAGTTGAATGCTTGATGACATTTATTTTTAACATATTTTGGAGCTAATTTTTATAACGAAATCAACTCTTTCTAACCTTGGAACCTGCTTAATTCTCTATTTCATTAGATTTTTGTTAATAATTGATTACTGGAGTCTGAGAATGGAAAGTTACACTAATGGTTAGTATTAAAACTTGGAAGTAAAAAGCCTAAACCTAAAAGAGACAAGGAACGAGTTTTCTAAGGCCTAGATGGCATGTATAAGGGTCGGTGTGACACCAACTAGGAGCATAAGTGGCATTAAGGTGAAAGCTTAGGTGGCACCACATGTTTTCCTTGCCACTTACCACACGTCATCCTATGTATGGAGAGGATTCTCTCTAATCCTAGCTTGACAAGTGTCAATTCCTTATTAGAGAGACTTAGACTTTCATGCACTACATATAAGTACTTCACGTAACTCAATTTTCAGCTTTGAATGAATAAGAATTGAAGTCTTGTCCAAATGCCTCTTCTTGTTCTAGAAGCTCTCTAGACTAGTCAATTTTTCAAGACTCTCTCTAGTTTTCTCCTAAGAGTGTTGGTCTAACCTCACCCTCTTTCACTTTTTAATCCATCTCACACGTCCAAAACTCCATGAATTATGCTACATCATCTTCAAACAACACCACATCACGCAATCTTGGAAAAAGCAAGGATGAAGCATGCAATTGAAGGTAAGAATCTGCATTCTTTATTAGTGTCCGCTTTATGTGGTTGACACCTTCCTGGGTGTATGATCATGATTGGTGTTCAAAGGAGTGTATTGCAAGAATCTGGGTACCCTTTGTTCTCTTGGTCTTCTCATGGGATACCAAAGTCCTAGTCTTTCTTTTTCTTTTTGTGATTTGTTGGGTACCATTTTTGCATGATCTTTATTATAACGTCTTTCAATTCTTCAAGTTGAATGAATTTCGTTGCTCTGCACCATAAGTTGTCTATGTTGATAATAGGCTTTTTGCATAGAATATCCATAAATAGACCTGGTCTGAGGGTTGTGACCATATGGTGTAGGGCAACCATAAGGTTGAGGTTTCATATTTTAGTGCCACCTTTTCTCATCCTTCCATGAACAAGCTCAAAGATTTTTCTTTCTCTTATTAGATATTTATAAGGACGATGGATGTTAGATGATGTGACCTACTAGTCGTGAAGTGTATATGTGATAGTGTTGATTTATATGATATTTTTGTACTATTTTTCAAGACAAAATCAACTCTCTCTCCAAGCTTAAAATCCGTTTAATTCTCAATTTTATGTAGTTTTTGTTAACAAATGATTATGAGAGCCAGAAAATGGATTTGATTACTAATTCAATTTTGAAAATGAACAAAAATACATTGGATCAAAAGAACAAGGATTAAAGCGCTAAAGTTGAGAGAACAAGAGGCTAGAAATTTTCCTGACACGAGAAAATTGGGCCTAGTGCTATCAAACTTGAGAGTTAGAGATATGAAATGTGCTTGGCACAGGACACCTCCTGAGTTGGCACCAGTTGGGCCTAGAAGTTGGAATCAACAACAGAATCTAGTCGTGTGCGATGCCACTGAGGCTGAGTTGAGCGCTAGCATCGAATTTCATATTTTGTATTTGCTCTGCATTAGGGTTAGGTACCTTCAGTTGTCAAGGAACGAAGGTTAAATTTGGAGGCAATTTAGGGTTTCCTTTATCATCTTACATTATTCATTTTGAAAAGAGTTTTGGCAGAGTCTAAGAGGGGATGAATTGAACTTTTAAATTTTTTCGCAAAAGTTTACTTGAAAGAATGATTATTTTCCATTAAATTAGTTTACTATAGTATTTCTCGCTTCAAATAAGAAAAACAATCAATTGAATTCTAAAAATAATTAGGTGAAATTACAGTTTGTACAACTTGACAACAAATCAGTAGATTCAATTACAAAATCAATCATTTAGTTTTCTTGTCTGAAAACTAGATACAAATTGCAATCAATTAAATTTCCAAGACAATGAATGTAATTTACTCAAATTCCAACAAGAAAAATTCAATCAATTTAATTCACAGAACAATCAATTTTTTTTTTCAGCAAGTCAGAGTCATAGAAAAATCAATTGATCAAAACACACAATTAACATATTAAATTTCTCATAATTATGCACTTATCCAGAAATATCAAGAAGTGATAAATTTCTGTAGACAACAATAATATACGGGAATGAGATTAAGAATAGTTAAGAAACTTAGCACAAAAAAATTTAACCAGAGAATAACAATAAGTGGAATACAGTAAAAACAGTTAGTTGATTTTCAAAAACTATTGATTGATTAATCGTGCAAAGACAAAATTATGAAAAAGCCGAAACATAATTAAAGATCAAAGGAGACAAAGCAAGAACACAAGATTTTATGTTTGTTCACTCTTCCTGAAGAGCTGCATCCAATTTTCCTTGAGAAATATAAAAGAGTTCCACTAAACACAAGTCAAAAGTACACTCAATACATTCACAACTCAATCTTGCACCCTATAAGATTACATAAAACCTTGTGCAACACTCTACTGCAGTTCTACATATGTAAACCCTATACAAATGTAGACTCTAGAACCTTATAATCAATGTAAATTGAATACAATATCAATTTGTAACCAAACCAATACAAAACAGATGAAAATAATAGGTTGCAGTGGACTTCTTTGACTGTACACAAATGAAAGCAGTGCAATCACAATTTAGAGAAACTTGCTCTAAGATTGACTTTTTTTGTTTCTCTTGATTGAAAAAAAAAAAAACTCAATTTACTCACTAAGAATGCTCACAGTTTCATTCTCAAAATGCTCTCAATTCTCTGTCTCTCAAAAATGAGCTCTTACTTCTTATTTTAATTATCTTTAAAATAGTTTTAAAAATCAGTTACACTTTAATGAAAACAATTGATTGAAAACCAATTTAAATTGATTGAATACCAATTTAAATCAATTTATTTTGTTAAAAGAATATTTAGCTTAATAATTTTGAAAAACAATCCTTTGTAAAAATCAACCAATCATTTTCACTTAAAATCATTAACAAATCATTTAGTTTTATGCTTCAAAACCTTTAAGAACCTTTAAAACTTATTCCACTAATTTGTGTTGCATGCACATAACCAAACAACACACAAAAATACATACACACACTAATACACTTTAAACCATCATTGTTGGAGTTAGATTTAATCTTTTCAAACTCTCATGTAATCAATATTAGTCTTAATAAGCATGTCTTTACATATATGCTTTTCTTTCCATGTATTAGTATTTTAATTCTACACTTATTGCCTATCGCGTTGATTAGTGGCTTGATCTTTGATTCTTTAGGTGTTGGAAAATATCTTTTGTAATTAGGAGCTAAATTAAAATACCAAATGAAAGCTTGTTCTAAGAGCCTTCTGGCGATTGCAAGTCTTATTTAATAATTGATCAAGGAATTGACGGTTAATAGATAAGTTTAGGCTCATTCACCTAAGGAATTAGTGTGGGTATTTTTGTGGGTTTTGAAAACAAGATAATTGTTTGATACATGAGAATGCGGATTGGTGAAATCTAAGCCTGAAAATTTCATTCTATTCATCTTTAATCCTTTTTTTGCATTCCATTTGTTGGTAAAAATAATAGAAAATATTTTATATTTAATTTTCAGCAAAACAATCTAAATTATAAAATTTTTCTTTAGTCTAACTTAGTTATAATTGCAATTATTGTCTAGTATTGCACAAATCCTTTAAGAAAGAATGATATATTTATTACTTACTACATGTATGATTTGTGCACTTGTCGCCATTAGAAAAATAGGTTTAGTGATGGATAAATTGAGGGTTTACCGATAGGCAAATTAACCGTCACATTATCAGTCGATAAAATCTGTTGATAAATTGACCACCAAATTATCTATCAGTAAATCTACCATCAATTTATACATCGCCAAAATCATTAATAATTACTGACAAATTTTATTTACCGGTAAAATTTATTGATAAATTAACATATAATAATAATAATAATAATAATTAAAATAATAATAAGAATAAAAATAAGAATAAGAATTGTAATAATAACAACTATAAACAAAATAATAATAATAATAATTATTATTATTATTATCATTATTATTATTATTATTATTATTATTATTATTATTATTATTATTATTATTTTTCAAAATTATTTTTTTATTATTT
>Ga0123340_1004886_pt1 | contig 12754 bp, 10 predicted proteins | sample SirMexnodulemix_FD_89961 | JGI IMG/M metagenome (GOLD analysis project Ga0123340, IMG submission 89961) | Root nodule microbial communities of legume samples collected from Mexico - Siratro Mexico nodule mix | ecosystem: Host-associated > Plants > Roots > Nodule | place: Mexico: Nepantla... | reverse complement strand
TTATAATAAATTATAATATTGACGTTAGAATTAAATTTTGTATTTTATGTTTGTTAAAAACATATCTTTAATAAAAAATGAAATAAAATTGTTTGGTATTTTATGTAAATAAATATTAATTAAAAGGTTGGAAATTTTGAAATAGAAGTTAATTTATATGTAATGATAAAGAAAATAAGTGAATAAGTATATTATTTGGTTTAATGAAAAACATAAGTGTGTAAATTAAATTTTAAAATGTGAAATTAAACAAAAATGAAGTATTTTGTTTATGGCTAATGAAAGTGTAATTTATATATTAGTTAAAGGCGATTTTTCTTTAACATCGAGAAATAAATTAATAGGAGCGCTTTAAGGGTTGTCCAACCCTTTTACAAAGAACAAGGCTGTCTTATAATAGTTTACAACTAAAATTAACAACAATTTTGAACATAACTCCTTACAAAAAACTAAAACCACCTAAGCACAAAGACAATTTAAACGCAGAACACACACTTAGGATTCCTGATCAACATTGTAACTGATATGCAACATAAACATGACAGTAATGAAAGCACTACTAATCTAGGAAAGTGTTGATGTTGTTTTGCCGAAATGGTTACTATCCTCTAAGTCTTAAGCTAATTCTTGGTCTTGCACTGCGTACATTTTTGGTTTGGACAAACAATTCAATTCTTGTAGTTGAATCTTCATATTGCACACTTGGTTTAAGAAGTTGAGTACTTTTCCAACGGTTACTCATTTGTTGGACATCAACATCATTTTGTATTTGTACTGTATCATGTACAAGTTTTCGATTAACAACTCTAATTGGACGACGGTAGTTTATTTCTTTAACTTGTTTTCGGTCTCCACATGTTAATATTTGTGATATGTTGTGAAATAGTTGATTAAAAGAGCAATCATGTGGGGTTGACATTCTTTTAGGATAGAGATGTGTAGGTTAGATCGTAACCAATTGGACTCTCTATTATGGTGGCCCTTTGGATAACTCCTCCATAGTAGATTATTGGTTCGATTGAATTGATTGGGCCTTGATTTACAAAAGAGTTGAATGTAATGGGTGCGTTCATAAGGCTTAAAATTTCGTCTGCAGATCTTGTTAGCTTGGCATACAGTTCAATCATTGCAAGAAATGGAAATTGAGACTTTCAAATTAACAATTCAAAAATATTTTCATCAGTTAGTATCTAAACAACATCATACCTAATTTGCCCTTGTGTGGTTAGCTGAGGTTGGCGATAGTACAACTTCGTCATGTTGTCTGGTCTTGCAGTCCCAAAGCACCACAAACTTTCTCCTTTAAATGGGAGAACCTACAATTGTAAGGGATGCAGATAAATTTAGGAGATGGGCATTCAAAGTGGACTTCTTCATCATTTTTTGTTATCCGACCATTTGCAAAGACAACAACAAGATTAGAATTGTAAAAATTTTCAGTGTCTGTTATACAGAGATGGTGCATTTGAAGATAAAAGCAAAAGTTTTGGAACGAATGAAGAATGGTTTGAAAGTGGTGTAGGGGTGGGAGGTTGAATTTATAGTTGGATAATGATTGAGATACAGATAAAATGGTTGTTTATGACGTGTGAAATGAATTGTGTAGAAGATGATAGATTTTTTACAAGTGTTGTCATATCCACATTAAAAGAGAACATGTTTGTACATTGGTGTTGATGATAATCCTAATGTATGGAATCTATTTTTGAGAAATGTGTTGTCAGGAAAAGAAATAATGGAGGAGTGATGTAGGAAACACAAATTATAGAGGAGTGATATTATAATACACCTTATTGTCCTGCGTGGCTTCAGGAAAAGTAATTATGGAAGAGTATTGTGATGATGTGCATTATTGTCTGGTGTGGTCATAGGAAAGACAATAATGGAGAAGTGACATGACGAGTACACTATTGTACTGTGTGGCCTGAGAAAAAACAATTATAAAGAAGTGATGTGATAATACACATTATTTTCCTGTGTGGGTTCAGGAAAAGAAATTATGAAGAAGTGATGTGCCAAAGTATATTATTGTACTATGTGGCCAAGGAAAAATAATTACATATGAGTGATGTGATAATTTAAATTATTATTCTATGTGGCTTGAGGAAAAGCAATTATGGAGGAGTGATGTGACGATGTACATTATTGTGTAGTGTGGTTATAAGAAAAATAATTATGAAGGAGTGATGTTATAATACACATTATTGTGGTGTGTGGCTTCACGAAAAGCAATTATGAAAGAGTGATGTGATGATGTACATTATTGTGTAGTGTAGCTACAAAAAAAATAATTATAGAGATGTACATAGCAAAATCATGGTGTGCATGTTTGCATGCAACAAACACATGAGAGCATGGTAGATGTAATATTGGAATTTTTCACAATCACACCAGAATTTGTCCAAGCAAACTGCAAATCGACCTGGTGATCGTACTTCTCTTGGATTTTGTCTCTTTTCTACTAAAAATCTAGTGCTCTTTTTGTCAAATGAAAGAACTGTATGAGTGTTCGCCTTCGATTGTGCATCCTCTAATGTTTTTGCTGCAAGATTATACATGTCCGCCAGTCATCATGGCTTCCACTTGTCTACTTTTTTCTGTGAAGAATTTGTTACAGCGGGTGTATGTTGCTATCACCATTGAAGAGATTGAAAGGTTTCTTGTTTTCTTCAAGACAAAGTTAATTGACTCAGCTAGATTGGTTGTCATATGTCCCCACCGACGATCGTTGTCCTATGCAAGAGTCCACTTCTCTCTTGGGATATCATCTAACCATTGAGCAACCTTAGGATTTTCCTCTCTAACTATGTTGTAGTAGTAAAAATAGTGTGGCCCTGTCATTTCATATGCTGTAATTATTTGTTTCAAATGAGTTAGTTAATCAAATTGACAAAAACAAATAGAAAAAAATTGAGTTAACAGATAAGGACACTAACCCATATTGACAACATCCTTCTTGAGTGTTGTATTTCTAAATCATCTCATGAAGTTTTGTGCTATGTCGAATGCAGTACACATGCATAGAATTATTATTGTTCCAACCACTACCTTCTTTAGAGTATGCACTCTTTATTGATTAATGACAATTAGAAATAAGAGAGATGTCCTCTTGCAGAGTGACATATCTTCGTAGGTTCCATAAGAAAAAGAACCAAGCATCAGCTATTTCACCCTCTACAATGGCAAAGGCAATTGGTAATATGTTATTGCGGCCATTTGCGCAACTGCAACCAATATTGTCCCTCTATATTTCCCATACAAGAAAGTTCCATCAACTTGGACCACTGGCTTGCAAAATTTAAAACCATCAATGCATGGTTTGAATTTCCAGAATACCCTCTTAAAGATGATGTGGTCTGCATCCAACTGGTTACCTTCATATGCGGGTTGAGTCTTCATTTTCCAAATAAACCTAGGAACGTAAAGTTGCATTGCATTTAGAAGTGACGATAATTTTTGGTACGACTCTTCCCAATTGCCATATACCTTTTCTATGGTTAGCTGTTTGCCTAGCCATGCCTTTTTATAAGAGATTGTATATCCCAAGATTGTCTTCATGTGAGCTATAATGGTAGATATTGGTGTGGAAGGGTCGGCTTGGATGATTTCGTGAATGCTTTGTGCAATCATTTGAGAACCCAACTTATTGTGGTCTTGTGAGATCATAGGGGACACACAGGTGTGAACACCTTCCAACTTCATAATTTCCCATTGTTGATTATTGGTGCATAAAATTGCTCGACACCTCTATGCATAATCATTATGAATACATTGCACTATAAGCCTTGAATGACTTGAATATGCTACCTTGTATGTGCAATGGTTGACAATATGGAAATGATTGATGGCATCTTGAGCTTCTTCCTTTATATTGAACCGCTATCCTACAAAAAGTGTCCTTGGAGGATAGACTACCGTGTCAAGATCAAAGGCATGATCAAATTTTGGGTCATATACTATTGGTTCAATTGGAAAGTGTAGAAAGTACTCTGGTGGGACATAAGGTGAGTTAAGTTCATGTGGTTCATTGTTTGTCTGTTGTACGTGCAAATCTTCTCCCTCATCATCATTTGCAGCTGCAAGGATGTCATCTTCATCCTCACTAAAAGGATCGAAGACTTCATCGGGAAGACCAACAACCTGATGCTCTTGTGGTGGTCTTGAAGGTGTTGTTGGTTTTGGTATTCATCTAGATTGACATATGTACCACTTAGTAGTTCAATATATGATTGGATCTGGTCTTCCCAGTCCCCAAGATGCTGATGGGGGGTTCGTTGAGGTCGAATGTTAGAGGGTATGGTGTTTGGTGGGACAACAATTGTGATTGGTGGTCGCCCGGGGGTGGAACCTCAGATTGTTCATAATGAAAAAATGGTAAAGATGTGGGTTGAGATTGTGTTGAGGAAGAGGCAAACCTTTGGAATGTGACATACAATTCAGGTCCAGTTTGTAATTTGATGGAGTCATAAATTCCGAACAACACCTGAACATCATCATCCTCAGTCATCTCAATGGTAGTATAATGACTTACCTCTCCACCAAGTCTAGTGGGGTAACGAAAGTGCATCGTCGCAACCCTTTCTTGTGCTTCTTTATGCAGTTTTCTGAGGATAACTTCTTTCATCCTTTGTAGGGTGATGCGCCTTTTAAGAGCAACTACTTTTGGTGTCCTAGAAGTGAATGTAACTTCTTCAATGGGACATTCGTTCATTGGTCCATCATAGTGAACAATGTCGTATACGAAAACCATTTAAGTGTGTAATACAAGAAGAAAGATGGAGGAATGAAAAGAACAAATTGGGTGTAATTATAGACGAAAGATAGAGATATATAAACCAATATTTATGGTAAAGTTGTTGGTATGTAATAAATCAACACACATGACTTGTATTTATAATTGAAGTTATGGGGGAAGGATCAAAGTTGGCATGTCTACAAAGTAACCCTAAGCAGTAAACTCATGGGTTGGTAACGTCTCATCAGAAGTTGGATGGTGATGTTGACAACTCTTTCACGCATGTTAGTGGGTCAAGGTCAAAGGCTGACATGTTTGTAAAGCAACCTTCATCACTAAATTCGTCACATGGTGTAGTCCCATCGAAGCAATGTTGACAAATTATTTGAATAAAGTAAATAATATATAAATGTATTCATATTAAAAAAAATAAAAAAGTAAGAGCTTAAAAATAGATGAACAATCTATTCCTTTCATTACTTCCACTCGAAATGCAACATTCTATCCCTTTCCTTACTTACACTCCAAATGCAAAATTATATCTCTTTCCTTACTTGCACTTCAAATGCAACATTATATCCCTTTCCTTACTTCCACTCCAGATGCAAAATTATATTCCTTTCCTTACTTGCACTTGAAATGTAACATTGTATCCCTTTCCTTACTTTCACTCTAGATGCAACATTTTATCCCTTTCCTTACTTGCACTCCAAATGCAAAATTATATCTCTTTCCTTACACTTCAAATGCAACATTATATCCCTTTCCTTACTTCTACTCTAGATATAAAATTATATTCCTTTCCTTACTTGCACTTGAAGTAATTAAGGGGTGTTTTAGGGACACAATTCGGACATTTTAAGAGTATAGTTGGATCTCGAAACCAGTTTTGTTTATCATAAATAAAAAAACTATAGAAAAAGGTAGGGAGGCAAGTCATGTCTCCCTACAAATAGGCCTCTTCCTTGCCAAAAGAATAAGTTGTTAAGTATGAGTATATGTCGAATTAAAGTAATTAAGGGGTGTTTTGGAGGCATAATTCAAACATCTTAATAGTATAGTTGGCTCTCGAAACTAGTTTTGTTCACTTCATAAATAAAAAACCTATGGAAAAGGCATCAAGCCAAGTCATGTCCACCTACGAATGGACCTCTTCCAAGCCCAAAAAGTAAGTTATTAAGTATGGGTACACGTCGAATTAAATTAATTCAGGGGCCTTTTGAAGAGATAAGTGGGTCTAGGGAATTGTATGGGTTCATGAATTAATATCATTTGGTACTAAGAAATCCAATGCAAACCTATGCCACCTAGCCATCCCCATCTGTACAATTGCAAAGAATCCTATGTTGAAAAAAGTATATTAAATATGATATAATTTTCTTTCTCTGAAAGGTCAAGTCATTTCTGATCAACTATAAATATAGGTGATCATTACCTACACCTACACAAAACATCCAATCAATTTCACCATCTTTATCATTATCACAAAATGACATCGTCATCTATCGTGGCTTTGGTGCATTGTAACGGTCAAATCATCACTAATGAGCTTCATTCTACCATATTTTTCAGTCAAATAACAACTTCAGTTGAGGTTTATGAATCCATGCCCCTATCAGTTCTTAAACAAGTCATTCTACGTTTGTTTGTCACAGATGATGGCAAGTCATACACTGTTGATTTATGTCATCGATGTCCAGTGTATATAACTGACATTAGGAATTCTTATCAATGTGTTGAGATCGAAGATGACGACGACTTACGCTGTGTCATAAACCACGAGACACTGTTCACCCATATGATTGTCTAAGTATTGCAAGATTCTTTAGCAGGGTGTCAGCCAAAAGCAATGACCCATATTGAATCTATCCAATCAATATTCCAAAATGAACTTTATCAAAGCACGAGGCACTGTTCACTCACATTATTTCCTAAACATGACATAGATTCTTTAACAGAGACCCAACCTTTAAATTGACGTTCTAGATTGAATCTACCCTCATCAACATTGTAAAATTAACCTTCACAAACCACGAGACACTGTTCACCCACATGATTGTCCGAATATTGCAAAAATTCTTTAGCAAAGTATCAGCCAAAAGCAATGACCCATATTGAATCTGCTCCATCAACGCTCCAAAATGAACTTTATCAAAGCATGAGGCACTGTTCACACACATTATTTCCTAAACATGGCGTAGATTCTTTAACAGAGACCCAACCTTTAAATTGACGTTCTAGATTGAATTTACCCTCATCAACGTTGTAAAATTAACCTTCACAAACCACGAGACATTGTTCACCCATATGATTGTCTGAATATTGCAGAAATTCTTTAGTAGAGTGTCAGCCAAAAGCAATGACCCATATTAAATCTACTCCATCAACGCTTCAAAATGAACTTTATCACAACACGAGGCACTATTCACTCACATTATTTCCTGAAAATTCTTTAACAAAGACCCAACCTTTAAATTGACATTATAGATTGAATTTACCCTCATCAACACGGTAAAATTAACCTTCACAAACCACGAGACACTATTCACCCTGACGCAACCGTGATCACGACGAGGACGGCGATCTAAAAAAAAGTTAATATATTTTGGAATTTTGAATATCTTAGAACAAAATATTGATTTTTAAGATAAAGGACCCGACAAGGATCGACCTTGCTCCTACGTATTTCTATACGTGACAGAAAATCAGGGTTACATAGTTCTTTGTTAGAAAACTGTTGGTTTGTGTGTTTGATATTTTTTAATCTTTTAAAAGCTTTATATTGTTTATATTTTAGAAAATTTTATATTTTTAGAATTTTATGGTTTTCTAATTTCAAAAGTTTCGAATTAAAACTTGAATGTCTTTATGAGACAAAATAACTTCGAATTAAACAATGTATGATGTGAGTGATCAATTGGATGTTTAATCGAAATAATTATTTATTATATTTTTGAATTTAAAATTTTAGAGATCGAACGATAATTTCAATTTAAACACCGTGTGACGCGCCCAGTCGTTTGGTATTTAATTAAAATTTATTTAACAAATAAAAACAATAAAAATCAAATGTAAAAATCTTTATTATTATTTTTTTATTAAAAAATTGCATAAAAATGATATGACATAAGAGAAAACAAATAAAACAATAAAATAATAAAAAAAACAATCACTCGTTCAATGATAAAGTAAAATGAACTACTTTGTTTGCTTTTTTTTATTATCATCTTTTAATATTTTTTTATTCAAAGCCAATTCAAATTTATTTAAAGAAAAAATTCAGTACCTACACAAACTTAATTCACGTTGACCAATGTCTCACTCAATCACTCTCACCCTTTTTTTATTATTTCTTACATTACCAAGCTTTGAAAATTAGGCCACACACACTATTCTCTCTCCAAAGGAAAACCAAATGGCTATTTCATTCAAATACCATATTCACTTTCTTTGCACCTATATTTTATTAATTCTTCTGTATCACCAAACCATAAATGAATTGGGTCAAGCCCAATTAAAAAGAGAACGTTCTAGGTGCCTTTTTTACCCTAAACTACGTTAGGGTTTTGAAAAGGAAAACAACAGGGCAGCGGCACAGGCACAAACATGCTTTAATGAAGGTGGGGATTGGTTAACGGTGAAGATCTCATAGTGGTTGTTTGATGGTAATTTGTGAGATGGGGACTCTTGGCTTGGCGATTAGAGGGGAATGGTACAGCAAGTGAGAGGAGTTTAGGTGGTTGTTGGACGCGTGAGTCTCGCGGCGGTGAAGTGACGTGGTAACTTCATGGTGGTCACTTGATGGAGGGTGGAGGACCGGCGGTTCGGAGGCGACGATGGTGGAGAAAGAGAGTCGCGACAGAGGTGAGTTTGTTGTACAGAGACAAAAAAGTAGTTGTGATTGGGGCTGGTTTCGCGATAGGTTAGTGATCATGGCAACGATGGTCTAATGGTTGTGGGCAAAGGTGGCTTCGACCCTGGCCTTAGGCGGAAGCTCGGAGAGATTGACTGGAAGGGGGAAGGGGGAAGGTGTGGGAGATGGAGTTGGGGAGGAGCGGCAGGAAACAACTTGCAACTTATTGAACTGTTTTGTTGCTCCTAGGCTTCATTTTTTTTTCACTTGTAAGATTATTCATGGGTTCTTTCTCTTTCTCTTTATTAACTATTTGACTTTGGCTTGATTATAAAAAAAAAATTCATGTATGACTTAAAATTTGTTTGAATTTTTTCAGATGTATATGTGCAGCAATGATACATATTAAAGCGACAAGAGAAACAAAGAAGCAACAAATATATTATAAACAGGACAGTAAACGCAAACCTCTTGTGGCCTCCTTCCTCACTTCAAACGTGTTTTTGTTAGCTTTCCTTTCTTCTGATCTAAATAGTTTGTTTTTGAACTGAGAGCAGGTTGTTGTTCTATGAGGTTCGAGTGGGAGGTGAAGAAAAAAATTCTAATGTATGAGAATGGCCCCCTGGTCTTTGTGAATCTTCTTTTAAAAAGAAATTGAGCAACGCATCTGTTGGCTGGTTGACTTGGTTGTAGGGACAGGGCATTTTGATAAGGAAATGCTAGCTACAAAGGGAGATTGCAGAGGAACTGACCAGCTTTTTTTGTTATGAAGAGGTAAATCTCTTGCTACTGAGGAGAGCTTGGCAGGGGGAAGCATTGCAGTAGTGTAGAAGTAGCAGGGGCGTAGGAGCGTAGCAGGGAGCGTACGGAGAATCAGAAAATTTTGAAAAATTTGGAGTTTTCTGGTGGCGTGAGTGCGGTGCAGCTTGTATGAGAAGGGTTGTATGAGAAGGGTGCTTCAATTTCAATTTTATCAAATTTATTATTTGTTATTTTTTTAGCTTCTTCTTTTCTTTTTTAAAAGAAATGTAAAAATGAAATTATAAAAGAGATCAATGACTACATATTTCGTTTCTTTTATCTAATTTTAATATAGAAGTTAAAATCCTAATAATAAGATAAAGGTAAAATATTTTTGTATTTTATTATTTCATTTTTCTAAGATGAGAAAGAGATAAAAAGAAAAGAAAAATAAATAATTAAACCATATCATTTCTTACTCTTTTTTTTTTAATGCAAGAAAACAAAGACAAAATTCCAAAATTCTAACTAAAAGAGTTTTTTTATTATTAATATTTTGAGAAAATAAATCCGGACAAAATTAGGTGTTGACACACCTACATGATTGTCCAAACATCACAAAGATTCTTTTGCAGAGTGTCAGCCAAAAGCAATGGCTCATATTGAATATGCTCCATCAACACTCCAAAATGAACTTTATCAAAGTACGAGGCACTATTCACTCACATTATTTCTTGAACATGGGAGAGATTCTTTAAAAGAGACCCAACCTTTAAATCGACGTTCTAGATTGAATCTACTGTCAACGCTGTAAAATTAAACTTCACAAACCACGAGACACTTCACTCACATGACTGTCTGAATATTGTAGAGATTCTTTAGCAGAGTGTCAGCCAAAAGCAATGACCCATATTGAATTTGCCCCATCAATGCTCCAAAATGAACTTTATCAAAGCACGAGGCACTGTTCACTCACATTATTTCCTGAACATGGCAGATATTCTTAAGTAAAGTGGTACCCCATAAATTAGTGTCCTGGATTGAATCTACCCCATCAATGCTCCAAAATCAATCTATCCATCTATAAATTTAACTTTACCAAATCTCACCATTCACATTATTCTAGAAAAAAAAAAATCCTTCTAACTACATTTTTGAACTCTTTTTCATTACAAACTAACTTTCACTCCAACAATATGTTGTTGTGGAATCAACAAAAGCATAGGTCTGCATACATTGCCAGTATGGTAAGTTTATGACATCATTTTTTTCAAAATCTATTTTTTTGTTACCTTTTCATATTATTTTCTTCAATTTTGCAGGACCCCAAAGATGATGTTGTCGAGTCTTATTGTCATTCAATGGCAGAGCCACACCCTTTAACTATTCTAATCTTAGAACAAGAAAGATTTGGTAAAATTGCAAAACTAAGGCATTTAAAAGTAAATCACGCCTTAATAGCTTCATTGGTTGAAAGATAGAGACCTAAAACTCACACATTCCACTTTCTAACTGGTGAGTGTACCATACATTACAAGACATTTCACTTCAAATGGGTCTCAACATAGATGGTCCACCAATTGTTGGCCCAAGAATGTTTGATTGGGAGGAAATGTGTAACACTTATCTGGGTGTTGCACCAATGAAAGGAGAATCACTCATTGGTTCACAAGTCAAACTAAAATGGCTTAGAGAAAAAATGCTCCCACTGGGTGAAGAGCCAACAGAAGAACAACTACATGCCCATTGTAGGGCGTACATACTAGGTTTGATTGGAGGAGTTTTAATGCCTGATAGAACCGGCAACAAATTTCATCTTAAGTATTTAACATTTTTTACTAACTTACATAGAACAAGGTGATATAGTTGGGGTTCTACTTGTTTAGCTGTGTTGTACAGGGAATTGTGCAAGTAAACAAATGCCAAAGCAAAAACAATGGGTGGGTGTGCATCACTTCTGCAATCATGGCATGGTATCACATGTCATACATTGTACCCCTTTCCAGACAGCAACCTTCGTACCCCCTAGTTTGTAGATGGAGTGGTGGCAGGGTTCTTAACTTCAGAAACGTCCCTCACAATAACCTAGTGGGGTACAAATCTATGATTGACCACACACAAGTTGATCAAGTAATGGACAAAATGCATTCTCTGGAATTTTATTTCAAAATTTTAAACTTTAACACAAATTTTGTAATAACAATGACTTACTGCAGTTTAAATGGAATCCGTATAAGAACTTTGAGGCATCAATCCCGCTAGAAGTGTACAATGATGCTGAAATTTGGACAACATGCACTCTCATTGTTTTTTTTTTACAATAGTGGAATGACACCAATCTGATAGAGTTCAATTACAATTTGGTATGTTCCAAGAAGTCCCTGCCCCACCTAACAACTTGGAAAAACTACACAAAATTAACATGCGGGGACGACATGACGAAAACTGGCAGACCAAGCATGCAAGGTGGATAAACATGTAGAAAAATCGTCGCGAACTAACATTAACTGGTCGTCTAATTCATGGACCTTTGTTCCACAGTAGAGAGTACATGGAATGAAACATGGCAAATTTAATATATTTTTTGTCAGTGCCGCATCTACTAAATGATCCACGCATACAACAAAATCCACCACCGGAGCCCCATTTCCAGCTACAAGTAATTATAATCACCCACAAGAGGATCCTTGTCGACATTCATTTGCAGCTGCAACATATTATTATCCGCCACAACAAGAACCTTACCAACATTCATTGGCATCTGAACAATTCAATACACCTTGACGAAACCTATAATGGATGATAGAAGACAATCATTTGCGTACAGTTCAACTGATTTCTTCTTTAACTTGTTTGGAGTATATCTAAATACATCATCTTCTGCTAATGATCACATGCAATATATGCATCCAACACACTTTTACAATGAAGTAGGAAGTTCTTCTGCTACAATGCAAATGAATACAGTATCTCCACAAATCAATCTAATGATGAACCACAACCACAACAACCACAATCACCACTGTGCAACCCATCACGTAACAGACGTCGTCGCCACTGTGGAACCGATCACCATTATGGAGACTAACATATTTTCATGTCATTAAAGATGTTGTTAGCAAAATTTCAAGTTATTAATAAAGAAGTTCACGTACTTTTTCAAACATTATCCATGTGTTCATTACTTATTCAAAACAAAGTTTTAAATTTTAAAAAATCACCTTAATTTTACTAACAACATTAACATAAAATTCTTTTGACTTTTTAGTTTTGAACTTTATTAATTGACTTTTTATTATTTTAAAATAATCTAATGCAATAATAACATTAATATTGTTTATTTTTCGATAATAACATTAATAGTATTTATTTTTATTTTTTTCATTCTCACAAATAAATAAATTTTGAACTAAACATTTTTAATT
>Ga0123340_1004883_pt1 | contig 12762 bp, 9 predicted proteins | sample SirMexnodulemix_FD_89961 | JGI IMG/M metagenome (GOLD analysis project Ga0123340, IMG submission 89961) | Root nodule microbial communities of legume samples collected from Mexico - Siratro Mexico nodule mix | ecosystem: Host-associated > Plants > Roots > Nodule | place: Mexico: Nepantla... | reverse complement strand
TATAAACTTATAGTTTACTATTATTATTTTCAATATTATTATTATTATAATTATTATTAATAATTTAATTATTATTAAATTTTGTATTTATTATTTTAAATTATTTAAATATTATATTTTATAATTTTAATTAATTATTAGAGTACACTTCTTATTGATAAAGGAAAAGAATTTAAATAGGACTTTCATTATTAAAAAAATAAATATATGTAATACATTTTTCAATACCTATTTATTATAGTACTTTTATCCATTTGTCCAAAATATGCTAAAAAATAAGCTTGAAAAAGGGTGAAGAGAAACTGAGGCATTGATGTCTTTTGGAGCTGTTCTCCTCTGCGGACCAGTTATTCGTTCTTCTTTATTCAACTCAGTCTCATTCATCTGTGTGTCTGAGATTCATATTTGTGTTGCATAACAGTGACAATTGGTTTCAATGGTATTTTTTTTTATTGAAAAACTAGATCTATCTTCATCTTTGATCAATCTATGACCTGGAACAGATTAAATTCTAAAATAAGTTTAGAAAAAGTTCACATGGCATATATTCAACTTTTTGCTTCCACTTTTAATAGAAAAATAAAAAAAATATTTTTATTTTTATATATTTGGTTTATTTCTTTATTTTATAATATAATATTTATTTTCTAATAGTTATGATTAATCAACTGTAAATTATGCGTCATATCAAGTCTAAAGTGCTCCACTTTCATTTTCTTACGTCAAGATCTTGAAAACAAAACAAAATGTTAGGTTTTGATTTATCATCAGAGTAGGATAAAAATAACAAATATTTTGCTATTTGCCTTACATACTGTTGCTACATAGGTTTAGTCTTAGGGTTTACAATAATTTTATTTTGTCTTAGGTTTTCCAATAATTTTATTTGCCTTACATACTGCTCAATCCTTTTATGATTTTATATCTTGTTTCTTTTCTTGTACAACATTATTCAGTTACACAACATTCTCCAACAGTATTAAAAAGATCTTTTAGAAGCACATATTCCTCTGATTAAATTAGGGCACAAACATAAGAGTCTTTATGACACAATCAATAATTCAATTATTTTTGTCAACACCTCATGTTTTCCGGATGAAATAAAGAAAAAGTAAAAATAATTTTTACTATTTTACACCATTTTTTTTATCTATATTTTCCTTACCCACATTTTTAGTCATCATTATTAGACTTTTGGCCTAGGTTTATGCATTCTTGTTTTTTGTGAACCGTTTTACTAATTATTTTCTTTTTCAGGCTTTATAATTTGACTAGGCCCATTATTTCTCCCTGTTCATTCTTTTTATCACTTTATTTTTACTTTTTTTATATATATACGTAAAAAGGGGAATGAGAAAGAAAATAAAATGAAATTGAAATTGAATTGTTTTGTTTAATTGTTTAAATTCATTAATTGTTTCATCATTTTAATAATTGCATTTAGGTTCTGTTAAGGATTAGCATTAATAGATTTATAACAGAATGCACTTTTGACTTTTTGTTAGTTACAGTTTACGTTTCCAATATTATGGAGTTAAGTAGAAGAGAGATTGCTCAGAATAGATCAAAGAATCGCAAATTAGTTCTAAGAGGTATGTAAACTATGTATCTGCACTACTGATGTAAGGTTCCAGTTGCACTATGGTTCTGGTTTTGATTCTTGCTCATTGCTACACTGTGGTTCTGGTTGTGATTCTAGTTCTTGCTTCTGATTTCTGTGTATAGAGTACTCTGATTGTAGTTATTGCTTCTGATTTCTGTGTATAGAGTACTCTGATTGTAGTTATTGCTTCTGATTTTGTATTTAAAGTGCTCCTCCTTCTTCTTTTTGGTTTTGTGTTTAGAGTGCTCATCATTCTTGCTTTTGGTTTTGTGTTTAGAACACTGTCATCGTAGTTCTTGCTGATTGTAATTCTTGCTAATTGCTTAATCTTAAAAATAAGTTTGATTATAAAAAGAAAACAAAGAACAATAACGAAATATAAGAAAAGGAGAAGGAAGGCGCGATCGCAGCGTGTTTTTCTCACTTTGGAACCATGCCACCGTGGGTGTCGTCGACTACCGTCCAATAGCCACCCCGTCGTCACACCTCACTTGCAACTCCGTCGTCGGCCTCAATTGCCGCAACGACCACCTTCTGCACTCCCTTAACCTTTTCTCCCGAATTAGTCACCACCGTTCATGCCTTGGCCTCTTTTATCCATGATTCCGCGACAACCCTCACCACCTACCTATAGTCATCACGGTGCCACCACACAGTCACTGCACATCGAAACCCCAATTCCACCTTCTTCCAGCTCTACCACCTTTAAGCGTAGTGCCCCTAAACCTAGCTCCGCCACCATGGTTAATCTCCACAAGTTCCTTCATCCCTTTTCCACCATCGTCGATGTCGAAAGGGAGCTGCGTCCTCACCGTTGCTCAAATACCGTTGAGTTTCGCTGCTCCGTCGACCAATCATCTCCCGAGCCACTTCTCTGCTGCTATATTTCTTTACCTAGCTCTAATTAGGGTTCATGAAACGTGAAAAATTAATTTTTGAATGAATAGGGTATTGGGTCTGAAGCAAAAGAGTCACTAGGGAAGTGGTATGACATTGGGCTTAGCCCATTTTTTATAATTTGTTTTGGCACGAATTGAATTGGGTTTAGCCCATTAGAAATTTTGGTACATTAGCAAATGAATAGCACATATGGAAGTCTGAACCTTGGGCTCTTTTTTTAATTTTCTGGTCTGATAGCTATTAAAGACAGGTTAAATGAAGTATGGGCATGGCCAATTAACTTTTATTTCCCGTGAAGACGCAAGGTGAATGAAAAAAACATGAAGCAATTATGGTTATTTGGGTTGAGCCCAATTGGAAATAGGGAACGTGCCTGTAAATGTGGGACAACATGTTTAGTCCATTAATGTTTTCTAATATGGTTCCTTGAATAAAAAAAAGAATGAGTATTATACGCATCTATAACTATAACAATTGTAGGTAGTACAAGCGGAAACTTTTAACACGTGTTCACGTATTAAAAAAACAAAGAAAAAAAATCAAAATATTTAAATACCAAAAAAGGAAAGCAAAACACGTGTCAAAACAAAACAATGAAATCGTGGAAGCTCACATCTGTCACATCTGGCAAGCGCAAAGGTGTTCAAAATTCAAATTTCAAATTTCAAATGTGATCATCAAAACGCCTGCCTCTATCTTAGTCTATAAATACATCATTCGGTGGATGACCAAAACATAAACCACAAATTCTACACGCTACCTCTATCTTTGTCTCACAATTTTACCTTTATGTTGTTGATGAGCATCATTTTTGGTCCATCATGTTGGTTAATTTTTGCGATTCTTATTTCTGCTCCATCATGTTTGTTAAGTTTTGCGATTCTTATATTTTCTCCAGTAACTAACTCCAAAATGGAAGTTCTCTCACAAATGCAAAGTATTATTCAAATCCTAATGGTCGTCGTAGATATTTCTTAACATTTATTATGTCGATTAATTTTGTCTATATTGTTGCAGGTTTGAAGTTATTGAAAACTTGGAACTTGCAGTACGAGACGGACGATGTTCTGCCAGTGTGCTTTAACCCACCTCGCGATGGTTTAACGAAGGGAAAGCCACCTGGCGATGGTGTAACGAAGGGAAAGCAACAAACTTGTGGAAAAGTCTGGAAGATGGATATTATGTTTGTTATATACATTTGTTTTATGTTTCTTTGTATTTGAAGCGAAATGCAAATTATTCTTCCAATCCTACGGCCCGTCCTAGATATTTGTTAATGTTGTGTATATTGTTGCAGGTTTGTAGTTATCCAGTAAGAGTCCGAGGAGGTCAAGCCAGTGTGTTTTAACTTTGCAAGACAAATATCTAAAGAAGTGAAAGCAACAAACTTGTGGAAAAGTCTTGAAGCATCAAGAATTGTGATATATGTTTGTTATGGTAGATGGTAGATATCGATTTGTGATACTGTTTCTTTGTATTTGTTAAATGTTTCTATTTGAAGCTTCTATCCTACTATGTCACACGTTCAATACACCCAAACAACTTCGTAACTCATCCCTTAATATTTAACAAAGACTTCACCAAGAAATTGAATTCATTCCAACACGTCGGCCAACAATAATTTTCCACTTCTAAACAACTGTGTCACACGTTTAATACACTCAAACAACTTCGTAACTCATCCCTTAACATCTAACAAAGATGTCGCCAAGAACTTGAATTTATTCCAACACGTCGGCCAACCATACATTGCCACTTCTATCGTACTGCGTCACACGTTCAATAACCCAAACAACTTCGTAACTCATCCCTTAACATCTAACAAAGACGTCACCAAGAACTTGAATTCATTCCAACATGTCAGCCAACCATACATTGCCACTTCTATCGTACTGCGTCACACGTTCAATACACCCAAACAACTTCGTAACACATCCCTTAACATCTAACAAAGACGTCGCCCAGAACTTGAATTCATTCCAACACGTCGGCCAACCATACATTGCCACTTCTATCGTACTGCGTCACACGTTCAATGCACCGTAACAACTTCGTAAGTCATCCCTTAACATTTAACAAAGACTTCGCCAAGAATCCTAAACCATTCCAACACGTCGGCCAACAATAATTTTCCACTTCTAAACAACTGCTTCACACGTTCAATACACCCAACCAACTTCGTAACTCATCCCTTAACATTTAACAAAGACGTCGCCAAGAACTTCAATGCATTCCAACACGTCGGCCAACCATACATTGCCACTTCTATCCTACTGTGTCACACGTCGTAACTCATCCTTTAACATCTAACAAAGACGTTGCCAAGAAAATTGAATTCATTCCAACATGTCGGCCAACAATAATTTTCCACTTCTAAACAACTGCTTCACACGTTCAATACACCCAAACAACTTTGTAACTCATCCCTTAATATTTAACAAAGACGTCGTCAAGAACCCTAAACGAATTCCAACACGTCGGACAAAAAAAATTTTGCACTTCTATCCTACTACGCACACGTTCAATACACCCAAACCACTTGGTAACTCATCCCTTAACATCTAACAAAGACGTCACCAAGAACTTCAATGCATTCAAAACATAAATTCCATATAGAAAAGTTTGTTGACAACCAAATTAACAAAGTTACAATTATTTATGCATGTCAAAAATAAAAAGATCAATACTCGGGTGATGATGTTTGAATTGTCGAACGGCCCTCTCAAATCCGTCTTCAAACGCCTCTTTGCCTATGTTACTGAATTCTCCAAGTTCAGATATCAGTTATGCTTTCCTTTTTTCCTTCGCTGTTTTGACCAAACATAGTTCATCCTCTGCATTCTTAGCTCTTACTATAGCAGCATCAGCCAATACCTTGAATGCCCTGGCCTCTTCCTTCGCAATTGTGGCCACTTCCTTTGAGGTCTTGGCTTCTTCCTTCACAGCTTCTGCCTCTTTCTTTGCAGCATCAAGCATTTGATCAGCAAATTGAGCTCTTTTATTGGTGGCTTTCAATTCAGCCTCAACCTCTTTCAACTTTTCTTGGACAGCCTTCAATTTGTCGCATTCAAGCTTTTGTAATCTTTTTAATTCAGCCCTATATTGACCGTCAATGTCCTCAATCTTTTCGTGAATTAGGTCCAGCATATCCTTGTGCCGCTTCAATTGCGTATGCAACCACCTTATTTCCAAATCTTCCATATCCATTCTGTTTGAAACATTTTGCTTCTCCTGTTTTAGTACTTCAACCTCATTCTGCAACGACCGTATTTCGTTGTTCCAATGCATGAGTCTCACCGACAATGCAATTGCACGGCCCAAAATGGAAAAAACAGATTTTAACATGCCATGATATCCCACATAATCTAGCATCTCTTTATCAAAATTAGATGGAAAGTCCGAACTACACAATGTCGACCTCACCAACTCTCTGTCCATGTTAATTTGCCACAGTGAATTGTCCTTGACTTTGCAGTTCGCTACGTGGTCTACTCTGGAGAGAGGTCCTTCGCCAAAGTAGAATAGTCCTGCCAGATTAGGCAACTTTATTTCCTCCACTAGAGGGCTGAAATTGTACGAAGATTGGTGAGACGGGGCTTTGTTCATCGCAGAGTTGTTGGGAGTGGCTGAGGACGATAGAGCAATTGTAGATACTTGAGGTTGAGTCTGGGTTTGCATTTTGGAATTTATCTCTGGGAGAGAATTGTTGTGCTCAACTATATTTGGAGTGGTTAAGGAAGATAGATCAATTGCAAATGCTTGATGTGGTGGGCATGAGTTTCCCCTATTGCAGGACGAGTCCTCCTGCAGTTTTGATATGTCGTCCTCTTCATCAACAGAAAGCACTATGGGTTGAGGATTGTTCTGCTGCATAGTCGTGTCCTGTGGTTGCCATGTGTTGTCAGTGTTTGAGCCTGAGTCCTCTAGCAGTTTTGATATGTCGTCCTCCTCATCAACAGAAGGCACTGTGGGTTTAGGATTGTTCAGCTGCTTAGTGTTGTCCGATGGTTGCCATGCGTTGTCACTGTTTGAGCATGAGTCCTCTAGCATTTTTGATATGTCGTCATCATCAGGATTTTCCTGTTGTTCTTCATTGGGGATGACAAACGGAGTTGCAACACGGAGGACATTGGGATTCCAATAACCCATCACTTCTGCAAAAACAAAAGTTAACTCTTAAATTATGACAAACATTACACAACTTACAACACCAAACTGTTACTCACCTTTCAAGTACTGATCAGGTTCCTTCACGTCAATTGAATCCATCAGGTCTTTCGTGGGTAAGGGTTTGCCGTACGAAATCTGAAATCAATTAGAAATTGTACGTCGAGCTTTTCCTGTGCCGTTAGTTAATTGGCCGTCCGAGATTTGAACTTCGTCGGTATGACCCAATAAAGAGGAAACCTGGGAGCATAATTCTCATCGAAGAGTATGCGCCTTGAGAGATCAGTTTTTCTAGCTTTTACTTTAAAGAAAGCATCCTTGAATGTATTAAAAGAATTTTTGTACAGGGAAAATAATTTCAGACGTGAACTAGCAAGAGACAAAGAAATCCACCCAATGGACTCACCGTATTTCAGTTGATAAAAAAACATGAACTTATTCTTAGTCGGCTCTATACTGAAATATTTACAAACGATTTGGAACGCCTGCAAACACCCCCATGTGTTTGGAGCAAGTTGGCTAGGGGCGGTCTGCATTTCAGTCAACAGCTCGCATTCAAAAGAAGAAAGAGGACACTGAATGCTAAATTGTGTAACCATATACTCATAAAAAAATGTATAGTCATCCCCATCTAGGGCAGGGGACATGTACACTCTCTTGAAATGTTTAGCTCCGCTGAGGCCTATAAAAAGGGAAGACTTCGCAAGGGCAAATACGGTACTTCTTCAACGCCTCTCTCAGATACATATATGTACACCTAGACTTATACTGGTCAACCTCCCCGCTTACCCAAACATAATCTGGGTCTGCAGGACGAGGGTATTTCAGTTTTTTATGGGGGTTCTTCCGCGGTGGGTTATCCCAGTAATGATTTTGACGCTTACGCTTTAAGGATTTTCTTTGAATGGGATAGGAAATGGAGTTTGGCTGTATGGGTTGCATAGCACTACTCACAGAATCAGAAACTGAAATAAAAGACATGGAATCAAGATCGGAGTTACCAATTGAGCAATTGTAACAAAATTGCAGGCAAGTAGGACAGCACGACACGATCGGAGATCCACGGGAGTCTGCTTTCTTTGAACGGAGCGACCATACCTTAGAAAGCAAAACTCCAAATGTAGCTTTTTCAGTCAAAAATATGGTCTGCTACGGCCACGTCATTCTTTGTGAACGAATTAAGACATGCCACGTCAATCACTTACATGCTGTCATTTCACTTTTCCAGAGAATTTGATTCACAACCATCGCCGTTTCTTGGTAAACGAGAGGTCAGAATTATGATTATAAAAGAAAACCCCTCATTAATGTTCTCGCAAATTTATAAATCCCCTCATTAATGCACTGACAAATTGAATTCATTTGAAAATTACGTACCACATATACACATGTTTGCCAACCGTGAGTTCGAATGCATTCAAACAACATTTACGAATTATAAACACCTTCGTGTTAGTTATACATTCACCAGAGCACCTCGGCCAACCCTCACTTAGAATGCATTGAAATAGCACTTACGAATTATAAACACGTCGGCAACTGTTCTAATTAATTTGAACACGTCGGCCAAGCCTTATTTAGGAGTTATAAACACCTAGGGTAGACTTTGAAGGCATTGGAACACCAGTTACGAATTAAAAACACTTCGGCGATAGTTGTAATGTATTGGAACACATCGACCAACATTGACGTAGGTAATGAAAACACGTCGGCAATTATTATAATGCATTGGAACACGTCGGCCAAGCCTCATTTATGAGTTATAATCACCTAGGGTATACTTTGAATCCATTGGAACACAAGTTACGAATTATAAACACGTCGGCCAACATTCACATACCACATATGAACACGTCGGCAACTGTTCTAATTCATTTGAACACGTTGGTCAAGCCTTATTTAGGAGTTATAAACACCTAGGGTAGACTTTGAATGCATTGGAACACCTGTTACGAATTGTAAACACTTCGGCAATAGTTGTAATGCACTGGAACACGTCGGCCAACATTGACGTACTAAATGAGAGCACGTCGTCAACTGTTGTAATGCATTTGAACACGTCGGCCAAGCCTCATTTAGGAGTTATAAACACCTAGGGTATACTTTGAATGGATGGAACACCAATTACGAATTAAAAACACTTCGGCGATACTTGTAATGCATTGGAACACGTCGGCCAACATTGACGTAGGTAATGAAAACACGTTGACAACTGTTATAATGCATTGGAACAAGTCGGCCAAGCCTCATTTATGAGTTATAATCACCTAAGGTATACTTTCAATCCATTGGAACACAAGTTACGAATTATAAGCACGTTGGCCAACATTCACATACCACATATGAACACGTCGACAACTGTTCTAATGCATTTGAAAATGTCAGCCAAGCCTCATTTAGTAGTTATAAACACCTAGGGTAGACTTTGAATGCATTGGAACACTAGTTACGAATTAAAAACACCTCGGCGATAGTTGTAATGCGTTGGAACACGTTGGCCAACATTGACGTAGGAAATGAAAACACGTCGGCAACTGTTATAATGCAGTGGAACACCTCGGCCAAGCCTCATTTATGGTTATAATCACCTAGGGTATACTTTGAATCCATTGGAACACAAGTTACGAATTATAAACACGTCGGCCAACATTCACATACCACATATGAACACGTCGACAACTGTTATAATGCATTTGAACACGTCAGCAACTGTTATAATGCATTGGAACACGTCGGCCAAGCCTCATTTATGAGTTATAAGCACCTAGGGTATACTTTGAATGCATTGGAACACCAGTTACGAATTAAAAACACTTCGGCGATGGTTGTAATGCATTCGAACACGTCGGCCAACATTGACGTAGGAAATGAAAACACGTCGGCCAACATTCACATATGACATATATAGAAACGTCGGCAACTGTTCTAATGCATTTCCACATGTCGGCCAAGCCTCATTTAGGATTTATAAACACCTAGGGTAGACCTTGAATGCTTTGGAAAAACAGTTACAAATTATAAACACCTCATCAAGTGTTTTAATTGATTTAAACATGTCGGCCAACATTCACATACCACATATAAACACGTCGGCAACTGTTCTAATGCATTGGAACACATCAGTCAAACCTCATTTAGGAGTTATAAACACCTAGGGTAGACTTTGAATGCTTTGGACCAACAATTACGAATTATAAACACGTCGGCAAGTGTTTTAATGGATTCAAACATGTCGACCAACATTCACATACCACATATAAACACGTCGGCAAGTGCTCTAATGCACTAGAACACGTCAGACAAGCCTCATTTAGGAGTTATAAACACCTTGCGTAGACTTTGAATGCATTGGAACACCAGTTACGAATAATAAACACGTCGGCAAGTGTTTGAATGCATGAGACACCAGATATGAATTATAAACACTTCGGCGATAGTTTGAATGCATTTGAACACGTTGGCGTTCAAAGACCTGGGCTAAACTTCAATTAACAATTATAACCACGTCGACAAACTTGTAAATACACTCAAATACATCGGCCAATAGAGTTCCAATGCATTAGAAGACATCTGCTATCATTCACTTATTCTTTGTAACTAACTATTGAGTCATGTCATGTTTGTTAATATATTATTTAATTTTTAAATTAAGCATAATTTACAAAGAATCTTAGCAACAGACGTTTCAATCACAAAGCATCTAATCGTTGCATCTGACGTATGTGACCACTATTAACATTTCGAACATGTATTCAAATTTCAAATTTGAAAATTCAAATACATACTTTATGTTTGTGAGGTAATACAAGCTGAAACAGTGTGCACGTGACTCTCTGCCATAATTTACGTACAAATTCAGCAATAGATGTGTCAATCCCAAACTATGAAATTGTGGAAGCTTACGTCTGTGACGGGTGGTAATCTGTAAATCACGTATTCAAATTTCTAATTTTAAAAAGCGACAGTGTGTCAAAACCTTCATTCTGTGTAATAGCAAACGCCATGATTTGGGTTAAGTTTTTTTCATGATATTGTGTTTGTGTGAGTCGTACTATTTTGGCCTTGCGATTCTTATATCTTCTCCACCAATGTTTCCTTTGATTTTCCCTTCTTTGTTTTCTTCCTCGTATGGATTGCAAAATTTTGCTGTCTTTGTGGTATTCCTCTTACCCATTCCTTTTTTAAGTTTTGCAAATTTCTATAAATTACTTCCATTTATCAACTAACCAAACCTCACACCAATTTTTTTCCAATTCACTCTCCATATTTCTTCCATTTATCACCTAACCAACCATCAACACCAATTTTTTTCCAGTTCACTCTCCATATTTCTTCCATATATCCACTAACCAAACCTCAACAACAATTTTTTTTTTTCAAATTTACTCTCCATCTACCACTATTATGAAGCACAAGCAGCAGTCGATTTCATATTAGCGGCACAAAGAGAAATTACCAGATGCGGATTTCAAGAACTTATTATGTAACCAACCAAAAACACTTGGTTGCCGAAATTGTTAAAGGCAGATTTGAATTTATTTTCCAATTCACTTTCCATCTACAACTCTTATGAAGCTCAAGTAATAGTATATTTCATATTTGCATTATTAAAAGAAAATTAATGTTCCACATTTCAAGCTGTGAATGTAGCCATTGTGATAAGTTGTCTGTCTAAATTGTTTTTGTCAAAATTTTATTTGCAAGTTCATAAGCAATGTCCTATAAATACTATTTCAATAAATTGAAACACGTCATGCCATAGTTTCAAACCATTCGAAGACGTCGGCCATAGTTTGAAAACAAGCTAACACTTCTGTCTATAGTTTAATTCCTTGAAACACCTCGGTCTACCCCAATTAGCACTAATCAACACCTCGAAGAGATTTTAAATTCTTTGGAACACGTCGGCCAATCATCAATTAGCACTAATAAATAAATCTGCCACAGTTTAAATGTATTAAATGACGTCTTCAAAGCTTCAATTATGACTTATAAAAACATCGTGTACAGTTTGAATAATACAAGTACGTCTGCCAAGCTTCACTAATTAAACAACAAAATTAGGGCACATTCTTAAACCTGTATAGCCAAATTAAGGATAATGCAATAAACATCTAATGACCTTATTTATAGAACACAAATTTATATCGAATGGAATTAACATAGTTCCAAACAAGAAAACGTCAATTAACAAAGTTGAAATTTCCAAAATCAAAGCACAACATTCAATTATCAAATTTCAAATAAAACTTCAAACATCGTCCTCCACCATCTTTCCGTCTACCACATCTCTTTATCCATGTCAAAAATTGAGGAATCAACAGTAGGGTGATGAAGTTCCAATTGACGAAGGGCCCTCTGAAATCCATCTTCGAACACCTCGATGCCGACGTTAACTAATTTGCTAATTTTAGACTTTAGCTCTGCTTCCCTTTTGCCCCAAGCTTCTTTGATTTTACTCACGTCATCCTCTGCATGTTTAGCTCTTATCTCAGCAGCATCAGCTCCTTCCTTTGCAGTCCTGGCCTCTTCCCTCGCAGCTTGGGCCTCTTCCTTGCAAGATTCGGCTTCTTTCTTCTCAGCCTATAACATTTCCTCTGAAGTTTGGGCTCTTTTTTTCGTCTCTTCCACGTCAGCCTCAACCTGTTTCAACTTATCCTCAACGGACTGCAGCTGCGCAGATGCTTGCTGCTCAAATTTATCATGTTCAGCCCTATAAAAATCATGTACATCATTCAATTTTTCTCGAGCTTCCTCCACCATTGTCTCCTCCCTCTCAATAGTAGATTGCAAATTCCTTATTTCCACCAGCTTCATATTCAGTGTATTTAACAATTTCTTTTTCTCTTGCCACAGTGCTTCAATTTCATCCTTCAATGTACTTAAGACGTTTATTTTGACAGTAGAATCCATGAGTCTTGTTGTCACTGCCATTGAACGACCCAACATCGCAAAAAGAGAAGTCAACATGCCCTGATTCCCCACAGAATCTAGCAACTCTTTATCATAAGTTGATGGAAATTCCGAACTACCTAATCGCGACCTCACCAACTCTGGATCCATGTTAAGTTCCCAGAGTGAGTTGTCCTCCG
>Ga0123340_1004879_pt1 | contig 12767 bp, 8 predicted proteins | sample SirMexnodulemix_FD_89961 | JGI IMG/M metagenome (GOLD analysis project Ga0123340, IMG submission 89961) | Root nodule microbial communities of legume samples collected from Mexico - Siratro Mexico nodule mix | ecosystem: Host-associated > Plants > Roots > Nodule | place: Mexico: Nepantla... | reverse complement strand
TCATAAATTATATATATATATATATATATATATATATATATATATAATTATTTCCAACTTATTTTATACTATAATAATAATATTCTTTTAAGTTTAAGGTAAATTAAGAAAGAATGTGGAGTGCGTAGGGTTTAAGATCGTGCTCCAAAACTCTTGGGTCTGGTTCTTCTCTTCAACGATCTTCACTCTTCTTCTGTATTTCCTCCATAGTTTAGATGTTAAGATGAAGGAGTTATCTCAGAACCAGACAATTGCTGTCCATGGTATTGCTGGTGCGGGCTCGGTGGCTTTAGCCACTGCCTTAACTTATCCACTCGACACTATGAAAGTTCTCATTCAGGTTCGCACCTTTTCTTCAACCCTCTTTCTTTTGAGCACTATTCATATGAATTTCTTCAACGTGGTTTGTTTATTCAAAGGTTGGTTCCAGCGCTGGTAAACAATTGGACGCTGCTCAGGCTTTGTCGAGAGTAGTCTTTCTGTCGGGTAATTCAGGTAATGCTGTTCTTTTTACTGGGGCATGCTGAATTATGAGTTGCTTTAGGAGAATTAGAATCTTGTATGCGTGTATGCATAACAGACATGAGAATGCTGGGTGATGATGGAAATGGGTTACTGTGTAGTTAAGGATTGATGGGAAATTTTACACTTCTATTTGGCATTTTTTGATTTGGTCGTATGTTACAGGTTTTGTGAAGCTAACTGCGGTTTCCTGTTGGTTTCTTGATGAACAATCTATTTATACACACAGTATGGTAATTCCGGTGTTTTGTTGTATTTGGACGTGTTAGGTTTATACAGTGGTTTTGGCTGGTTGGCAGTTGGAAGGATTTTTGGTCTGGGAGCTCGATTTGGGGTTTACGAAATTCTGACTGCCTTTTATAAAGGTAACTCATTTTGTTTTTCTTTGAATTCTTTTGTGTGATTAGTGTTGTTTATTTCAATTTTCTCATAAATATCAATGAAATAGAGTGGGACTACTTTGTTTTAATTGCTTATGCTTGTGACATGTTTCTCTTTATATCAATAATTTAGTATTGAAGTTTTGATATGACTGTAGATTTGCATTGTCTGATTTTGAGATGGCTTTTTGATTGCTTGACTTAAAATTCGTTAACTCTTTTTTTTATTATTATTATTATTATCACGATAACTTTTAGAGTTTGTTCTCTGTAAATTACAATTTATAGTGAATTTCTTCTTCGATGGAGCTTGATTTGGTGCTCACGAATATATTTTTGCACTTGGCAGATGGTCGGGAAGATAATTATTTGTTTGCTTCCGAGGCACTTTTGGCTGGCATGGCATCTGGTGCCATTGAGACAGTCATAAGCTCTCCATTCGAACTCATCAAGCTTCGCATGCAGGTTACCTCTGCTTCGTATGTTCCAAGCTCCAACCTTGCTCTGGAAAACGGGGCTCATAAACCTTTAGTTGCAAGATTACTTAATGGCTGTTATCCAGACAAAAGGTCCTTGGACCTGTATACTGGTCTTATCTCCAACCTAACAACCAAAAATACTAACATTACTAGTGCTTTACTAGAGTATCCATGGACAATGACAGGATCTGGGAAGCCACCATCAGTTTCCAGTGTCAGGAGACCGTCTGACATTATATCTTTAGAAGGTTGGAGCACTTTATGGAGAGGTCTTCGTTCTGGAATTGCTCGAGATTCTGTGTTTGGGGGCATATTTTTTTCAACCTGGCAATTTCTGCACCAAGCTATGCTAGATTGGAAGGCTGTAGGGATGAATCCCCCACCCAGGTTCATCTCTTATTCATTAATTGAATGAACATTTATTTTGAATCATTCTTCCTTCTATTGGTAGTTTTGTATTTTTAGGGAAGGTAGCTTTGTGAAAAAAATTCTAAATATAGCTAACGATGTTTAACATTTTTGTTTGTAGTTAGTACTCTTTTATGTCCTTCTACATAGATTGTGTTGTAATAACCGTTATGTGCAATAGCAATTGCTTGTTTTTTGGCAGTAAACTATGCATAAGGTTATTGTGGATTAGTTTTACAGGTTTCTTGAGTTTCATTTTCTGTTTGGATTTTTTTAAAGTGGATATGTAATCATCTGCACTTGCACTTCCAATGAAATGAATCCAGAACAACTAATTAGGCATTCTCAGTTGTTTGTTTTATTGGGTTTTCTTGTGATATTTTCTGTGATTTCTTTTGATAGTTTCTACAAATTTGTTTATGCTTAAGCTAATTTTAAATTATGGAGAAGTTTGGGTCATTTTTTCTTCTTAATTTTTCCCTCGTACAAGTTCTTTTGAACAAATTTGTCCAAACAGACCCTATATTGTAAATTTTATCATCTACTAGTACTTTTAGATTAATTAGTTTAATTGCAAGTGAGGTTAATTATTCTGCTTCAGTCTAAGTGTGCTTGTCCTGACTCAGCTCAAATGAAGAAGTTGGTCCATTGTCTCCTTTCACTGTTAGTCTTACGGCTGGATTCTCAGCTTCAGTTGCTGCTGCTGCTTCCCATGGTTTTGATACTTCAAGAAGTAGAGCACAATGTAATGTGCTTCCAAAGGTATGAATTATACTGCTTGTTACTGAAAAGTTTGAAACTGTGTGAACTACTGCCTTGTTTAGATTTCTCTTACGTATAAGCCTTAGAATCAGAAAAAGGAAAAGGTTGTACTTAAATATTTCCTATGTAATGATTTTGGTATTCTGCAGCCATATTCTTTCCGCTAAGAGTTGCTTTTCTTTTATGACCAAAAAAATTGAAGGGCAGAAGGAGTACGAAGGACAAGAAGGCTGACATAGTCTCTACTTAAACTAAAGAAAAGTTAACAAAGCATGAAAATTGTAACTTTTTAAAGTTTAATTTCTCCATTTCAACCCAGAAGAAAACCATTTGCAGATGATACTGAAAAAAGAAATCTGACATATTAGGTCCAAGGTCAAAACCTTTTTCTCTATTGCCAAGAAATTAGCATGTTTATTAATTATATCTGTTTTGCCAGATAGGATAGAGTGTTTCTATTTCCAGAGACGTTTCTCTACAGTCCCATCAATCCACTGCAGGATTCTGTCCTGATAGTCATAAAGTTTTGTGTTTCAATACTTGCTACCAAAAAGTTTAGTACCGATATCTGGTTAGTAAAGTCAAAATTTAAGACTACAAATAGTGGAAAAAACGATTGCATAATGTCCAATTAACTACATTAAGCATGGCTCACTAGTAGGTTAGTCTGGGAAATTGCCTTCATATATCAACAAGTGTGACCCACAACTTGTCTATCTACCGGTGTTATTTACTTAAAGTCTATGTTGTCATACCAAACTTTTAACAATATTACTATCTCACTTAAATAAAATAAATACTGTAATTTCATGTATTTCCAAATTGCAACCAATCTGATAGCTACTCACACTTTGTATGTTTCCAGTACATCTCAATGGAGAGAAAGATTTTGAAGTGGAAGCGACCAGGAAACAAGTTTGAAAGAATTACTGGGATCCATCCTTTAGACAGGAATGTCTTGTTCCACGGTATTGGTTGGCGGATGGCTCGCACTGGGTTGGCGTCGTCCATGATTGTAGGAAGTTATTTATTTGTTGTTGATCAGCTTACTTCTAGTTTGACTTAATTGCCAAATATTGATACCCCCTTTTTGGTTAATATGTAATGTTTACTATTTTTTCTCCTGGAGAAGTCACATAATTTGGGATTGTGCTCTTTCTAGTTAGTAAATTGAAATAGAAAGGAGACAGTACTTTATACTACCACAGTTGAATTGGATGCTGGTAGGAATCAATACACGGATTGTAGTCCAGATAGAAAGCGAGTAGACTTCATTTGTTTAATACATATAAAAGATCCTTGATGTGGCGATTCACAATGGGAATTTGTACCTTCCAGTGACTGGTAACTTAATAAGATTGTATATTTTCTGGATGTTTATGCATTATTGCCTCCCTTTCTTTGAGTTTGAATATAAAAGTAATTGACTTTATGAACTGTTGGCCATTCTTTAAATTATATACTGAGTACACTGACCTTCATATCTTGCCTATATACAGCTTCCTCCTAAACATCCGGTTTTTGCCCACAAAGCAATTGTTGTAACTATTACTTATACATCATGTTTGAGTATTCTGGTATTAGAAAAGGCAAACTATTTGCTTATGAACATCGTATCCTTATCTCGTTTATGTGGTCCCTTAATTGGGTCAGCAGTCTATTGAGCCCTAATGGTGCAAAACCACACTCTTTTTGTTTCCTTCATATGTTTGGACCTTTGTCCCTTGGGTGACAAGTTCTCTCCCTTTAGCACACTCAAAACTCACTCAGAATTTTCACCTTAGAAGGCCTTTTCCCTTTTGAGTAATCCCTTTGTGTGGGGTTGACTTATTTTGAACTTTTCTGTTGACTTGTGATGGTTGCATGGGTGGGTTGGTATAATTGACTTCACTCAAAAGCTACCTAGGTATTGGCCTCACAATCATGGTTGCTCGTTGTACTTTTTGCCATTGTAAGGGGGGGAAACATAATTCCTTGAAAACAAGCAAGCCAAAGGGCAATAGGGTTGGGTTGGATGAGTACTTCTCAAACACCTGCCTTCCACTTTGTGGCTTTCAATACACATAAATTTTGTTACAAACAACCATAACTTTATGAACAAGGTGAAAGAAAACTAAGGCCCATTGGGAGGGTTTTCATGACAGACAATCATAATGACTTCCAATTCGATTTGGCATTTTCCACTTTAAAGGTCCAAACGGGCATATAGTTTGTGAGATTGAGAGCCACAAAGTATAATTATGTGGTTCTTCTAAGTAATGACTTTTGGTCTCTTTGAAGTTGCCACCGAAAATCACACCTCACTCAACTCACATGTGTTATGTTAATAAGCAAGCACGAGTGAGATGATTAGAAGGTTCAGTGGTTACGAGCTGATTAAGCAATGAAATAGTATTTTTATTATTATTATAATTATAAGAAACAATGGAGACTCGTGGATGCGAAGATCGAAGGGAAACATTCTTAGATAGGACAAAAACTCCCCTTTTTATTCTTTTTTCATTAAGTACCAAGTTTCAGATGTTGGATTCTACCTTAAGATTTCAAACCACGTTATGATCTGTGAGAAGAGAGCCACATGACTTTAAACTATCATTCTAATCAAAAAGAAAGAAAAAAGTGTGTAGTGTGATGAATAAAAAAGAAAATGTTATGTGAATAATATAATTAGTTAAGAAAGCACTTGGCAGTGTGACTTGAATGAAAAGGTTTACTACAATTGCAGCTTTCTCTGCAAGTTAGAACTGTTTCTATCTCGACTCTGAAAATGTAGGAAACAATCTCAGTATGGCTAAGTGATCAGATTCTGGCAATGACTTTGTTTTACTCCTAACTGAATGCAGTGATTAAGTTGAGGAATAAGATTGCTAAAGTTATTAGAGTGAATAAAAATGATGAGAGGTAATTGATTTGCTCCTGCTAGTGGATTTAATACACGGGTCAAATAGTTTCATCTTTTTCCTTAGTAATAGCTTTGAGATGTCAGTTATTACATTACTTTAGTTAGTTACTCTAAAGCAAAACATAAAGGCAGTGTTATAAAAGCTTATGTCTGTTTTATCATAGTCTTCAACTCTCATTTTCACATCCTATCAAAATCAAATTATTAAGCTTGAAATGAATATACTTGTCGAGGGGCAGTGTGATAGCTCTTGTTCTTTGACCAAAGCATTTCGGCTAATTTCGCATTTACCTTTCACTTTCATATTTGTGACACAACTACACTTGTAAGGTTTAGAATTTTGAGTAAAAATTTTATGACTTCACAACCTACCCAAGTTGACTTTCACATTAATATAACTCTAAACGGAGTTTTCTGCACAAAAAGTTCTACTTTTGAAAAACGGAATTTGTGTGTAGTTTTTTTTATCTTCAAAAGGTGTGAACTTCATTTTAAATATAAAACAAACAAACCGTAAGTATTTGCCACACATCAATTATCAAGCACGCCTTTGTCAAAAGAATCATTGCAATAAGTTGACTTCAATATCGATGTTGTTAAATTATGCCATTTGTTTCACTACTTAACCAAACATGTAATTACTGGACATTATTATAAGTATTATTGTATATTCTAAAAATGAACCCTTTTTGTTTCTCTGGGTATTTTTTTACTCCAGAAGTAAGCATCATCATATCATTAATTAACGGATCTTGAATTTGGGGTAGATGCTAATGACAAAGATGCCCAATAATGGAGTTCTAAAATAGTTTTTTATTTGGTACATGAATTTTGTGATTATTCATTTTTAATCCATGATTGTTGTATTGGAAGTTTGTCATAAAACTTAGAAAGCTCTTGGTCATAATCTTGTCTGTTCTAGTGGATATGTATGAAGAGAGAAAGAACCTCATGAATGAGGTAAGCATCATGGACTGGTGTGTCACTCTTTTGTGAGGACAATATATGGATATAATATAGTGCTCGTGTTGGTGCTTCAAAGCATGCGAATGCTTGCATCACACATGACTTGATGCTTCCCTAAGCCGGAACCCATATGCAACAAAAACAATACAAAGCAAAAACAGAAAATAAAATAAAATGTCCCTCAGCATTGTGACACAAGACAACTAGCTAACAAATACCATCAAAGTAGGCAAAAGCTATAAAAGCCTAATATGACTATTGCCCAATGTTCAGTTGCAAGCATCCCTTAGAGTGCTCAATGGGCTCCACAACCCTCCACAATTTCAATCAACATAAATCTCATTCATTCTCTCAACACTATCCTTGCACGTGAGGATCACAACTACCAGTTCAAAGGAATGACTAATACCCCATTGGGAACCTTCAACACATATTAGGTGGGTATCCCAGAAGAAATTTAATTTCATTTTTACTTGCTTTGTTGAATGAGAATGTCTTTTTAAGTGCACAAAACTCTTATGCAACAGTAGTCAAGTGTGGATTATATGGTAAATTGCAAATAAATGTGAAGTTAAAGAAACAAGAAATAGACCTTTTGCATATCTTATCTTGATTTGCAGGATTAAAGAGTCCTACATTAATGGCTGAGAATAGATACTAGATTTGTGATTATCCACGTGTTAGAATAAGGACTAAAGAGCATGGAATTTCCAAGATTGGCCTGTGCTAGTGAATGGGATATTTGAAAGCATAACGTCACACTGCATATTGTTTGGTTTTGGCCATGAGTTTCATCTAGTGCCCCACTTGAAAGGCTGCTATGTTGAAATCTAGCTATAGCGACTTCACTGATTACAATGGAAGCTAAACTGCTATAGGCTTTAACTACAGCCAGTAAATATCGATAATAATAATGATAACAACAAAATTAGCTTAAATTAATATCCCATTTGGATATATAATGCAGCTAACTAGATCACTTGCATCATTTAATTTGGCAAACTTATTTCTTCAAGATCATCCAATGACAAGAAAACTTCATCCAAACAAGAGAGCTCTGGTCCATCACCATCATCATCGTCGTTATCCCGCTCATAAACTCTACATATCACCCATTTACTATGGTCCTGAATCAAACAACCAAGGAAAAACAAATTAAAATATGAACAATCTACTTTTCAAGAAAGCATTGATACACATATATCAAATTTGATTTTTTGGGTAAAATTTTCATGTACTATATGTACATATAGTACTGCACTACGTATATGTACTAACCGGTTTTGGTTGTGATCTTCTTCTGGATGATCTGCTAGAGGAAGCAGAATCTAATAGACGATACTCTTGCATTATCCAATTGGTGGCGTTACCATCAGGGGCTTCTCCCACATGGAAAACATAATATTTCTTCATGCCAACTCTCTTGTTGCTTGAGCTTGTAATCACTGGCTCTTCCACTCCCATTGGCATCCAATAGCCATTGCCAGTGACCCTATTCTGTGTCCTCCTGCTATAGAAGTACCATTGCTTTCCCTCTGCCAAAGCTCTACCTGCAGCCATGCATAACCACCCACCCACACTTGATTAGTACACACCAACTTTCATTTATTTTCTCTACCTATTTTTCATGTCAAATTGGCATGAAATTTTCTCATGTATTGAGATTTTTTTTTCCCTAAAAAGCATTCACTTTCAAAAACAATTCTGTTTGAGACATTGTTGTATACTAATTTGAACTTGTTATTGAGACATGAAGTAATAAAGAATGAAATATATGTGTACCATGAAGTTCCCAAGGATCATATGGGTAGAGTTCAAGATCAGGGATGACATCTGGATGGCAAGGTAGAAGATTTGCCTTTCTTTGAAGGAAATGGACGACAAGCTCTTCATCTGTGGGATAAAAGTGAAAGCCGGGTGGGAGGTTGACATTGTTATCTGCCATGCTTTGTAGAGCAAGGAAGAGAGGTGGAGTGAAAGAGCAATAATGGAAAATGAAGGTGGTGAGTAATAGGTAAGGTGTGGTATTTATAGAGTTGTAATGCAAAGAAGGGAGGGAGATAAAGACTAAATGGACATATAAGAGACTGACGTGAAACTGAAGTTGGTGTTTATCACATACAAATACAATACAATACTGATACATCTCAATATTTTATCAAGTGTTTGATAAAAGTTTTGAGTACTTTCAGCACTCAACATCAAGCAAGCAAGGCGGCGGATAACGGAACGTGATGTACCACTTAGCTAAAACGAGATCTCCAAAACTGTGTTGGAGAGAGGCTTGTGTGTGCAGCTGTTTCTCTCAAACTTTCTTACTGATTTTTTCTTTTCATTTTTGGAATTTGCACAGGTTTATGAGAACTTTTAGACAGAGACATGTGAAAATTGATTTTAGGAGGATATGTTAGGCCAATACATACCCTTATAAGCATTATTTTAGATTTGTATATTGTTGCTTTTTATGGATATAAAATTTTGCATACTTGTATCTTGAATTTGTATTTTCTGTCTTGTGGGTTATGATCACACTTCATGCTGATATCATGGATGAGTGTTATGAACGTGGCACAAGAGTATGGTTGTGGTCTTGGAGAGTTGAATTGGGGTGACCGACCTGTTGGAGTATACCTATATATGCTTCATAATTATTAGCAATTATCATAGGATTTTAAATTAGATTTAAAATACAAGGTCTTTTTGTTTGCTTTCTACCCATATGCTTTTGCCTTGCTTTGTAATCAATGGATTAGTAGTAGGAGTAGCACAGTGGGAACTGCACATACATTCCACATGAAACAAAGCAATCAAGTGAAAGAGCTCATTTTTTTTTTTCTCAAGGGGTGAAGGGGCCACGAGTTTAACTGATTTGCTTGGGTCATTGGCGGGGCCAAAGAAGCCCCCACATTATTTATATAATTAATCAATTATTAAATCTTGCATAAGAAAGAAACAAACATATAAAACTCTACTAGGAAACAACTACTTTGCTTATAACTTTTCCAACCATAAATTACATTTTGCAGCTCTCTATTATTATATATTTTCTTCTGATTTAGGAGCTCGGCCATTATACTTCTTCCATTAAAGTAGACAACATTATTCTGTTTCTGATGGCTAATCTCAAATTTTATAGTACCATTTGAGGCCAATTATAACCATATCGAGATATAAAATGTTAGGAAGTTACTATTTGCAGTACAAGGTGTTACAGTGTCTTTCTTTTATGTCATTATCTTCCTTTAAGGTGGCACCAACCTCCCTGAGACTACAACCAAACCACAGCCATCAACAACAAAAAACATCAAGTTTTAGTCTCCAAATGGTGCTAGGTGCCATATCATGTTAATTTTAACAAGTCTTGGTGCTAGGTTCGAAAGTTACTTGCACCAATTTTAGGTGTAATCCACGATCCCCTCCAAAGGAGAAAAGAGTTTTGTGTAAGTAGATGTGGAAGCACTATCATCTTGTATTCTTTGTACCTTCATATCCATGCCCCATTTCTGGGCTCTGGTGGACCAAGATTTGAGGAACAACCTTCTATAAGGCATATTTTATCCATAAGGCCCAGTAAGCAACATTCCCAAGTGTATATGAACTTAGCTTTTCATCCCCCATTCCACATGGCCATTGACTTTACTACTTAAACCTAGTCGGTGCTTCTTCCACAATGAAACTGATCATGCATGTTGAAAGTGTGCTTAAATATTTAGTTTAAAACTGAGTGAAAATTTCTTTTTAAGAATTTACTAATTACATTTCAAATCTTTGGGATAGAGTGTAAATAGAGGTACAAAATTTATTCTTATTTAAAAATACTAACTTTAACTATCAAGATGTTAATATTTTGCACAGATGTCACATATATTTCCTGTTCTTTTGAAAAATGTCTTTTTCTGAAAATATCCCTACAATGCATGCCATCTGTGCAAACACAAACAGTAATACCAGTGAAAAAAAAAATTACTGCAATTCTATATCATGCCTTTGTAAGTGTCAGTGAATTCTGTTTAACACAGTTTTGTTTTAATATATAGTTTAAATTTACTTAGATTTGGTGAGTGAGATTCAATAGTGAGTTCAGAATATCAAACAGTTTTTAGTCAATAACAAGTGTGTATGAAAGTATAATTTTAACTGTTCCCTTAATTCCACATAAGGACATAGCATATTGGAAAGGCACTGGTGCAGAGTTGTGACATTTAGGGACTTAAAGTTGTGACTACATCATTTTCCTACAGTGGAAAATATCGTATAGAGTGGTTCTATGGTGGGGTTTATGAGAGAAAGAAAGCAAATAGTTTGTAACAAGGACAGGGGCTGGAATGCACATAGCATCCCCTTGTTCCTGCTAAACTTTTCTTAGAACAAATCAATCTTTTTACGAGAGAGACACAAACTCAGACATCCATCAAAATGGATAATTGCTGGAGCATTCACAAGTTACAGTCAGATTCATAATGCAAATTTCGGTACATTTCCATTTCATTGCCACATTCTGAAGTAATTAGTCACTTTTTTAGATGATCGAGACATCCAAAAAACTTCCAATTATACTAATATTTTTCTCTTTTCTTTTCAGCTGTTATATAATATACACGTTCAATTTGAATTAGCAAGAGTGGAAGTATGCTAAAAGAGCATTATAATGCCCCAAATGGAATGAGCACGCAAGTTTTGCTGACTAAGATGATGGTGTTACGGTAATTGAGTGGTGGGTCTGAGTTAGGCATGTTTTGCTCTCATACTATCTTATTCCTTTATCCTTTTCTTATTATTGGCCGACATCAAAGGTAGGGAGAAAAATTAAATAGAATAATTTATACATACATACATACATACAAACATACCAATATTTTACTGTCACCATTTGTTACATTGAGTAATCACTAGTGAACTACTGCACTATCATCGGACAAGGAAACAGCAAAAGGGTCTTTTTCTCCTTAATCCTTTTTCACCTTTTCAACACCAAACAGTTTCAATTTCAACATTTGAAATAAGTAGGGGGCTAATGGGGGACTCAAAAAAGTCCTAAAACTTTCAATTTCTTTGGTATGAACCACTCATTTACAAAACAACAACTGACTCAATTCTAGGATGGTAAAAGATCACTGGATGTGTCAATTTTCTGTATAAAGCCACAGCCTTTGGTTCCCTACTTCCCTCCCATCATTTCACACCTTAAAAGGGTGGTATTGAAGCATAGCTCTAAAGCAACAGTAAATTGACCAGTGAAGCTTTAAGTGGCTGCATGTGAACTAACAACCCTTTTTCATGTTATTAGTCAATTTTGAAGTGTCAAGGGAAATCTGATCTGACTGAGAAAGAAGAAAATAATTCACTCCAGAGTTCTTTCAATCCAATCAACAATAGCCAGCAACAACAGTAACCGATGAATGCACAGTACAAAATGTGTGTTTGATGCACGAAGTTAGGACTCTGGCTGCTACATTTGTTGACAAAAGAAGCAATGCCAGCATAATTTAAAACAGCAGTTAGGCCATCTTTATCAATCATCAAGCCCTGTCAGGTAGAAAAGACTCTTACTTGTACTATTAATAGAACATGCTGATACAAAGAAGAAAATATAAAATAGGAATGAATGATCTTGGGAAAAATAATAAGGGGAAGATCGTACATGTCTCATCACCATCTTGAGGTGTTAGTGTCAGTGGTGTTATACTGAAAGCGAACCAAAGTGCTACTACACTTGCTTGATTGACACCATCATGTGTATTCATATATCTCATACCTCCATCCATCTAATGCTCAAATTTGACCCACTTCACATGGCTTTGACTGAGAAAAAAAAAATACTCTAGCAGTGACAGCTACGCAACCATTATTACAGCACAGGAACACTAATAGCTCCAATAACACAGGATTAACATTTTGAAATATGAGGGTAGTTTTTGATTTTACTATAGAACTTAAAAGTTGGATTCTTCTTTAGTATTGCTATGCAACAATATTAGGATAGTTACAAGTGGAGCATAAAAGTCATAAACTGGCCTTGATATTGACATTGTTTGAAAATGTATACCGTATCTGTATTGCTTCCTCCAAGTTTGAGGTTGTTTGGAATTTAATTTGTACCTTTCAAAGTTGAAAGAGGCCAATCAATTATTAGGGTGCTTATTGTGATAGGAGAACTCAATTTGACTTAATCTAGACCGAATAGGTTGGATTTTCTTTGCAATTGAATCAAACTAACCTAAATTAATTTGACTCAATTTCTTATTGATTGAGTGATGAGATGTGGATATTGAATTCTAGATCCAACTCTGATATATTAAAATTATTAAATAATAGTAGTACTAATATAATTAGTATTTAATTTAATTT
>Ga0123340_1004878_pt1 | contig 12767 bp, 10 predicted proteins | sample SirMexnodulemix_FD_89961 | JGI IMG/M metagenome (GOLD analysis project Ga0123340, IMG submission 89961) | Root nodule microbial communities of legume samples collected from Mexico - Siratro Mexico nodule mix | ecosystem: Host-associated > Plants > Roots > Nodule | place: Mexico: Nepantla... | reverse complement strand
ATATATATATGTATTTCTTATACTAAAAAAATAGTAAAATCTCATAAAAGGACAACAAAGATAAAACCAGAATCTAATAATGTAATAACACAAAGATCCCTCTTAACGAAGAATGTTATTTCTAGATCAAATAAATAATTTCAAAGAGAATAGTTAGAAAAGGAAAGATCGTGGAGAGTGACTCTTTACTTCGATTAGAATCATCATCAACATATTTTTTTTTTCATTGTGAACCCTAAAAATTTTGAATAGATTATATTGGTTATTATATTAAAATGAATTGTTTAGGCCAGATGTAAATATAATATAAAAGAGTTTTATTTTTTATATCAGCCCTATTTATTATTAGAGATGTTATTTGATCAAAATAACACTATAATTTAAATACCAATTTAACTACCAAATAAAATAATTGTTAATTGTAATTAAAATAATTATCAAATTAGGTTTTGATTGCTAAATAACTATAAAATAAAAATAATAATTGAATTTAGTGACTAATTAATCAAGATAATTTATATCTAACATTAATTATTAAAATTTTAATCACTTATATCATTAGATTCTAAATTAGTATTTAATTAAATTAGAAATCTGTAAACATAAACAATGGGGAAGATTTCTCCACCATCATAAAAATGTTTTTGTGCATTTTAAGAGTTTTTGGCAATTATAAGCAAACATTGATTTTTAGTTAATAAAAAAACCAGTGCTTGAAATGTTCAATGTTAGAAATTTAAAAAAAAAAAAATTTCTTGTGCATTTTAAGAGTTTTTGGCAATTATAAGCAAACATTGATTTTTAGTTAATAAAAAAAACCAGTGCTTGAAATGTTCAATGTTAGAAATTTTTAAATTAATTTAATTCGTAGAATATTATTTTAACTGTGAATTACGCAAGATGTTTCTTGTTTATTTTTATAATAATTACTTTAAAGGCTATACTTTTAAGATGGTTTTTATTTGATTGACAATCATAAAGTTTTCATATTGATACTATTAAAATTAATCGAAATTTTTTACACTATTAATCAAATAAATATCACTATAAATGTAAATTTTAAAATAATTATTGTCAAATTAATAATTTGATTACACATGTCCATAAATAATTGACTAACAGTAAAAAAAAATATTTCCATTATCAATACATTGTAGTTAAAAGTATATGCTTCAGTAGCTTGTTTCAAAAGGGGTGAAGCAAAGTTTGAAGAAGAACACATGGTAAGAAATGGACTTTTTTAGATATATAAATTGTAAATAAATAAAAAGAAGAAAGTTTATAAATAACTGATAATTTCATTTTTTTTATTTTATAAGAATTTCATTTATTTAAAAATTATTTTTTTGTATTTTTTAAAAAAAATATAGTTTGATAAGATATCTATTTTGGTGATGATAGAACATACTGTTGAGAAAGCAATAAATGATACATTAAAACAAATTGAATGAATATGAATCTATGTAACTTAACATTTTCTTATTGTTAGTAAAATAGTTAGGGTTGAAGGGTTGAGGAATAGAATATACTGATGGGGAAGTAATGATGGTACATTAAAACAAGTTCAATCAATAACATCTTCTTATGGTTAAGGTTTAGTTAAGGTTTAGGATTGAAGAAGTAATGAATGATATATTAAAACAAGTTGTATCAGTATTGATTCTAACTTCACATCTTTTTTTATTGTTAATTGTATACTGTTTAACAGTGTGTGTATGTGTTGATTTGTGTAATTTAATATTATCTTATCTTAGTTGCACAGTGTTGAACAATGTTTGTAATTATTTCTCATGTTATACATGTGATTATACTATATACATACATAGTGTTATATATTTGCATGAAGATATGTATGACACTGTGACATAGTGTGACTGTGCATAGATTTCTAGTTCGTATAGTGGCCTATTATGGTTGTGTGAGGGATATTTGAAATGATATTTTAACTCTAAGAACCGTAATATTAGGTATAAGAAATTGCTATGATTGACTATACTAATGATTTATATCCCGTAGATCAAGACATTGCACTGAGAAGATAAATGAGGTTGATAGGTGCAACGAATCATTCTGATATACAAAGACGAAGATGAATTTCAACATCATTTTTATGGGTTATGTATAAGTTTTTGGTGAGATACGTTTAATATGAGTGTTTTTGAGTTAATATGAGTTTTTTGAGTGTGACAAATTATCTTATGATAGTGTTATTAAATATCCTTAAAGGAAAGCAGTGGTGGTTTTACAGTCGACCGCCACCACAATGCAGTGGCGAAGCGGGTTTTCAGTGGTGGCCACTTTCTGCAGCAAGCGCGGAGGCCCTACGTGTGTGGAGACATGGCGGGTGCATAGGTATGACAGACGAAGGACGAAGGGCTGAGGAGCAGCAACAGGAGGAGGTGGCTGGCGGCGACCTTAATTTAAAGTAGTAGTTTATAGTGAATTGCGTCTTATCCTGTCCAATTAATTTACCCTAACTACTGTGTGTTTTATTGACTCGGGCCATACTCGGGTCCAACAACTAAAAATTAACCTAACAACAACAATTTAACCTAACAGTTGCAATTTAACCTAGTTTAACCTAGCAATAACAATTATAATCCTTAATTTTTTTAAGTGAACTGAATCTTACCCGACTCAATTACATATTATATAATAATTTAACTTAATGTGCACAATTATATAACATATTATATTATTTAACTTAATGTGCATAATTTCTAGGTTGGAAACATTGTCATCTGATGGATGAATCCAACCTAAATACAACTATGTAATTATTACAAGAAAGTTATGAAAAGAGGAGTTACAAGAGTTAAAGAACATTTGAAGGCGAAGAAGGAAAACATTACTCCTTGCACCAAAACTCCACAAAATGTGAGGGAAGAGCTTTGAAAATTGTTTAAAGAAAAAACAACAACCTTTTTCATCAAGATATAATGAAAGTGAAGATGAAATTGAAATTTCCACAACTAGTAATGGCAAGGGGAGAAATAGTGGTAGAAAAAAAAGGACCAATGGATGTTTTGTAGAAATCCAAGTTTTGTAATAGAGAAGAGAATAAAAAAGATAAGGCAAGCTATTATCAAATAAGTATGTGAAAAAAATTTGAAGGCATTAGTTCATCAGTATATTTCTCGATTTTGGTACCAAGTAGGCTTGTCATTCAATCTTGTAAGATTGAAAAAATTTCAAGATATGATTGATGTTATAGGTGCATATGGACCTAATTTTCTATCTCTTGCTTATCATGAAACTAGAGTTACACTACTCAACAAGGAAGTTGACTACAATGATAAGTTGTTGAAACATCATAAATTTCAATGGAGCAAACATGGTTGTTCTATTATGTCAGATGCATTGACTGATCAGAAGCAATGATGTTTGATTAACTTTTTAGTGAGTTCCTTTATCGTTATCGTTTGACTAGCAAGTTAAAAGAATTTCAGTATTGACCGCCTAACGTAGTTCTAGACCATCTAACTCCAAATAGATGATAATGGAAGTAATTATGTGTTGGCTGGTAAATTATTGGAAGAGAAAATATCTCATCTCTATTGGACTTGGACTCCTTGTGTTGCCCATTGTATAGATTTAATGCTTGAAGACATTGGAAAGCTTCCTTTAATAAAGAAGACAATTGGAATAGGAGTTAGTCTTGTTGGCTCTATATATAGTCATCCTAGTTCATTGAGTTTGTTGTGACAATTTACAAATAAGAGAGAATTGGTAAGACACGCAGTTACAAGGTTCGCTACCTCTTATTTATCATTACAAGGTTGCACCAAGAGAAGGGAAATTTGAGAAGGATGTTCACTTCAGATGAATGAAGCAAGAGCAAGTTGTCTAAAAAAGCTAAGGGAAAGGAAGCTGCAAAAATTGTTCTTATGCCTTCATTTTGGAATCATGTCATATTTACTCTCAAAGTTATAGCTCCTCTTGTTCATGTACTTCATTTGGTAGATGGGAAAGAAAAACAGTTATGGGTTATATATATGAAATAATGGAGAAAGCCAAGGAAACAATAATGAAGTCATTCAATAACAATGAAAGTAAATACAAAGATATATTTACAATAATTGATAATAGATGGACATGTCAATTTCATCACCCCCTGTATGTTGTAGGTTACTTTTTGAACCCAGAGTTCTATTATTCCAACCCGAAAATGGAATATGATTTAAAAGTTACAAATGGATTGTATGTTTGCATTAAGAGATTGGTGCCAACTAAAGATGTGCAACAAAAAAATTTAACCAGGTTGCCTCTGTATAAAAGTTAAAGTGGGCTCTTTGGTGATGACTTTTCCAAAGAATCAAGGAAAACCACAGTCCCAAGTGAGACACTTAAACACTTTCTAAATTGCATCAGGATATAACTTATATCATATAATGATTACGTTCTAAGTTGCTTTCTTTACATTTTGTATAGCTCAATGGTGGAAGAACTATGGGCACGCAGCCCCCAACTTACAAAAGTTAGCAATCAAGATTCTAAGTTTGACATTTAATTCATCTGGATTTTAGTGCAATTGGAGCGTATTTGAGCAAGTAATAATCATTATTCATAACATGACTCATTTTGTTATTATCTTTTTCGTAGAATGTAGAAATAAATTAATTCATTTTTTGCTTATTCACAAAGCAAATTCATTACAAAAAAAAAAAGAATAGGTTAGAGCATAAAAGGTTTCTTGATTTGATTTACATAAAGTATAACTAACAACTTGCTCAAAGATACAATATTATGGATGAAATAAACTTTATTGTATTGAATGACATTGATGAGTGTAATGAGTGATTAGTGGGGAAAGTAAATGATGATAATGATAATGAAGAGGCAGGAAATTAGTTGGTTTTTTTATTATGATCTCACTCTGAATTGGACAACCATTTATGAAGTTTCAAGTCTTGGAGAACCAATAACTTATACAAGGAGACAAGCAAATGGTAAAAGAAAGCTACCATCAAGTGGTGATATTGTTATTAGATCTTTCCATGCTTCTAAAAAAGGTCCAGGTGCGACTTCAACCTCAACAAGGATACACAAAGAGAATATTCAAATTCGTATTGAGAATGAATTGCATGATACCTCTGATTCTGAGTTTAGAAAATTACTTAACTCTGACAAAAGTTTTTCAGAAGGAGAAGAGGAAGAGGGATATGCCTCATTAGATAATATGGAAGAGAATTATGTTGAGATTGAAGAAGAGTCGGATAGTTAGAAATTTAAGACATTTATATTATGTTCTGTTTTTATTTTATGTTTTAAACATAATAATATTATCACTTATGATTGTCTCTTCCATTATTTTTGCAGAACAACTATATTAATGTATTTTTTAAAATATTTATATCTATATATTGTATTTCTTTTTTACCTCAATGCTTCTGCCATAACCTATTATGGTTTCCGTTATAAAGGATTTTTGGGTTTTTTGATATTTTTCGTTATCTGATATCGATGACACTATCCTAGAGTCATTAAGACTCAATTGAAGAATCTTATAGTTTTGGATAGTGATTTGTGAGTTCTCTAGAGTGAGGTCTGATATCGTAACTTAAATTGATGGAATAATATATGTATATACATGTATGATATATCATGTTTAGAATTATGGATGCTTAATGATCTTACTTTATGTTTTATATGAGAGTATGTGATATTGAAAATGACACTTAAGAGACTAGCACTCCATTTGATTATGTTGTTCTACTATGCACGAGGAAGGAAAGACGAGTAAACTCCTTGTTTGGATGAGTCGAGTTGCGCTGAGAGTGTAGAAAGGGGGGAAGGGTGGAGAGTGTTGCTTGTACTACTGAATGAAGATTGTCGAGGAAAGTCATGCTAGGAAGATGTAAAATATTATTCTAACCTTAGTTGCATATGCATGAGCAGTGCCTCTACCTGAGTTTCAGCATGCTTGCATCAAAGGTAAGATGATCAATTATGTATTTTTTTATAATTGATTATATACATATTTTGATAAGGATAATTGATTATCCACATCTGATAATCAATTATGTCAAAAGTTGCTTAAATTTAAAGAATTAGTCACGGTTCTGTTAAGCTCAATTTGATTAAAGATTAGGAGAAGCATAAAGAATAATAATACCGCATTTGGTTAAAGATTAGAAGAAGTATAAAAAAACAATAATACTAGGTAATTCTAAAAAATTCTCGTTCAAAGTGATGTGAAAGTAATTCTAATGTGATTACAAAAGCTTTAGAGTTTAGGAGAGCATGAACATCAAGAAAGAATACTCAATTTTCTTTTCCTTTTTTCATAAAATTGAACTACTTAGATATAATGATTTAGTTAGCATAGTAGTTTAACATGATTTATAAATTTTATTTTTGTGATTGTAGTATCACCTTCCAAAAAAAATTATTAAATTAATAACTTATTTCATTAAAAGATAATTTAATCAATTTCAATTACCATTTAATAAATTTTATTTAAAATTAATTAAAAATGGTATATATAGGGACTTAAATCTAATTATTCTTTTAACTTTGATGTAATCGATTCTTCTATAATCTTACATTCACTATAATTGTATTCAATTTTGAAGAATTTTAAAAAAGGGACATTTTTATTGAAAATCAATTCGCTCTACTAAATTTTAAAAATATACTTGTAAAATATTATTTTACTTATTCATGTTTAGTAATACTATTTATATCTTACCTATTTTCTTTCCAACTGTCATAACTTGCTAAACCTTAAATGTGGTCCTTAAAATGACCCAACCTAAACAGCAACAATTGGTTTGAAGCCACGTGACTATAAACAAGAAACACATGGTCCACAAATAAGATGATGACCAACAATTTTTTACCCTAAAGCCAAGAACAATAGGAAGCCAACACACGCAACTATCTTTCTATCATCATCCCTTCAACCACCGGTTCATTTTCCTCTAGGATTCTATTCCCATTCCTATTCCTATTCTAATGTTGTTACTTAAACAAATACTACTATTGTTCTCAACTTTTCTAGATAATTTTCTTTCTTTTTAAAATATAGAAACCATTATAATTTTTCTTCACTAAAACAGAATAGGTTATTATTATTTTAGAAACATTGTACTAAAATGCTATAAAATTAATATAGAGTCCATAGTTTTCCTAGTTGTTTATTACAAATGTATATTTACAAATGTTTATTACTTTTATATTTATTATTGGATTACTATAACATGAGCTTAAGGAACTTAATGTGATATTATCCTTAGTACACACATCTCTCTTAACACAACACAATTATGTCTTTGATATTATATATTATAATATAACCAATGACTACAAGCTACTAGTCGGTTCTTTTTTATTTTTCCTTTTTTCTTATTTTGTTTTTTAATACAAAAGCAAAACCTCACAAACAAGTTCTGCCGAGTCTTCTCTCCGAACTCAGAAGCTGATAAAAAAATATCTATTGACTGAAGTGTGTTTTGGTTGTTTTTAGGTCTTCTTATTTGATGAACCGTGATCATCTTTTCTTGACAGGAACAATAACTGTCTTCTTCTATTCACGTTTTTGGTCTCAATAGTTGTTTTTGTCTTTGTTCTTTTGATTTTTGATCTTAAATTTTTTTCTTTTTCTTTTTGGATCACATCATCTTTGAAGAGACCATTGACAACCCTTCAGTTTATGTTTCAATCTTGTATTTTTATTTTTTGTTTTTTATTTGTTTTTAAACCTAATCTTAATGGAAATGTTGCTAAAAAACCCTTTATACACAAATCCAGAACCTTGTCAGCACCTTGCTGAGTACAAGCTCAAGCATGGTTTCAGTGGCTACAAAGCCATCCAGAAGCTCCTTGTGACCTCCCCAATTGGGAAAACCAGTGTGAAGAAACCCAACACAAAGGTACCCAGATGCAGTTTCTGTAATGGCTGTGAAGGGAGGTTCTATTTGTGTCTGATTTGCTCTTCATTCTCATGTTTGGATCACACCATTCTGCACCCTCAATCAGAAACTGGCCATGCTGTTTTTGTGGACATTGAAAGGGCTGAACTTTATTGTGGGGTGTGCCGTGATCAATTGTATGACCCTGATTTTGACCAAGTTGTGATGTCAAAGCACTCAATGGGGGTGGCAAGTGGTGCCACTGGGAATGAAAGCATTGGGCAGAGGTTGATCAAGAGGAGGAGATTGGTTTCTGGGGTTGGGTTGAATTTTCAGAAATCTAAGTGTGGAGTTTCCACCAAAGATGTGAGAGCTAAATCATGTTATCCTATGGGGTTGAGGGGATTGAACAATCTGGGTAGCACGTGTTTTATGAATTCTGTGCTCCAAGTGTTGCTTCATGCACCTCCTGTCAGGGACTATTTCCTGAGTGGTGGAGACAGATTGGAAGCTTGTCATCGTAGAAGAACCACAGATCTGATCTGTTTGCTTTGTGAAGTCAATGCTATCTTTTCAGCTGTGTATTCGGGGGATCAGAATCCATATACTCCTGCTCAGTTTCTCTACAGGTCTGATATTGCTCTGTGTCATACTCATGCTATTGGGTTTTAGATTTTGTCTAATGAAAATCATGGCTGACATTTATCAGGGGATCTAATGATCTGCTTCAGTATGCTTTTAAATGATCCTGATAAACATAATTTGGTTAAGTTACTTAATTTGGAGTTCTCTGATAGTTGTTATGAGATATCTCATGGTGAATAGTATCTTTGAGAATTTGGTTTTGATCAAATATATTGACATTGTGTGATCCATGTGACCTCATATCGTGGGATAAAGCTTTTGTTATTGTTGAGTTTTCAGATATTCAATCAATAAGCTTAGAAAAGACGAAATTTGTTGATTCCCTGAGCCGGGCATTTAGTCTTATGAAAATATTCGATTTGGTCTGACTGAAGTAATAAAAGTGGCACCTTCTACACTGAAAGGTTTTTGTCAAAAAAGCAAGCCTGTTTTTGAGCATTTACATTATCAGTCAGGTCTAAGTTGATTGATGCTTTTCATTATAAGTTCGAAGTTGATAATTTGTTTGTATGAAGCTAGTTGCAGTTTAGATGGGGCAATGCCAGTTGAAACCAAAAACTTTTATGACTTTGGATTTGCACCCATTGTGTTGCTTTGGTGATCAAATTCTTGTTTCTTTTGAATGGTGAAACTTTTTGTTTTTGTTTCAAGCTGGTGGCAGCATTCAGCAAATTTAGCGAGTTATGAGCAGCAGGATGCTCACGAGTTTTTCATTTCAATGTTAGATGCAATCCATGAGAAAGAGGGCAAAGCAAGGAATGGAAGCAAAGGTAATTAAAAATTGATTTGGTATCACTTTTGCTGGTATCATAATGATGTACTTTGTCCAAATAATGATAATAATAATAGTTAAAATAATACTGATGTAACTGGCTAGGAAGGAGGTTGTTTCTGTGAACACATAACAGCTTTAACACCAAATATCCATTCTGAAATTTTTGCTGTCTGAAACATTGTAACAAAGAAAATCTAGACTTGTTACATTACTCAATTGTTGTTGTTCTTCAAACGCATGATGCATGGCTATTGTTTTATACAGGTAACGAAGACTGTCAATGCATTGCTCATAGGGTGTTCTATGGGTTACTGAGATCAGATGTTACTTGTATGGCCTGTGGATTCACCTCAACAACCTATGATCCTTGTGTTGACATTTCACTTAACTTGGATACTAGAATCTCTTCAACAGAAAAGGGTAAAAAGCTTACCAAACGGAACGAGGATGGAAGTATGTCTACACTTTCTGGTTGTTTAGATTTGTTCACAAGGCCAGAGAAGTTGGGGTCAGACCAGAAACTTTACTGCCAGAATTGTCAGGAAAAGCAGGACTCTTTGAAGCAAATGTCCATTAGAAAGCTTCCATTAGTACTTAGTTTACATGTGAAACGATTTGAGCACTCTTTTGTCAAGAGGTCTTCAAGAAAAATAGATCGCTACCTACACTTCCCATTTTCCCTAGACATGTCTCCATATTTATCCTCCTCAATCCTTAGAGCCAGATATGGAAATAGAATTTATTCTTTTGGGGGTGATGAACCAGATATGTTTTCTGAGTTCGAAATTTTTGCTGTGGTGACCCATTCGGGTACTCTCGAGTCTGGCCATTATGTTTCCTTCGTACGTATAAGGAATCAATGGTACAAATGTGATGATGCTTGGATAACTGAGGTTGATGAGGCCACAGTCAGAGCTTCACAGTGTTACATGATTTTCTATGTGCAGAAAACTTTGTACAATAAAGCAAATGAAGACCAGAGTCACACACCAAATTCCCCTGGAAGAGAGCTATTTTTTCCTATTGCTGGTTTTTGCTAGAGAGGAGGATTATAAAGTGAGTACTTGTCATTCAAAGAGTGGACTTTGATGTGTGCTTGTGGCATTGAAAAGCCAGCTTGATGTTCAGTGAGGGAATTTATTTTTCTTCCAATTTCCCCTCAGGTTTGTAGAATCACTGTTCATAGTTAACAAGATGGATTTGCAATATGCATCTCAGAAGTTGGGAATGCTAATTTGATTCTAATTGAATATTTGCATGTGGTTGTCACTAGCAGCATTGCAACAAAGATCAAGGAGCCAGAAGTGACTCAACTCTTTCACAACTTTTCAGACTATGCTTACTCAAATTCTTTAATTGCAGGTAGTCATGTACATAACCCTTTTCAATTGATGCTAACAAAAGCTGTTGAACAACCATTGTTACTCTCCTGTCTCCACAAGTGAAGAGTGGAGAAAAAGACAGTTAAAGGGAAAAAAGAGATTATGCTGATGACTGTTTCTAATTCCTGTGTCTAACAAGGACATTGTAATAATACTCATGTCCAAGGTTCACATGGCATTATGTCTGCTCTGTTGTTAGAGTGCAGATCACTTAATTGGGTTGCTTCTTTGGTGCACAATAGACAAGGGTTTTGTTGAAGGCAAGTTTACTCTTTTAAAGGTGATTTGAGGAATATGATTGCTCCAACTTGAAGTTGTTTGCTGGCTGAGAGAAAAAATGCAGCTATATGATTAATAGTGTCTTATATTGAAGTCAAGAAAATAGTTAATTGATAATTTTAGGAGAACATGTCACAATATACTTATATTTTTCACTTTTAAAGATTAAAAACTTCAAAGAGAAAATGGATTTCTCATTTTCTGACTCCAGCATTTATATCTTCTGCCTCTATCTGATATTATATAGAGTTTAATTTTTATAAATTGTTACGATTATTTAGGAATTTTCTTTATATCACTTGTAAAATCTTATTTGATATTTATATGAAAATAGTCTAAATTCATATTTGATGGTATTTAAAGTTCAGAACCTGCCATCTGCTTAGTAACAGTAGTTTGGATTTGGTTACACACAGTAAATGATCTATATTTTTGCAATAGCTACTATCTTAATTGGGAGAAAATAAGCATATAAGGAGAGTTGTTATAATTATAATGAAAGTGGTAAGTATTTCAGAATAAAAAAATTCTGGTTCCTTCAAATGGGGCCCCCTAAAGCATAAAGAAGAGAAAAGATGTAAAAAGGTCAATAAGAAGATGCTTAAAGATGAAGAAATGGTGTACTAAAAGGAAAAGCAGTGGTAGTCTTCTACATAGACACATAAGGGCTATAAGATGATACTTGAGAGCAGAGGGGTTCAAGAGTGATACACTTTTTTTTTTTTTAATGTATGATTTGATTTAATGATGGCCCTCCAACTTTGGAACTATTCATCATTGAATGTCCTTCACCATTATTACTTCCACTTCTTCCAAAGTGAAAAAAAAAAGTACAACAAAATTGAGGACATAAAGAAGAAGGGTATTGTGGGACATATAAAAGCAGTGTAAAACAGGATCTCAATATAAAATTAGCAACTCTAAATGTTGTTTGTAGATTAAGAAAAATACATTGGTACTTGTATAGTTATCACATATGTTTTTGAAAAAAATTTCTCTAGGAATATATGCTAAAATTAAGAGAGAATATTTCAAAAATAACTCAATAAAATACTAATTGAAAGCTATGTGCTTAAAATAACTTCTTATTTATATAGGAATGAAGTTTTCTAGAACATAGGATTAAACATAATAATGATGTTTTAAAGAGAAATTTTTTTACGGATTCCCTATTTCTTCTAATTTACTAGTGCTTACTTAATATTATGAGAAGCATTTTAACTAGCAACAACTTGGCCCTAAAATAACTATGATTAATAATAACATGAGACAGTCCTGAGAAAAAAATGTTTAAAAAATGGGGGAACCAAATTAGGTGAACTACCTCCTATTGAGTAATGACCTAATCAAGTTAAAACTTTTGTTTTCATATTTTTAGTTATCTTCATAAAATAAAACATGACATAAGATAAGATACTAAAATATACTGAACATGTCAATACCAGACATAAAACTATTCTACTTTGGTTATTTTGATATTAAATGTATTATATATAGTAAAAGAAAAAAATCTATATCATAAATAATCTTATCTCATTTGAATTAAATTATTTTTTAACCTTATCTTAAAAAAAGTTAAGAGTATTAGTTCCTGAGAAAATATAGAACTGTTGGTTACTTTACGAAGATTTATCCCTTGATCATAATATTGATTTATTTGGATTCAGTATAGTCTTACATTCAAATTATGATAGTACAAGATTGACAAAACTTCCTCAATCCCATCCATTTGAACTTGCATCCCGTCAATTTGAAAAATATAAAAAATATTCTTAATATTTCATTTCAAATTTATGAGAGGTGTTTTTTAAAAATAGATTTTAGAAAATATTT
>Ga0123340_1004877_pt1 | contig 12767 bp, 5 predicted proteins | sample SirMexnodulemix_FD_89961 | JGI IMG/M metagenome (GOLD analysis project Ga0123340, IMG submission 89961) | Root nodule microbial communities of legume samples collected from Mexico - Siratro Mexico nodule mix | ecosystem: Host-associated > Plants > Roots > Nodule | place: Mexico: Nepantla... | reverse complement strand
TATAAATGATTAGATTATTATTATTATTATTGTAAATAATTAAATATTAATTTTTATTACGCTGATATGCACAGTTTAAAAGTAAGGTCTCTACAAGAAAATATGTACTTTCTAGTTCATCTTATATGACCAAATTGTCGGAAATGTAAATTCACTATCTTCTATGCCCTTATTCTCACGCACAACCGCGGATACAAATATAACGTAAATTATGAGACTTAAATACATAAATATTTTAAATATTTTACAGTACATAATAATATGATTTAATCCTAACAAAATTTACTCTTGTTTATGAAGAATATTTTTTTAAAAAAGAGGTAATGGGAAAATCAAATGACATTTTGAATTTTTTTTATATAATATTGTCTATAGTTTACTTAAAAAGAAACAAAAGTCGTCTAGACTTAAATTTCCAATATGAGTAAAATTATTATTATTATTTAATTAATGCTGTAAATTATAGTCCTTACTAGAATCTAGTAGCTGTTGAGACAAGTTTGTTTCAAGAGAATTTGATGCTTTCAATTCCTCAGTCCTGATAAAAGTTGAGTTGATGAATTAATATCATAGTTTGATTAGTATTAGAGTTGTAATCTTATAATGTGTCTGTATGTAAATTCACAAGCTTTGATTTTGATTAGTTTTTTTTTTATAAAAATGAGTTTTATTTTAAAATTAAATTATTTTTTGTTGATTAAAATTATTTTTTAGTTAACTACAAAATTATTGATATTGTTTGGGTTTTTAAGTTAGAACATTTTAAGTAGTTAAATATTTTTTTTAGCTTACTAAAAGTACTTAATTCTTTAAGAAATGAAGCTCTACTGTCTTAGCCGATTAAAAAATAGTTTTGATTGAAGAAAATCACTTAAGATCCTTTGTTGATTGATTTTAGCTAACTAAGTTACCGTTTTAACTAATTAAAAGTTGTGAAATTTCATTTCACTGTTAGTAGGCTAAAATGTATTTTAGTTAGTTAAAATTATGAATACTTCAAAGCCAAGGTTGATCCTAATTAAAATATAAATTGAACCAGTACTTTTGAAGAACTAAGAAAATTTTGAAACTGTTTTTAAGAAATTGGCACACTGAAAAACAGTTTTTTGAAAATATTATTAAAGATTGAAACGCCAAGATTATAATATTATTCTCTTACAACGAATATCACCTTTTAAAATTGTTTTAGAAAATCCCAACCTTAATTTTTCTAGGTGATCTGGTTCCAATATTATTTTATTTTTTTCTCAAAATTTTTGTTTGTTGATCAAGTAATAGGATTTTAAAAGTTGTTAGGAGATATTGTAGGCTCAAAATCTTGGGTGGAGTTACATGTCTTTCTTGTCTTCTTAAGTAGCTTTTATAAAACTAAAAAAAAAATAGTGAATTAATTTAATGAAAGTGATTGACTAACTGAATATAATTTTATTTTTAGGGTAAACTAATAAAATTATTTGTGTTTTTTTTTTTTTGCTTTCATCTCTATTTATTTTTTCCTACTGTGCATATTCGTATTATACTCTTTTGGGAATTTAAATATCTTTGTATAGAACTTCACAAAATCATAAAATTCTTTGAAATATTAATATTTAATTTATTTAAAAAATTTATCCTTTCTTTGTTGAAAAGTATTTGTGATTTTTTCATAACTTTAATTCAATTGTGTCGAATTTAGCATATATTTCAAATAGTATGAAGAATAAAAAAATTTAAAATAAAATCTCAAATAAAAATTGTTTTAAAATGATATAATTTAATAGTATGAAACTATTTAAATTTGTTTATATTTATGTTTTCTAACTTTTTTTTGTTAAGTCCGTACTAACTATATCATAAAACCATGGAAAATAAGATATTTAATCGTAATTAATAATATAATAGTTAAATTATTTTTTAAAATATTTAGAACAACTTAAATGATAGTTATAATAGTGTTAAGGAATTATAACTTAGTTAGCTGAGTACGATAAAACTTTAAATTCAATTTTATTTTTTTATAAATATACGCATGTTAAGTAATTGACGAGAAAAGAATACATTACTTTGCACGAAAAATGAAAATAATAGTTCTTTTAATTACAACAAAAACATATACCCACTTTTTTTATACAATGATCCTCTGAGAAATTTTATTTTAAAAATACTAATATATTTAAAATAGATTTTACGATGTTGGTCCAATTAATACCGAATTAAATCCTCTTAAAAATAAAATATCACATTTATATTTTATGGTAAAAATATAACATTGTCGAGCATTATATTGATATACATTGTTATCCAGTCAAAGAAACCAGATCTTCTTCTACCTTTCGGTAGAAAAATAGAAAGAATATTAGAATAAAAAGGAAAATGTAGAAAACTAAGTAAAAGACAAAGACATAGAAGAAATTGGAGAAATGTAGTGCGAGAGAGAAGAGATAACAAAATAGGAGAATCTGCAGAGCATTCCAAAATAAAAAGAGTGACTTTATTAGTTTTTAAAATTAAAAAATGCGACTGAAAATGCTTTTTGCTATTTTTTGGTAACTAAATAATTTATAATTATAGGATTTTAAAAGTGAATTTCAGTTAAGAAAGAAAAGATAATTTTTCAAAAGATTAGATTGGATGATGAATGTAGCAGAGAGATTCTTGTGGACAAGTCTGAATAAAAAAAAAAAAAATGCCGAATCCAAGAAGAAGAAGAGCAGAACAAATGGAATTGAAGGAGATCCTAACAGTTTATCTATTGATCAGCCAAAGCCAATAAAAGCACTTCAAAAGTCTTTCGGCAAAGTGAGTTTTGAATCGTAATCTTGAAGAAATGGTCGGTTTGTTAATTTCAATGACAAAATCTTTGCCAAGTTTCACCCAATATTGCTAATTAAGCACTTACTTTCTATAGCCCATCCAACTCAGACCGACCAAATCATGTCACCCAAGAGTTGTTACACAGTCAAGAATTTGATCCATTCCTTCCCTCTTTGTCTGCAATTTTATCCAAAACAGTAGTAACTCCTAAATATCATCCAAAATCTAAGGTATAACACTTTGACATTGTTCAACCACTTTTCTGATGCATGATTTCATCACACCAAGTTCATTGAATTCTTTTGTTACTGACACACAATCTTACACCACTTCAGAAATCTTACCATGTTAAAAAATGTTTCACGTTTCTTTGGTGGACAGGAAAAATAAAATAAAGGAATAACATGGTTGAAGACGTGATAGATGATGTAAAAGATAAATGTTAGGCACAGGATGACATATAGAGTGTTGTGTTTATTGAAGAAGCTGCAAATAATGTATTTTAAAAAAAAAGAATTTATAATTAATATGTTCTCAACTCTTCAGATTTTAATTTTATAATTTATTATATATGTATGTGTATATGTTTAATTATAATTTCAATTATTAATGTTTATGATTGTGGTTTATTATTCATAATAAACTATTTATGAAGAGTTAAATTTATGAAATAAAATTAATATTACGTAAGGATTGTTTTATGATGACAAAACTCTCATAAAATATTGATAAATCAAGAAGGAAGACAATTAGATTGAACTCTAATAAATTTTCACAAAAATACTATACTTTATCGGGTATTTATATGACAATTTAAAAAAACAATAAATAGTAATAATTATTTAAAATAGCTTGCTAATGTGAATCCTAGCCTCGACTTGTGTTTTTCTTCTTATTTTATATAACTTGTTTTTATGATTTCTTAATTCCCCTAACATTTTGGATCCATTTGTCTCGGAGACACCAATTTGGGTTAAGTTTATGTACTTAAGTCCAAATTACTTTCCTTAATTTGAATTAGCCTATCCAATGTTTGACAGTGATATTTACACTGATTTTGGGTCATTTGTTAGTACCGTTTGGTTTGGGTTGGGCTGCATAATGCTTGACCTAGCCCATCGGCCCAACGGCTTATCATTGAACCTTGTAGGTTTTGCAACATGTTCGTCTTGTTTTTGGATATTTGCTTTGGGTTATGTAATAGGCTTTCGTAATGGATTGTTTGGACCTTTAATTTGGGGGCATGCTACATATCGTAGCAGAATACGTAAAAACAAAATATGGAAACGTTTATAAAAACAAATAATTATAAAAAAAATAGTAAACTAATTATTTACATTTAGTAAATGCGTGCCACTTTAATTTGCCTACGTATTTACATTGTTTAAACTGGTGTGTTTTTTTTATCTAATTCAACCTGTCTAAAAGAAAATATCTATTTCTTGATTTAGTGTAAAAAAAGTTGATTTAGCTAAAATAAAAGGTAAATATTCGTTTTTAAAATGGGACAATAATGTATAATCTCATGTGATTTTAGAGCATCATCGTTTGATTTTAATATTAGGAATTTTAAATGATAGATAATCTTGCAAATTGAAGAAAATACCATGACTTTGACTAATGATTTAAGTGTACAGTGTCTCATAAATATTGCCGCCGACAGTGTACGATTTTTCTTTCTTTTGTAATTATTAAATTTCATTTAATAGAAAAACTTATGTATAACTTGGTATGAGAGTGGTACGATGATAATCAGTGTTTGTTATGCATAGGGTGGAAGAATTTATTTGTATGAAAAATAAGACCTATTTGCAAAGTTGATAAGGTCTTGGATTCTTCTAAACTCACAATTCACCCTTCTGAGTCCAACAACCATATTTTTCCAGTTACTAGTTTTAAGATCATAGATTCTTGGAGAAACAAAAGAAGGCCACAACCACCCTTGAGTCCAACCTCCTTGACTATATTTTTTCTCTCCGATTCATTTGTCCCATAGTTTTCTACTAAAAAAGGATTTCTAGGTTGTAGGACTCATGCTTAGATGAGCCTAAGAAAGCCCACATGAAATATACGAGGTTGAATAGGACTTGAATAAGCAATTTGACTGTAGGTTAAGTTGAGTTTGGTTTAGTTAGTGATGATGATATGCTGAATTATTCAATTGTCACTAAAATAACCGCTTCCGACTAAAACATAATTATTTAATACAAAATTATTGAAGATCTTATAAGATCTCCTATCAGCTATTTAAATCTATGACCAAAGTTTATAGTAATCATTTATGGTAATCATACATATTCTTAAGTGATACACTGTAATCAACAGAGTTAACCAACTTTTATGTAATCATAATTGCTTAAATTTAACCACACTCAAATATTATCATGTCATGTGACCTTTGCGTGCATAGCATTAAGTGTTATAAGTATTATTTCATTGTGGGATATAACATTACTCTGCGTCAAACAGAGAGACTTGGGTAACTAGCGTGACATCATGTATAAATGACAAATTATGTTGTGGAAAAGATCTTTAACAAAATTATAATTATCTAATCATAAACCATGATAAATTCATTTACTTTCAAATTGTTATTCTCATAAGAAAGATGACCGAGGATGTGAGTAAAATTCAACTCATTTCAAATCAAACTACCACGTATCATCAATTCTGATTCATTAAAATATATTTCACATTTTTAATTTAAAAAACAATCATTTGTATTCTTAAAAATGGAAATTGGTATTAATTTAATCCCTTCAATATAATATTTGAAATAACAATACAATATGGATTTGAGCCTGACGTGTGAAAATGAAAAGCATTATACTCAATTTTATGTTATTCAATCCTGTGAGAGACACAATACTTACCAAGAAACAAGGTTAACCAGTAATAGAATTTTTTGTATTTTTTCTAAATAGTTGATATTTTTTTTCATCTTTTTTTTCTCTAAACTGAATTACAGTCTTCAAATGAGCTAAATCTAGATGAAATCAGTGATATCTTGAAATTGTCTAATGAATCTAATAAACTGAATTACAGTCTTCAAATGAGCCACATCTAGATGAAATCAGTGATATTTTGAAATTGTCTAATGAATCTAATCTGAGAGGATGAATCTAATCCGAGAGACAAGGAAAATCTCAAAAGAATAAAAAATTAGTCAAACTACATAAGAAAATGACATCAACTTTAATTTAATATAGGTCTTTTTTATTGTATATTGATCAATTTATTATTTTTAATCAATGTGAGACTTAGACTCATATTTGTATATCTAACAATTAGTTTATTGTTGCATAAATATTTTATTATGCTAAAAAATAAAACTGATTAAATTTTCTTATTCTGATTTCTGTAATTTGATTGACAAGTGGAAAGGATATCTATATATATTTCATGGATAAGCTATTTTCTGTTAATGACTTCAGTTTCTGTGGGTATCCAAAGTAATGGTATTGGAGACATTAGAAACATATATTAAAGGTGTTTGGGATGCAAAAGACATGGTTATTTGTAAATTTTTGATAAGGAAGAAAAAGGGAAAAGGTTTCGACATTATCCATATTAAGTCAATATTGAAAGCTACTACACATTACAAGTTTTGAAATGAATATGACATTTATCACCATTGCCTCCTGAAATTTGAGCACTGCCATGTTAAAGTTCGAAAAAGGTGATACATTGTTCTAGCTCAGTATAAAACTACAGTTCAAGAGATCACAAAGAATAGAAAATGGACAAAAAATGATTTGATTATTATTCAGTATAATTGAGCTATGAGTGGATGGGTTAGCAACCTGGCAAAAGAAAGAGCCTATAGCCTTAAGAATACAAGGATCACATTTTTTTCAGGTCCATAATAGACGAGCACTTCACATGTTCAAGTTTTATTCCATGGGACCCCTGTTTGGGGATACGTCTTATTATACTTTAATCATTTCACCAGAAGGCCAAAATGTTGCCACATCACATGTCTTCTGGATACAGTTTCAAATAAGAATATTCAACTGCATAATACTAGAACACAAATATTCTTGGTGGATTCTTTGAACGCTGCCCTTTTTCTAAGCCTCAAAAGAAAAAGAAGAAATATACTAAATGGTCAGCTTCATAATTTGAGGGGTTCATATGCACCATGTTAGCTGATGTCAAAGAGCTAGCTAGACCAATCTCCATCACTTTCTCATATGGCTGAGGTTTGATTATCCCTCTTTATGACAAGGAAAATAGAATGTCCAAAGAGAGAAGAAAACTAATTAAACAACAAATAAACCATTGATAAAGGCACCTTTGGGAAAGGGCCTGCAATGACCCTATGATCAGGCTTATTTGACAGAGGGAATAAAGCATGACCGCCCCACTGTTCTCCAGAAGATAATAGAAACAAACAAAGCCTTATCTTTGTGCATTATAATAAGGTTTTGAACATATTTCTTTAATTAAACTTTATAATAGAGCATACTCAAGATCTTAAAAGTGGCAATGAGAAGGAATCATAATCTTACGACATGCTAATCTTAAAAAATGTACCTCTTTTAAAAAAGCACCCCAGAAAATATAATCTTAGGACATCTTATAATTTCTTTATATAAATACTCAAGGGTCCTGAATTCCACGTTCCAAATGCAGAGCATTTCTTAGCAACCAATAAGGGTAGCCTCTTCAAGGACTGGTTCTTTATTCATCTTTTCACTGATGAAATTAAAAAGTTGAAAGTTTTAACTTTTGGTTATGTAACCTTGTATACTAAGCTCACAGGATATAAAGTTGGAAACTTACGTAGTATTTATACATGAAAAAATCTTAAACTAATGATAATTTATAAATTATTTTCTTCTCACTTACCAAGTTATCTCTCATAATAAAACTATGATAGAACTATAAAATAATAATGATGTTATAGGAGTTGATGAAGTTGGAACAGTTTTAAATTTTAAAGAATAGGAAACTTTATGGTCTTGTGATTTTGAAGGAATATAGTCGTATCCAGTAAGCAAACAAAAGGGAAATTAACTTTACATAAGCGACATACAAATATATTTCGTATTTGATAATCAAAGCAACTAAACTGAAACTATAATTTATTCTTCTGCAACATCTTGCATTGAAAGAATGAGATGGCTTTTGTCCATTGTCTACCTAAAATAAGTTCAGTTTCTCGTCACCGCCACATGCATGCTAGTTGCTAGAATGTGACTACTGACTAATGGTGGGGTAAGTGGACGTAAGCATAGCCACTTGATTAAGACGTTGGGTATTATACCATTTTCACCACTTCCATTCCTTTCCTCCTCTGTTCTATTGCTGGTTGTGCTGCCCAATTGTTTGGAAAGTGTGTTCATCGGTCTCTATTTTCTGCAAAATAGTACCTTTAACGTTGCAACTTGAGATTCCATAATGCCTTTGTTTAGGGGTGGATCTCTTTGCTCACTTGAAGGAAGTAAAATCCCAACCGTACTTGATGAGGATATTGACATGAATTTCTCAGCATAGGGATATTCTTCATCCATAAAGGCTTGAAATCAGTACATACACCAATATCCAGTTCACCAAGCTTTTGAATTCCCATGGTGCTACTACCTGTTTCATGGTTCAACAAAAAAATTATCAATACAAATAATTAGACTGGAATTGGTTAATATGTGCTAGCAATATAATTATGCAGTCCAATCAAAATTCAAGTATAATAGTTATGGTATAAAACTCATTGAACTTTTACTGTACGGGATGATGTCTGATAGATTGATATTGTAAAAATCATTTTAGATTACTAGTGCTTATACTTTAGAATATTTTAATAAAATATATGTTTTAGTTGTAAATTTTAGATATATCCCTCTTTACATTATGCATGTTCTCTAGCTATCGTGAAAGTTATGCATTTTAAGCTGAGTAACTGATACGATGATGAAAAAGAACTTCAAAATCTATGGTTTTAGTTTTACCTTAATCCTAGAGCCAGAGGAAGCAAGAGAGATTGAAGAGGAGGAGGAAGTTGATGCTGATGAGGTTGCAAGAGCAGACAAGCCAACATTGTAGGTCATGGATTCATCGGGTCGAAAGAGACCATAGTTTCTTTCTGAGGTTGGTCCAGGCTTCAAGTCTTCATTGAACAACGCAAACAAGTACACTTCCAACCTCATTCTAGGATTCAAAGGTGTCCCTTCACCTGCCATTTGCCTTCTCAACAAATTCCTGTTGTAAGTGGCTGCATTCATTGGCGTGGCACCAACCTCATCAGCGTCTCCCTTTGATGGCCAACCGGTCTCAGAGACCCTAACCTCTATCCCCTTGAAGCCCATTCTAGCGATGGCAAATGAAACAGCATCCACCATAGCATAAAGCATGTTATCATAATGGAGATTGGTGTAAGGGTCAACCATTCCTGCATTAGGATTGAACAGCACATAGTTCAAAGGAATCCCATTAGGACTATCCTTGTAGGCAAAGTAGGGGTAGGCATTGATCCAAAAGGGGGACTTTGAGGTTGACAAGAAGTTCAAAAACTGGTACATGATCCCAGAGATTTCACTCTTGAAACTCCCAGCTGAAGGAGGGTACGACGAATCAAGCACTGCCAACGAACTAGGTGTTGAAACTTTGATGTTGGAGTAGCCTAACTGAGCTAGAGTATTGTGAATGTTCACCACTGCAGGCACAAGGTGCTGAATGAGAGTGGTATCATCATCAGTGAAGACCTCATTCCCAACCTGCACCCCTGTGATCTTTGTCTCGGGTAGGTACGGTATGATGTGGCTGTTCACCCATTGAGCCGCTTGTTGAGGATCATCCAACTGGCTCAGTATTTCATTTTCCACAGTCACAATGATTTCAATGTTTGAGTTGGCAAAAGAACTCAAAATCTGAGGATTAGTATCATAGATTCTTGTTTTTGTGAGGTTTAGGGTACTCAACAATTCAAGCACTTTGTCTGGTGGTGGCAAATTGTTAGCCACTTGACCATAGTTGATTCCAAATGACTCAACACCTAGAAAAACTCCAATACCTGTGATGGTACAATCAAGAACAAAAAATGTCAGCACTATTAGCTAACTATCATTATTACAAATACATAAAGGGTATGCAAAAACAGAACAAACAGGGTACCTGCTGAGAGAAAAACTGCAAGAAAAGCATAGCTGATAGCTAAATTTGGGATAAACGTTGCCATTGTGAGTAAGGAAGAGAGTCTAGGAATGTGGAAGAGATATAGAGGTATTATAATACGTGAGAGTAATTCCTTTCTTTTCTTGTTTGAATATTTTGGAGGAAGAGAGAGACAAGGTAAATGAGAGGATTTGTGTTTGGTTCAGTTAGCTTGCCTTAGTAGTAATGCTATTACCTCTGGGGGCCTTTTTTGGTTTGGCTTGGTTTCCTTATTTATATATTCTTAACGCTGTATTCTTTTGGACTGGGTTGTCTCTTTCCAACCCACGCCAACTTCCATTTTCCCTTTGACCTCAATACCCTATAGCCACTTTCTTCAGACAAAAGCAAAGGCAAATCCCACTGCTTGGTTAAATATTTGAGCCTTTCTGGCAAGTCATTTCAGAATCCCAAAATTCAGGTAAGGTGAAATTAGAGCACCTTAATCATCAGAGATTCCGTTTTAAACAAATGTGTCTATGTGTATATATTTCTGTGTACATTTTTTTATTGTGCCACTGTTGCGGTGGAACTGTGGAGGCGTGTAGATATAATAGGTCTGCTGGAACTCTTCCCTTTTGACTTGGAAATGCCTTTCATCATCAAAAATTTTTGGCAATTTTATGCAATTTAGTCCTTTTCTGCGCAGTATACACTCACCTATCCGTGTAAATCTATCATTTTCAAACAAAGCCATACACATGGTGTACCTCTGACTTCACAATTCCATTTGCTGTTAGATGTTCAGAACTTTAATCATGCTTTTCATATCTTTATGTACTATTAATATATATTAATTTATATCATTAAAATTAAAATTTTAATTTCAACATGCTACAAGACTCTTTATTCTAAATGTTAAGAATTTATAGATTTATGTTTCATTTTAGTTTTAAAAATCATCAAATTATGGTAATATGTTTTTAATGTTGCTTTGTGTAATTTTAACTATTAAAAAATTTAATTAATAAGGATTGAATATCTATTCAACCACTGTATATTGAATCAATGTTTTAGTAAAAACGTTTATTTTAATTAGATCACATCCATAAAGTTTGAATTTTGTGTGCGTGAATGTGGTTTAATTTTGGAAGTCTTGGGTGTTGTACGATTGAGGTTAGCTTAAAGAGTGTCTAATAAGTAAGAGATATAGGGTTATTTTAATTAGTCAAGATTTTAGGCGCCTGACTTAGATTTTATTTTGATTAACGGACGAAAAATATCAATATTTAATTAATATTAAACTACTACTTTATTTTCGATTCATTACTTGTTAAAGATTTAAGATATTGTTGATATGCAAGTTGTAACATTCTAAAATTTATAATGCTTGAGTTTATATATGTCATATAGAGAATAATAGCTCGACAAATAGTTACTTTTCAAAACTAGAGTTTTCTATCATTATAACAATTTTCTTAAAATACATAGTTTAATAGTTCACTCTGTAAATGGATAAAAATTATGAAAGTTTATTTTAAATCGGTTTAGTCAACTAAATAATTGTAAAGTTATTATAAATAACTCATAGTAAATAAAACTAAATAAATGTTAAAATGTAATTAAATGAAATTATATATTTCTTATAATTAAAATAATTCATAAAATTGTTAATCAAGAACCAACTAGAGGAGTATTTTTTTTTTTTTTTGAAAAATTATTTTAGCACTGATAAACCTTGAAATAGTTAATTAAAGTAAAAATAATAATTTAATAGAATTAGGTGGTGAAAGGAAAAGAGAGAGGTCGGTTATTCTATTATATCCATTTTTAATGTTAATTATTTTTTATTAAATAAAAAATGTAAAGTCCAAGATATATTGACTAAAGTTTAATTTTTTTTTATCGATGCAAATAAATATTAGTTTTCATGTAAATTTAAAAAGTATTATCTGTCTCATGAAAGTCTTTATCTCGTACATAAAGATACTTTGAACAGTTACATTATCTGTTCGGATTTTCCTTTCCACAAGCATTTTATATGTTTATTTAGCATAATGTTGCATTTTATAAGTATTTAAACTTATCATAGTGTGCATATCATAAGCATTCATAAACACATATTTATATTGCACTGTGCCTGTTTTTATTTTTCTGCAAAGAATATTCTAGTTATATACATTCTCTATCCAAGTTTTTGCGCCCGGATTTAATACACCATTAAAAGCAAGACACGCATTTAATATTAATAATAAGTATTTCAATGATAAAAAATATGCAAAATAAATAAGAGGTTACCGAAAATTCTCTCAACATAAAAGGAGAAGAAAAAGACATAAACAAATTATAAAAGAAAATCCATTAAAAAAATTTCCGAGAACATTAAACTTATTGAGCAAATCTATGTCCTTTTCAACACAAACTTTAGGTCTATGTTTAGTTTAGTATAATATTATTTTTCCTTTGTAAACACATAGTTAAGTAACCTGTTTAAAAAAATCGTTATGTAAAAACTTGGTTAACTTGAAAAAACTAATAAAAAAAATTCGTGTTATTAGTTAAAATTGACCTTTAACAATATTCGTGTGAATGAAGCTTAGTCTTAAAATAGAAGGTAGTCTCACGTTTAGAAGTTTAAATCACCTTCTTCCGCAGCAACGGTATGTATATCATACTTTGAGTTCTTCTCTACTATATTTCAAAATTACAAATGAGTTTTTGCAAGAAAAAAAAATCAATTTTTGTGTGTGTGTTTTATGTGATTTAATATTAGAAATAGAGTTATTTATTTTTAATTATAAATGGGTTTAAATTATTCAAAAATCACATAAAATTTAAATTTGTATAGTTTTAGTTATTGAAAGTAATCTATAATTATTTAC
>Ga0123340_1004871_pt1 | contig 12777 bp, 9 predicted proteins | sample SirMexnodulemix_FD_89961 | JGI IMG/M metagenome (GOLD analysis project Ga0123340, IMG submission 89961) | Root nodule microbial communities of legume samples collected from Mexico - Siratro Mexico nodule mix | ecosystem: Host-associated > Plants > Roots > Nodule | place: Mexico: Nepantla... | reverse complement strand
TTTATGTTAAGGTTTATTTTTGAAAAAAATGAATTTATTAATTTTTTTTGTGTTTTTTTTGTTTTAAAAATAAAATATATGGAAAATACTGTTTTTTTTTTTTTTTATCATTATCAATGTAAGATAAATGTTCTGTTTTCCCCCTTAATCAATAATGATTCCCTGCGTTCTAGGGAGAAACATTACCCAATAATTTGATTCTGGAGCATCCATATACTGTGACGATCAGGAGTTTGGCATACTTCATGGTTGCACCTACATTGTGCTATCAGGTAGTGTAAAATTTTAAGTGAGTTGTTTACTTTCTGTTTGCAAAATTATTTTGATTGGTGTTGTAGCATTTTTGGATTCACCTCTCTTACTGACATTTTAGTGCAGTTTTTTTTCCAACTGAAGCACATAAAGACACTGTTTTATGGACTTTTTTTGCAATGTTATTGGTGTGTTATGCATTTTAGGTCTTTAGAGATGCAATCTGAACATACATGTGGAGTGTCGTGATTTTAATGGAAATAGTAAATATTTCTAGAGCATGGTATATCTTTTTTAGACAGCATTTGTGTGTTGAGTTCTATCATGCAATTTTTACTCATGTATTTTATGCCCTATCTGATGAATTAATGTTATAGACAAGCTATCCTCGCACACCTTCTGTTCGAAAGGGTTGGGTGTTTCGTCAACTTGTCAAGCTGATAATATTTACGGGAGTAATGGGATTTATAATAGAGCAAGTAAGCACATTTAACAAATTTAGTGTTTATTTCTACCCTTTTTTCTCCTTTAATTTCCATTGACTAATTCTGTGGTGTTGAGTTATAACATCATTTTGTTCATAACTTTGCAGTATATGAATCCAATTGTACAAAATTCACATCATCCTTTGAAGGGAAACCTTCTATATGCCATTGAAAGAATTCTGAAGCTTTCTGTTCCCAATGTATATGTGTGGCTCTGCATGTTCTACTGCTTTTTCCATCTTTGGTGTGTATTTCCTCTCTCTCCCTCTCTCTCTCTTTTCTTTTTGGGTATGTTCTTTTGAAAATAGAATGTTTGCATGAAAAACGAATGCAGTTTCTGTTGCAATAAATTGAAGAATTTCTGGATTCTTGTGTTTATTGCAGTGAAGATTGAAGTGCATCAGCACTTACCATAGCCAAAACTTGACTTCCTCCTTGGAAATGTTCTTATAATGATGATACTTTTATGTGCCTAATTGCAACATTGATTAATAGATCTAGCTGATGAAAAGGCATGTTTGTGGCTTTTGTTGTCTAAAGTATATGATTTTAAAGATGTAAAATTAAGTTTCTGACCTCTCTTTCACTGCCCTGTTGTCATTTTCAGTTTAAGTAATTTTCTCTGGCACAGGTAAACTTTTGAAAGTGTAGGGTTTAGGTAGACAAAGAGGAAGAGAGAAAAGGAATACTCAATATAAGAGTATCTTGATTTGATGTAAAGTGATGTGTTACAAAGTTTACCACTAATTCTAACACTCTAATTAACGAAATCCAGATTTTTCTTGTTTATTTTGCAGTATCACTTCTATAGGGTATCTGCAACTATTGATCTCTAATGGCTTCTTCTCCGCCTTGTTTACCACCACCACTTCATCTGATTTAGTGTCTTTCTCTCATTCAATTTAAAGAAAAGAACACCTTTCTATGCAACACTTGAGTTTCTTTTCAGCTATTGATTCTATCGAAATTCCTGCCTTAGTACATGAAGTTTTAAAAGATAAGAATGGGCTTTGAACTACGAATGAAGAGATGTAGACACCAGAAAAAAAAATAGAAAAGAAATGAAATTAGGTTGTTGAGAGGCCAAACGATAAAAGGCGGTAGCATGCAAGTGGGTCTATACATAGAGAATTTTTACATCAATTTGATGTAAAAAAATGTCTTTTTACATAGAGAATTGGAAGAAGTATACATGAGATACTAGCTAGATGTGATTCCAAATGAGACAAGGTGTGTAGATTGAATGGGCTCGATTGCGCTTGGTTTCGGTGGCTCTCTCAAGCCATGGTTTCTAAGGTTATATGCATAGTCAGGAGATCATACCCTCTTCATAAAACACTCACATAATGGTAAGTTTACACTTCCTTTGATCTATGTAGATGATATGATTATTGTAGGTAATGAAGAAGGTGAGAATCAGATGTTAAATGAGAAATTGGCGGCTCAATTTGAGTTAAAGATATTGGAAAACTGAAATACTTCCTAGGGATTAAAGTTTCTTGAGGTGGGATTAAAAGATCTATGGGCATCTCCATATCTCAAAGTAGATATGTCCTTGAACCCCTTAAGGAAATTGGCAAGTTGGATCAGAGTTGTTGAAACTCCCATTGGACAAAACCACCAAATCGGAAGTGAGGAAGAAAGTCCAATTGTAGATAAATTCCAATATTAAAGACTTGTTGGGAAACTTATTTATTTGTCTCATACTTGACCTGATATTGCCTATGTTTTCTAGAGAAACACCTGTCAATAGAATTCTTCAATAATTGAAAAGTAGCCCAGGAATGGGATTTTTATTTAAGAGAGGAGAGTTGTGACTTGAAGCATACACAAATGTCTTCATATCAGGATATTCTATGTTCTTGAGAGGAAATTTATTGACATGGAGGAGCAAGTAACAATGTGTTGTGGCAAGGTCAAGTGTAGAAGTTGAATATAGATCTGACCCAAGGGATATGTGAGCTATTGTGGATAAGAAACATTTTTAATACATAACTCCTGTGGAGTTTTGTGACAACAAATCTACTATGACCATTGCTCATAATCTTGTCCAACATAACAGAACGAAGCATATAGAGGTTGACTGAACATTAAAGACAATTTAGATTGGGGGCTTGTCAAGATAACATATGTACCATCGGGAAGTCAATTTGGAAGATGTTCTTACTAAGGGACTGCCTACTAAATTTCAAGATCTTATTAGCAAGCTAGGAATGATAGATACCTATTAATCGGCTTGAGGGGAAGTGTTGTAAATATTATAAAACAATATTAAATTTCCATGTTTATTCCCTATTATTGGTAATTAGTATAATTAGCGTAGTCAGGGAAGATTGAAATCCATGATTCTATTGAATGCCATGATTCTAGTAAGGAATTTATTGTCATTGTTGAATAAATAGGAACCTTGTACATTGAGATTATCATCATAAAAAAATATCGAGATTTATTGGTATGATCCTAGCTTATATCCTCATTAATATACATTAGAGTTGGCAAACTACTATAATTAGATTGAGTATCTGATTGTTCTTGTGCATCTATGTTGTCCTGTTCCAGAACAGCAGGGCTACGAGCCTTTGCCTGATGAGCAATATTGCTCTGATCTGCATGTTCTTGTGCCTGATCAACAATGTTTTCATGATCTGAAATAGCAGGGCTATGATCTGAGCTTGAGCAACACCCAAATTGTCCGCATGCATACCACTCTTAATCAGAACCATTAACCATTATCATTGTCTACTAACTCTGCTGGAAACTTATCCAAACCATCGTTATTAGAATGGTTCTCATTATCCATTGGAGACATGCACTTGCCTTGATAAATACCTAAATTGGCAGCATGTATACCTGTTTTATCAGAACCATTTTCCTTTTGTGGATTCCTTTGGAAAATCTTGTGTACTTTTCTCACCCGTCCTAACTCTTTGGCATTGAGAATGTGACAAGAATGACAGAATTCTGGCATTCTTTAAAACATGATAGAGACAATAAAAGGCATAGCCTTCCGTTTCTACCAACAGTTGCTCCGGAAGTTCCTCTAGTAAATCAATATCCACGAAAGTTCTAGCAAAATGCCCAAAACAACTTCTAAAAGTTGCTGAATCTATAGAAATAGGCACTCCAACACCACTTGCTATAGCAAAAAGGATTTTGGGCCTCCAATATTATTGAGGGGGGTCAAACACCCTAATCCAAACTTGGGCATGAATATTTCTGTGCTCTAAGGTTAAGTCCATAAAGACATCCTAAAGATTCCCTGTTGCAAATACCAAGACCCGGTGGCCAGAATAGCGCTCAAATCATCCTGATTTGTAAAGACAAATTCGGAGAACCTATGACGCAGTGAAATCATAAGACAATTCTTGCTCTTGGCCCAAAGCGCCTCTAGCTTCATTCTCAAAATAATCTTTAGCTAAAATGATTCTCCCTTGAAGATGTAACTTTCAATTGGCAAGGCCATCTTGATACTCATTTTCTGGTATAGTGATTGCAATAGAATCATCTTTCTTGGATGGCTTTTGCATTTGTGATAAAGAAGGACTTATAGCAATATTAGATAGAACTTGGGCAAAAAGATTTTGTAGACTTTTGTGCATTAGATAGAACACCAGTAAAGATGCATTGCCATGGACATATAACCTTCTCCTGGAAGAAAGAAGGTGTTTCTTGATCATAGAAGATGAGTCTTGAAAACTTCTGCAAAAGTAAGTGACTTGATGAAGGTACACCGAAAATATTACAAGATGCGTAGCACATATTTGAACATTAAGAAATTGTAGAGCATTAATTTATTAATGAGTTTGCATACTTTTGTTGCGAGATATCTTATGATTCTTTGTACTTGTAAGGTTTTTCCCCTTCTCATTGATAATACTATTATTTTGTGAAAATAATTTAGATGTATTCTTGTCTTGTTGTGTGCTTTACCTTCAAGTTATGATCAATGTGTCGTATATATAGTAGTTAGAGGTAGTGTCTAAAAAAAAGTTAATTAAAAAATATTCCTTCACTAATTTATATTTTTTTAAAAACTGAGTAATATTTTTAGTCTTAAGAAGTACTGTTGCAATGTAGGTTAAATATACTTGCAGAGCTTCTCCGATTTGGTGATCGTGAGTTCTATAAAGATTGGTGGAATGCCAGAACTGTTGAAGAGGTAGGCTCAGTTCTGGCATGTTCTTGGACTGTTTAGTTAATCACACTTTCTTGAAGAGAACTTATGACTTGTCTTTGTTGAATGCATTTCTGCTGCTGCTGTCATCAGTATTGGAGGATGTGGAATATGGTACGTTTCCATTTCAGAACTGCCTGTGTGAAATGACATGCTTGTCGCATTTTTCACATGAAATTCATGTCAATGAATATATATCTGATTTTGATTTCACTATTGTAATGCTATTTTAACAACATAAAGAATTAGGTTAGGAAGAAGAAAGATAACTAGCACTTCTGTTCTCCATTATATTCTGTCTTAAATATTCCATCATTTACTGACTATTTGGTTCTGAAACCATATTAGAACAATCAGCATTTGTTTATAAATTTCGTTTGTAGGTCTAAACCATTACTATTCAACTTAATAGCTTCTTTTATAATGCAGCCTGTGCACAAATGGATGGTTCGCCACATATATTTTCCATGCATAAGGAATGGTATACCAAAGGTAAAATGAAGTTTCCTGTCATCTTGCTGAGTGGATACTAAACTGTAATTTTTAGGCAAAATATAGGCACAAATGAAAAGTGTGTCTTTAGAAGTTTATGTTTTAAGGATATAGGTGGTCTATCATGGTATAGTGTAAAAAATAGTTGATAATTCTGCTATTTAATTAATGTAAAAACTTAAATTTTCATTCACTATTTGTTATGTTGGGAGTAAGAACGGGCTATTGGAAAATACTTTTTTCATAAAGAGAGTGAATATTTTCCTTTGCTTAAACTAATAAACAAAAATTACTATTTTCTGGAAGTTTATGTTTGCTGAGATTTTCCTATTATCAGACCTCATTTCATCCGTTGTGCTTGTTCCCTTAAGTTTACTTCTGTTGAATTGTTCATTCCATATTGCAGACTTAGCATATGTTTGATTTAAAGTTACAGAAGTATTTTTGTGCACTCCAATGCATGAATTGAGAAGGAAAGATTTGTTGCTTTTAAAGTAACAGTACTTTGGAGCTTTCACATCTTTAATCCAAACTTGGAATTAGTTGTCTTTTTTTCGCTTTGTAGCTTCAGATTTTGACTTTGGCATATTTAGTTGTATGCATATTGACAAGATTAAATAAGAATAGCAGAGGAGATCACTTTATTTTTTCTCATATTCTATAATCTTGCTCTTTTGGGTACCTTCATCTCGCATTTCGTAGTTCTATTTGTGTATGCGATTGTGATTTTTGTCTTGTACAGGGTGGTGCTTCATTAATTGCCTTCCTGGTTTCTGCTGTTTTTCATGAGGTATGTGATTCATCTCTCTTTCTATCCCTAATTTTCCTCTCTCCCTTTTGACAGTTTTTTATAAACTGTGATTGAGCGAACGATAATAAAGTTTAATTTAAATCTTAATTTTGCAAAATATATTTTAATCAACATTAGTTTGAAGTGAAAAAATTATGGTCAGATTTGGAAAAGTTATGGTATACTAAAAGAGGTATTATCTCTGTTTACATAAGCATCAATGTTTTACATCTATTCAACCTTTTATTTGGATGCAACCCATTTTTACGGTGCAAATCAAACATCATACAAAAATGGCAAACATTACGGGGAAAAGATTGAGTCATGAAAAGCTTACCCAAGCTTCTCTTACACGACGTGTTCTTGACATTGACACCTCCTCGACACTCGTGTAGGGGTCAGTCGCACTTTGTTGTGTATCCAGTTAAAAAATATTGTATGAGTGGATACTTAAACTTACATCTCCAAATGGTTCCAACATGTTTGAGAAGAAGAAGCAAGAGACATACATGACTGAATCGGTGTGTCAATTATTCCCCAATGTGCTTTTATTATATATTGTGGGTATCAATTATAGTGAAAATAATTGCCAATTATCATAATTATGCAAATCCTGAAATCGTGTGATTGCTGTAATTTAGGATCTCAATAAATTTTTTCCTCCCAATAATTAAGTTGTTTTTGCCATAATTTAGTTTTCTGACCATATCCAACAATTGCATAATTACCAATTAAAGAATCACTTTGAATCAATAGGTAGAAGAATCAATAGGCATAGATGGAACATCGGAAAGAATAGAGGTTTAGGTGGCACCCTTGACGCAGTAGTTCACTTAGAATTCAAAAGCAGAAGCAATAGGACAACCCAAAATCTGGTTCTGAATACAATAATACTATACAAACAATCCATACAAGGTCAACATCATGAAAAAATCCTTTTGTTCATGTTCCTGGTTTGGGAGGAGTGGGTGAAAGCTCATCGAAGTCTTTTGAAAAATAAGACCAGCTTTGCTTAAATATCTAGTCATAGCATTTGAAGTTTTTTCACCTTAAAATTTGAAAACTCAAAATCTATCATCAATTAATCCATTAATCCAATGTAAGGATTCTACTGTCAAATATAGTTGGCCAACGACTTCATTACTATTGAATTTTATTTCATTTTAGCCACTATTTTGCCACTGAAATTTAGCCACCGATTTAGCGACCGGTTTTTTCATAAGTTTTCGGTGACTAATTTGGTCTCCAAGAAATGTTGTCCCCCTCTTCATTGAGCTAATGCAACTTATATGGTTTTGGATGGAGGACAACAATGAAGTTCAACTTTTCAACCAGTCTAGTACTCTTCGGCTTTGTAAGGTGTGATTAGATTCTAAATTAGATGAGGTAGGTAGGAAAAAACTTAACAAAGAAAGTAAAAGAAGAAAAAAAATTTATAAAGGAGGCAAAGAGAAAAAGTGGTTCCACTTGGTTCGGGTTGACTCAGCTCAACATGTTCACATCCAACTGAAAATACATGTATAGCTCATAACTTTTGTACACCTATGTTAAATCGATCCCCAATTCCTTCTTCTTCTTCTACCTTCTTTCTCTTCTACCTTTTTCTTCTAACTTCTTCGTCTTCTATCGTGCCCTCCGCCGATATCTCCAGACTCCCAATTGTTGTCGTCAGCCGCCACGTCCCAGTTCAGGAATTTTATCCCGATTCCCTTTCGGAATACACACTCAAAGCACTAGAGAAATGTGTATGTTACCAACTTCTTGAAAAGTCTTATGAGCAAAAACTATATGCTAGAGAGAGAAACACACCCTTATTCAAAATGGACTTTTTCATTAAAGTCACCTCAATGTCGCAAGTGGAAAGAAAATTGGTTGTCCAACGTCAACAAGATGTAGAGTGAACTTTCTTAGTGCTTCAATCACAACTTGTAATCATATGAGCCCTAGCAAGTAGGATATTGATTTTCCATAGATAGTTCATATAATCGTCCAAACAACGATATCTCAGTAAGTTTCTAATGGTTTGCATTCCAATTTAGAACATATTTAGAAGGAGAGCACATCTTGTCAAAAGGAAATATATATGAAACTTAGTGGAACATACTTGGGGAAGTGTTCAAATTGATAATAATAAAAATCATACTCTATTTTATTGGTATTGTTTATATTGTAATTTTCATGTTTTTGAAAGTTATTATCAATTTCAATATGCATTATTTTTTTAAAAGGAGAGATTTTTTATTAGGGAATATGTTTCTTTTGGAGAAGAGGGTGCCTTTAATAAATGGGAACAAAGATAGTTCTTTTCTTGTTTAGTTCACAAGAAGGAAGATTTTAAAATTTAATTTACCTTGTACCTTTATGGTTTCAATCTTCAAATCATTAGTAAGAATATTATAGTCATTATACTTAAAAAGTGTTTTAGATCCACTTATTTCCATTCCAAAATCCTCCCAATATCGGAGGAGAGTAAAGTTGGGACGAGAAGGGCTCCAAAAAATTGAACCAAACAATAAAAGTTTGGAAAAACTCTTCCACTCCACTCCCCCATAAAAAAAACCATGTTGGTGAGTTTCGACTTGGTTTGACGAAAAAAATTGATTGACTTATTTAAAGTAAGAAAGATGATATGGAATTATAGGAAAAGTGAAATATTATATCCTTCACTTCCAGTTGATTTTCATTAAAAAAAAATAAGTATATTGATTGACGTGGTCAATGTTTATCGGAATATTAAAATTTATATTCCAATTTTGCCTCCTAATAAATATTATGGTCTTGGAATACTTAATAATGCATTTATAGAAATTAAGAAAAATAATAAGGATATTTTAGTAAAATTAATCCTTAATAATACATTTATGCGTGTACAGATAGATATTTGTAGAGAAAATTTGAAATGTTTAATGACAAAAAACGTTGTTCGGATATGGAATTTTAGAAGAAATTAAAATTCTAAATTCTTTTAGGGTATTTTGATTACGTAGAATAACGTAATTTCAAATTTTATATGTAAGGTAAGAATTTTAAATTTCTCATACATCTTTCTCAAATCTATATTTCTTCTCTCTATATTCACTCATTGGCTTAACTTCAACTGGAAAATCACTGGCTTAGTTGAGATCAGAGTGTTGTTTGGTTGACATAGTTTTTTTTTTTTAACTTTTTTTTAAAGCAATTCAAATTTATATATTTGAATTTTCTGTAAATTATGAAATTTTTTATCCAATCACATACAATAAATTTGGAATGGTGTAAAATATTTGGTATATAGCAACTCATGTAAAGCGCTTTATCCGAGATGCCCTTACTATATGGCGTTCAGACTCCCAGGAGACTATTGTCTATTCTAGTTCTGTAAGCGTAGTCATATACTCATTTTGTGATCGGCATAGTCATATATGGTATTATTTTTTCGAGTAGAGTTGAGTCATTTATGGTACCGCCTTTCATTTTGCTTCCTTCAGCAATTTGCTCATAATTTCTCATTTGAGTGCAGTTATGCATTGCCGTTCCTTGCCACATGTTCAAGTTGTGGGCATTTATAGGAATTATGTTTCAGGTATATTCTCCTATTTTTCAATTGAAGTTGGCTACTATTAAGGTTCAATTATTATTTAAGCATAAAATTGGCACAAATTTTAGTAGAAATTCGACCTCCCAACCCCCAGAGCAACAAACCTTGCCCCATATAAGAAATGAAAAGGTTGGAGTGAGTTTAATTCCTGTTCTATGGCCAAGCGCAAGACAATGTTCTCTAGACAAACTTGTTCTGTCATTTTGTTTTGGTTGGAGTGAGTTTATTTCTTGACATAAGATAATGGCAAATATCTTTCCCTCCCTTTCCAGGTTCCATTGGTCTTGATCACTAATTACCTGCAAAACAAGTACAGAAACTCAATGGTATGACTCTAAAGTGTTCTATTAAGAAATTCGGTCTATTAATGAGTTATCTCATAAATTATAATCTTCAAGTGAATTTCTTTGTTGTTTCATTCTCATTTATCCATGCCAGGTTGGAAATATGATTTTTTGGTTCATATTTTGTATTCTTGGTCAACCTATGAGCGTACTATTATACTACCATGACTTGATGAATAGAAACGGAGAAGTTGACTAAGGTACCATCACAATGTTCGTCTGAATGTGCTTTTGCATTTTCAAAGTAAAATCGATGTTGATAGTAGTTGTCTCTTTGTTTTTGTACGGGGATCATCGTCTGCTTTGACAGTCATTCCTCTGGTTAACAATTCCATCTGATTTTTGAAGGTTGATTCCTCTTGATCTGTGTACTAATTTGCACTATTATCAAATATGCAAGCAATTTTTGAAAATGTCAATCTCTAAATGCTTGAGTAACACTCACTGGTTTGTGATAGTTAGTTTAGGGATAGCTGTAAATGCCAAAGTTGGTTTAACTGTATCTTGTTTCAGGAATTCAACCAATAAATGATGACAGATATCATTCAGTATTGTATGAGTCATGTTACTGCATTTATATTCCTAGATGGGCAAAATACTTATCCTTACTCCCTCCACTTGTCTTTATGAGAATTTAATACTTCATTGATGACGTTTGTGGTTGACATTTGAGAGACAGATTTTGTAAGTATGCACAGCACATATAGATAAAAAGTATCAAAAGCTACAGCACAATAGATAAAATTATCATTAATTGACTGATGAATTTCATTTTCGGTGTGAAATTAAAATATAATATATGTATTTGGATATGTAAGTTTCTTTTTTAAAAGAGTAAAGAAATATTATATGACGAAAAGATATATGATAGATGCACTTCACTAAATAAAAGTTGTTACATTATATTACAATCACCAAGAATTGGTTCCTACCCTTCTTTTATCCGCCGACCTTTATTGTGCTAAATCAACAATTGGTTCCACAATGGCAATGCATTCAAGCAAAGTTCCTTGCCTTTTATTTACCTTAGAATTCCTATGTTTAACGCAAAAGCGGAAAAGGTCAAAGCTTGCTAAATGGAAAAAAGTTCTTTACTTTCCTTCACGGAAGAGTTTGTCTTATTAAAATTATTTTAAAAAGTTCACTGGTAACCGCCGATATTACTTTGGTTAACAAATCTGTTAAAACTTGAGATCAGTTCCTAAAATAAATAAAGCTTATTTTGTGGAGAATTCACCAAGCTCAGTTGGATCTCAAAAAATTTTGATGGCAGAGCTTTTCTCTTTTTTTTTTTTTCAAAAATTGTTTTATGGTAAATTTTGTCATATGGACATTATAAAGGATTTCTATCCACATGTCAAACAAAGCTTTATATGACAAATTGGAAAAGAAACATGACTCACCAACTCTATGGTAAAAAAGATGAACACTGTGAATTAAAAACAAGTTAACTATATTTAAAAAGACCTATTAAGGACGTGTAGGAAAAAGTATATTTCATACTTATCTAATTAATGGTTACAAATTATACTGTTCATTTTTTCATACAATATTATTTTAAATTTATTTATAAGTATTATGCAGTTTTATATATCCAATGAAGTATAAACTATATATTTATTATTAGTAGTAATATTACTATTTATTACTTATTGTTTATTACAATAAGTATATTTAAATTATTAATAAGTATAAATGATACTATTTTATATATTTAATAAGAAATGCATATTATGTATCTTATTTAGTAGTTACGGGTAATTTTGGTCTTTAAGTTCTGTATAATACAAATTTTATAAATATCATGAATAGTTTGCATGGTTGAATGTTTGAATTTCCTCCCCCACCACTTTGAGAATTTTACTTAAAAGTAATGTTTTTAAAAGCAAGCTAATCATTAAATAGGTCAAGGTAAATGTTTAATGATTCAATTGTGATTATATTGATATAAGTAAAATCATACTTTAATAATGTTGGAATAGCAAACATAATAGCTTTATTATTCGCAACCTGAGTATCAAATATTCACATTGTTTTATTATAAAGTAATTAATAATACTTATTCTAAGTCTCAAAGTTTTACATTAGATGTTTTTATTAAATAAAAATATAATTTACATATCTCAACTCTCAGTTTTATATCAGCTGTAATTTTTCCCAAAATATACAAGTTTGAAAGTTTTACATCAATGGTTATTTTCCTCAATATGCATTCAAGCTCAGAAGTCTAAAACTGTGGGATTGGACTTCCCTATTGTTAATTAATTCTATCAACTATTACAAATTTATTTATTTTTTGGAAATTAAATATTCAAATTAAAAAATTCAAATTTTTAATCAATTATTGATCGATTATATTAGTATGTTCACCAATTTTTTTTATTGAATTAATAAGTTTGACCCCATTTTTAAAACATAACCTAAAGGACTGGTTGTATTATTTTTAGTGTTGTTAATCAGTTACGATACAAACATTATTTAAGATAATAAAAAATGAAAACTCAGACAATCAGATTATCTTTAAATGCGTATTCATTTAAGTAATTTATTTACTCTTATATATAAATAACATAATTCTATGAAATTTTTTTATAATTTACTTTTTCATATATTATCAACAACGATCACTATATTACTCTTACAAAAAATATACATATAACATT
>Ga0123340_1004870_pt1 | contig 12778 bp, 10 predicted proteins | sample SirMexnodulemix_FD_89961 | JGI IMG/M metagenome (GOLD analysis project Ga0123340, IMG submission 89961) | Root nodule microbial communities of legume samples collected from Mexico - Siratro Mexico nodule mix | ecosystem: Host-associated > Plants > Roots > Nodule | place: Mexico: Nepantla... | reverse complement strand
ATATATATATATATATATATATATGATATTAATAAAATGACAGATAAAAATATTTTATCCATGAATAAATTTACACAACAAAAGGTAAATAACAGAGACAATGAATTGCTAATCAACTTATAATCACTCTTTATTGTTATTCCTTAATTTTCCCTTAATTTAGTTAGTAAATCCATCCAAGATCAAGAAAGATTATATATATATATTTTTACAAAAGCTTTAACTTCAACTCATTATCAAAAGATGTTAAGTCAATCCAATTGTAAAATATTTAAAAAAAAAATCAGTTTATTCTAATTAATTAAATGCAAAACCTATTTACATTTTCTCCTAAAATTAATCTGGGACCAAACCCAGGGCAAACAAAGAAGAGTAACGTGATTGGTTCGTCAATCCCACGCGCTTCTTGATTCGTGCTGTCTTTGTCCTTCAACGTGTTCTCATCTACTTCTTCTTCATCTTCACATCGCTTCTTCTTTTGTCTGTTATCTTCTTCTGTCTCATTAAAAATCATCACACCGTTTTCAGTTTCTCGTTTCACCATCGTAGCTAAATCCTTTGATCCCTTTACCCATTTCTTTGTAAACAGAAATTAGGGAACCCAACAATGGCTCAAGCGGTTGAAGAATGGTACAAGCAGATGCCCGTTATCACGCGCTCATATCTCACCGCTGCAGTTGTCACCACCATCGGATGCTCCCTTGATGTAAAACTCCTTTCTTTGCACCCTCACACTTTTAGGGTTTCCAATTTCTTTTCTTTTTATCAGTTCGGCTCGTCTAATTGGGGATTTCCGTTTTAGAATTGTTGTATTTTCTTTGGTTTTTCTTTTTGAAATCAAATCGTTAATGTGGTAATCCGGATGTTTGTTATTGGTTCTAAGAAGTGTTTAATGAAGTTGCGGTTGATCGTGTTTGTTATAGCTTGGTCTGATGAGAAGTTTGCGTGCTTTATATGATTTGTTTGTTTCAATTTTTTGGCTGGAAGATTGATTTCGTTTTGATTTCGCTGATTTGAGAACTCTAGCTGACTGATTCTCTTTTTGGTGGTGTTGCAGATAATTTCTCCCTATCATTTGTACTTGAATCCTAGATTGGTGGTGAAGCAATATCAGTTTTGGCGTCTGGTTACTAATTTCTTGTACTTTCGTAAAATGGGTAAAGTTTCTGCTGTTCACCGTTTAATGAATTGATATTTTTTGAGATTGGAAGTGGTAGATACTTTGATATTTCGCTTTCAGTTTTATTATGGAAAATGTCCCCATTTTTTTATGTCAACGTGTTTGGGACAGTGATTTTCATTTCAAATTGTTTTTGTGTATGCATACATGGATTTTTCTTGATTTCACTTCAGGGGAACTAATTTGATTCTTAGTTAAGGAATATCGTATACTAAAATCTCCCTCTATTGGTCAGTTACATATGTATGCGATAATATGATAATGAGTATGATCGTTGCTGATTAATTCTCTAAATGGGAGTGTGCATATATTTAAGCATCATGAATCCAATCCTCACGTGATGAAAATTACAATACGAGAGCAATTCCATTAAATGAACTGCAACTGTTTTGAGAAGAGTACTAGTGAAGAAAGGCTATGGCTGTAGGTGGGATGTACCTACATTTGGGAAAAGGGGTCAATCCAATTGACCCTGACGTAATCGTAAGGAGAATGACTATGGACATGATAGTTCCCAGAAATAAACTACTTGATTAAAGATACGAGCTTTTGTGGGCTTATCAGAAGCAATGAAACTGCTTTATGATATTTATTCTTGTTTCTTGGAGACTATAGTGTGGTCCTTGCTCCGTATACACACGGCCATAGTTCTTGACTTTACTGGCCCCCCTTGTAAAAAAATTGGAATTTAAATCTTGCATTTCTGATTTGGTGCTTTTGTAGTGCTATGCAAGGGAGACTGAAGCTTGCATTGATGGTTTGATGTGTATACTAATAAACTCTTGTATCAAATGAGTGTCTGTTGTATAAAACGGGGTTGCCTCATGCGCACATCCCCTCATCCCCACATCCCCTATTTTCTTTTGCTGTTTGTGTCTGAGGACTAGGTTATCAGATGCTAGATTATTGGATGCATATTGTATTCAAACGTGTCTGTGGACTAGGTTATCAGATGCTAGATTATTGGATGCATTGTATTCAACAAACCTTCAGCGGATTTAGTTCTTGACATTCCCCTGTGATTTTCCTGAATTACAACGACACTTCCAAAGTCCCTCTAATAATAACCCTGTATAGTCAAATTTTCTGGGGCTGTGGTTCTTTCTTTTAACAGATATTGTCGGTGCTAACGGAATATTGTCATTTACCAGCAACTCCTGCATAATTTGTTTGTTTCATCATCGTTTGAAATTTAATTTGAAAATTGTGCATCTTACTTCTAAATTTGACATGGTATTTTCTTTGAATGGGCAGACTTGGATTTCCTGTTTCATATGTTTTTTCTTGCACGTTACTGCAAGCTTCTTGAGGAGAACTCGTTCAGAGGGAGAACTGCCGATTTCTTTTACATGCTTTTATTTGGTGCCACTGTATTGACGGGAATTGTTCTTCTTGGGGGGATGATACCCTATATATCAGAGTCTTTCGCAAAAATAATATTCCTCAGCAACTCATTAACATTTATGATGGTAAGTCGCATTTCTATATATATTTGTCGTTCAGTCCTGGTGTTTAAATCTGTCTCAAATAATCTATCTTTTTTTCCAGGTTTACGTGTGGAGCAAACAGAATCCCTTTATTCATATGAGCTTCCTGGGCCTGTTTACTTTCACTGCTGCCTACCTCCCATGGGTGCGTAAGCTGTGTAGGATAGGATAACAAAAAACCTGGCTTATATTTAAAAGAATTTATCTTTGATTTTGATATTTTGTGTTTCGCTTAAGTTCCAACTTATAAACATGGCAAACTGACCTTGAAATTTATGTTTGTAGGTTCTCTTGGGTTTCTCTGTACTCGTTGGTGCCAGTGCTTGGGTGGATCTACTGGTATGCCTCCGTTACATTAATATTGATACTTGATTTCTAAGCAATACGTTTTGTGAAGAACAGGTAGCTAATGTGCTTCTTGACTGCAATGTTCAGGGAATGATTGCTGGACATGCATATTATTTTCTTGAAGATGTTTATCCTCGGATGACAGGTCGTAGGCCACTTAAAACACCATCATTCATCAAAGCACTATTTGCAGATGACCCAGTTGTTGTGGCACGGCCTGCCAATGTCAGATTTGCCCCCCCACCAGCTGATGAACTTCACCAAGATTGAATGAATGGCCATGAAATGGGTAGAGAATTAGCAACGGAACAGCGAAGCGGTTGACCGTGTAATATATTGATTTTATACATCCTTTTTCGCCTGCATTTGTTAATTATTAGGATTTAAGGGGCAATATGTCGAATGTTCAGAGTTTTAACTGAATGAGTTCCTCCTTTTCATTGTAGTTTGTCAGACACCACTCTGTAGATATGATATTAATATCCTCTTTTTATTTTTATATTTTTTGACCCTGCAGTCTCAACTTTTTTTAAAACTAATTATTTCTTCAAATTTCGTCTTTCCATTTATACAATACTCTTAAAATGTCATTTTTTATCTAAATATTTGAGAGTTTTGATGAATTTGAAATATAAAATATTTTAGAGGTAAAAAAGTTAGTGAAAAAATGATTCATTTTGAAGAATCTAAAGGTGCTATCTAAACAATTTTCAAGGTAAAGAACAGTACATTTCAAAATTAGAGAAATAAAAACATTGAAAATAATTTCAGGTATCATGAATTTTAATAAGTTACCATCAATTTCTACATCAAAATATGTTGGAACTTAAGATAATTAATTTTCTAGATTTAAAGCTAAATCTGTTATATTAATACATATGTTTCTTGTTAAATGCACTATGAAAACATGATGGTATTATTGTGTAGCATTGTGAATATAATAAAAGTATGTAGAGAATTATATCAACAACTGGATCTTGGGGGCAACGGATCAATTTTTTAATCCGTACTTAATTCAAGGCACATATGTATAATCTCCACTTGATTTGTCAAGTTAGTTTTCCAATAATATAGTTTTTTAAATGAATTACAAAACTTAGACATAACATTACAATTGGTATTTTCTTATCAATATCGAAGCCTTGTCATAATAACATGCATAACAAATATTTATGGAATATCATCTATGTTGCCCATATGAATTTATTTATATAAGATAATACTAGTCTTTACATAATTATATTTACTTCTTAAATAAAGGTTTTGTTAACACCATAGTGTAGGTGTGTTTTGATTTTAAACTGACATAGTCAAAGTGAAGTGTCAGCACATGACAACACTAGAAAGTAAGATAAAAAGTCATATATTTATATGAAATAGAAAATATTTTACTTCGGGGACTAAAATAAAAATATATATAATATTTTTTTGGACTAAAATTTAAAAGTTAAATATTTGTAGGGGCTTACAACAAAATAACATATTTATAAAAACTAATATATGTATTTAGGAATTAGTGAAAGAAATGACATATTTATCTTGAATATTTAAGTGTTACATGAAAATTTATTGATAATTATTGAACAATACAAAAATTATACTTTTATTTATTTATTTTAGTTCATAATAATATCATCTTCACGAGACATTTTTATGACATTATAAATGTTGAGTTTATTAACAGTGTTATATAATAACATATTCACAACCTAATGTTATGTTTGCAAAGTTAGCAACACAAATTAAAAAACAAAAAATCCAACAAAAATTGAAATACGAACTCAAACCAAATCAACAATTAATAATTTAATTAAGCTTTAAATAAAAATACATCATGAAAATGAAAAAGTAAAAACGCATCGTTTTGGTGGCGACTGTTCACATTTCACGCCCTAAACCCTGCGTAGCGTACTCTCTTGTCTTCCCCTTCGCTAAACCACCTTCCATCATTACTCCTCCGCCGTAAAACCCTAACCCTAGCAATGTCAGTCATCTCCCGCCTCCGCCACTTCTCCACTTCCATCCTCTCCCCCAACTCCTCCTCCCCCCTCTCCTCCAAGCAGAAGACCCGCTCCGCCCTCCACCTCCTCAAATCCGAGACCAACCCGGAGCGCATCCTCGACGTCTGCCGCGCCGCCTCCCTCTCCCCGGACACGCACCTAGACCGTCGCGCCTTCTCCCTCGCCATCTCCAAGCTCGCCGCCGCCAACCACTTCGATGGCATTCGCCGCTTCCTCGACGACCTCAAAGCCCGCCCCGACCTCCGCAATGAAAAGTTCCTCTCCCACGCTATCGTCCTCTACGGTCAGGCCAACATGCTCGACCACGCCCTCCGTACCTTCACCGATGATCTCTCCGCTCCTCGCTCCGTCAAATCCCTCAATTCCCTCCTCTTCGCCTCCCTCCTCGCCAAGAACTACAAAGAGGTATCTCGAATCTACCTCGATTTCCCTAAAACCTATTCAATTCAACCTGACGTAGAGACTTATAACACCGTTATCAAAGCCTTCGCTGAATCCGGTACTTCCACCTCTGTTTACTCCGTTTTAACTGAGATGGATAGGAATTCCGTTAAACCTAATGTCACCACTTTGAATAACGCGCTTTCTGGTTTCTACCGTGAGGAGAAGTTTGAGGAAGTGGGGAAGTTATTGAAACTGATGGAGGAGAAGTATCGTATTTTTCCTGCTCTCAGTACTTATAATGTTAGGATTGAGAGTTTGTGCAAGCTGAAGAGGTCTTCTGAGGGAAAGGCTTTGCTTGAGGGAATGATTTGCAATAGGAGGAAGCCGAATTCGGTTACCTATGCTTGTTTGATTCATGGTTTTTGCAGAGAAGGGGACCTTGAGGAGGCCAAGAGGTTGTTTAAGGACATGAAGAGGAGAGGGTACTCCCCTGATGGTGGGTGCTATTTTACGCTTGTGCATTTTCTGTGTCGCGCTGGGGAGTTTGAGGCGGCTTTGGAGGTTGCTAAGGAGTGTATGGGGAAGGGTTGGGTGCCGAATTTTACCACAATGAAGGGTCTTGTAAATGGGCTTGCTGGTGCTTCGAAGGTGGATGAGGCGAAAGAGGTTATTAAGCAGATCAAGGAGAAGTTTGCTGAGAATGGGGACAAGTGGGATGAGATTGAATCTGGGTTGTCTCAGTGAGGAAGATTGTGGTCTCCTTGTGTTATATAATTCTTTGATCAATTGGAGGGGAGCACTTAAAATTGAATTTTCTATGGGACATCAGCTTAGGAAAGGCTTTTTCGCCACTTGCTCAAATGAACTAACTCATTGGTGACTGGTAATCTGCCAAGTTAGTTTGACATTTTTTTCTGGTGTTGAGCATGCTTAGTTTTCCTTGAGAAATAATAGAATTGGAAATGCTTCTGATTGTTTTATCTCTTTAAACTGCACTGGCCCTATTCTCCCTTGTGGGAGCTTTATGGACCTGTATATTACATTATTACTATTTTTTTACTTTCTTGTTCTGATGGTCCTGCATAGTTGCTGAAGCCAGAAGCTGGTTTTGATACAATAGTTCTATTGATTTTAAATGTTAATGGAATCCAACAATTGACCCGTTGGCATGTTCCATTCTGCTGAAATTATGCATACAATTGACTCATTGCGGGTTGCTAATGCTATTATAATTTGTGTGTATAATGCGGATTCAATAGTAGATCCTCATTATTTTAGTATTCATTTGTTCATATTGTATGTATCTACATTTAAATGCATATTGAGTATTAAATAGAAGTTTTAAACGTTAATTGCCTCCTTCAACTATCAACCCACTTTGATGTAATGGTTCTCTTCTTCGTCTTGGTATTGAATTGATTACTTAAAATACCTCAAATAGGAACCCACATCGAGAATTGAGAACATACCATCAAACAAATTGCAATGTTTTTGTGATCAAGTTATAAGGTACGGTTTTCAGGGACTTAGGGCATTGTTCAAGCCTTCTGACAATGCTCAAATTCCTAATGCAATTTTCCTTTTTCCCTTGGGAGAAGGGCTTTTGGTTTTAGATTTTAAACAATGATTGCTCCTACATTTGTTGCTCAACCAATATAGTGTTGTATAATATTTGAGTGTTTGGATGACCTTATGCAAAATTATTGTAACTTATTTAGGTATGTAACTAAGTTAAGATTTAGAAAAGTAATCTTATTATCTGTAATAATTTTAGGCGGCACTAATAAAATTGTCTCCAAATAGATGTATGTATATGGTCTGTAAAAAATATTAATTAATTACTAGCTTACTCTGTCATGCATTGTGTACGGATATTTGCTTTACAAATTCACTATTTTGGATTATTTGCTTGGTTTAGATTACATATATCCATATAATAAATTTTACTTTTTAAGAACAAGTGGTGTTTTTACAACAACCTTTCAATATGAATCGATGTTTGTTTTTCCATTTGAATGTGTCGAACAGAATATTTCGACTCTGCAAGACAAAAACGTAGAAGGAAAGAAATGTTTGGATGGGTACTCAGATGCAGCAGAGAAACAAACCCAAACTTAGTTAAATTTTAAATCCATGTCCTATATAAGGAAATTTCCATTGCAGTGGTGATATATATACAAGGCTATAAATTTAAGATTTTAAATCTTAAGTAAAACATTGAATTACAAAGAATAAAAGGATATTTTTTTATCTTGAAAGTATATTTGTTTTAACCAAAAAATAAATGTTATAAAATAAAAGTTGAAAAATGAGACAATATAACTCAAAATGATCACTCTCATTTAAGGCAGAAGTTTCTTTTATTATCTCCAGATTTATACTTCTAGCTATCATAAACGTTTATGTCATATATGTCTGATATTGGCGCTTTTATTATTCAGTTTAATAATTTAAGGAAGCAATTATTTTACGTATTTGTGAATTTCAATTAATAGGATACTTTTAAGGTTTCATGTATCTACATGTCATGTTAAAAATACACATAATTTATTTAACTGAAGTTACCAGAAAATGAAAAATAATACCCGTCATTGTCAACAAAATAATCTTATTTTAATCACAAAACATAATCTCTCTAATAATACCTCTAGTTGAGAAGAGTTTCTACCGTAGGATAGGTACCCTCCAAACAGAGATACTCAAAAAGGAAATTTGTATGTGTAAAGGATTATTTTTACGTACAAAAGTGTAAGATACAACTGATAGCAACTAAAATAAATAAATAAACTATTCTCGTGCAATGTTTAAGAAATGAATTTTCTAAAAGATAAGAATACAATTTTACCATATTTGCATCTAACTCATCCTTATTTTCTACGTTACTAGATTTTCTAGTCTGGAAGGCCAAGTGTTTTTTAAAGAAGTGAAAAATGTTGTCTACGTGTTTTTCTTTTTTTAATTCCAATTTTCAATTGAAAAAAAGAGTTCGTAAAATATGGTAAGCAGAAGTTGTTGTCTATGTCAGAATTACGTTTCAAAAGAATATTTTCCTTCAAAATTCGACCCTTATTCCTTTTCTCTCTGTGTCAGAAAACCAGCTAAGAGTAACTATGTTAAAGAAATTCCATTTTGATGCCCAAAACTATAATAAGTAATTAGAAACAAATATGAAACATAAATTTCAAGTATTTTGGCCCTGAATAACGGCTCGCAGTTTAGAAAATTTAGCCATCTCGTACCTACGGACCGTTATTCTGTTTTTTCTCAAAACCTTTGTGCATGCAATTTTTTCTGCAGATTTTTGTGTTGGTTGAATACAAATCTTTTCAAGGTTTGTAGCCAACCATCAACAAGGTCTCAGAAAATGAGTTGCTTCCCATGCTGCAAATCGGATACCAAATCATCCTCCACCGGGCCAGTCGCCGGCAAAGTTTCCAAAGGAAGAAGAACATTCAAATCAGTAGCTGCCGCTATGTCCCTTAAAACAGGTGTGGTATGATTCCTTGGTCATATAAATATTAATCTTTTCTAATTCCTCCCCCATTATCATTACCTTCAAAAGATTCCATTTTTCCTTCAGGGTATAAAGATGGCTCATGATGAACAATTTTTTTTTAAAATATCATTACCAATTAATACCGTCATTTTGTTTGATCTAACTGTATTTCTAAAATCAGCTGAAATTCTTCCTTGAATCTAATGAATTTCCTATTTGTATGAGCAGCATGCATGAAATATCATATTGGAATCCTTGGCTTCGAATTATGTGAATGTATAATTTTTATAATAACCCGGTGATCTCAAATTGCAGGCAGCAGCAGGCACAGACAAATAGATGCAGAGATAAGAAAATTTGGAACTGTAAAAAATGATGTCAAAGTATTCACATATGCACAACTTATTGAAGCAACAAACAACTACAGTTCTGATAACCTGGTGGGTGAAGGAGGATTCGGGAATGTTTACAAAGGATACCTAAAAAGTGTCGAACAGGTATGCCTCATATTTTATTATCTAATAATGCTTTTAGCTTTTCACAAGGTTGTGAAAATCTCACGTGAAATATTTTGTGTTCAGACTGTAGCTGTGAAGGTCCTGAACAGGGAAGGAGCACAAGGAACACGGGAATTTTTTGCAGAAATTTTGATGCTAAGTATGGTGCAACACCCAAACCTTGTGAGGCTCATTGGCTATTGTGTAGATGACCACCATAGGATTTTGGTTTATGAATTCATGGCTAATGGGAGTTTGGAAAATCACCTTCTAGGTATGATGCCAAAAAATTCCGGTGTGGGCTTAATTTTAGAGAAACACATTGTATATTATGCAACTCTAACTAGATTTTATTTATGTCAGACTTGGATGAAGGTAAGGAGCCTTTGGATTGGAAGATCAGAATGAAAATAGCTGAGGGAGCAGCTAAAGGACTTGAATATTTGCATAACAGTGAAGATACGCCTATTATATACCGTGATTTCAAGTCATCTAATATACTGTTAGATGAAAACTTTAATCCTAAGCTCTCTGATTTTGGCCTTGCTAAGATTGGTCCTATAGAAGGGCAGGACCATGTGACAACCAGGGTGATGGGAACTTTTGGTTATTGTGCACCAGAGTATGCTGCTACGGGTCAACTCAGCACAAAGTCCGATATTTATAGTTTTGGGGTTGTGTTTTTGGAAATAATCACCGGTAGGAGAGTATTTGACACTACAAGAGCTACAGAAGAGCAAAACTTGATTGATTGGGTATGCTCCAAAAACAAAACTTGTCCATGTTTCTGAGCAATCTTCTTATAACACATAACTGAATTTTAGTAAATCTTTTTGGGAAATTGCAAGATTCAGTTACATGTTATGTGTTGGAATTTATGGTTGTCCTTTTGTTTTTGTATTTGGCAGGCACAACCTTTGTTTAAGGACAGAACGAAGTTTACACTAATGGCTGATCCCTTGCTTAAAGGTCAGTTCCCTGTGAAGGGGCTATTTCAAGCCCTTGCAGTGGCAGCAATGTGTTTACAAGAGGAACCTGACACGCGACCTTACATGGACGATGTTGTGACGGCTCTTGCACATCTAGCAGTGCACAAAGTTGGAGAAAAAGACATAGCCGGTGACTCTATAAAATGTGCTGGCCATGTTGAATCTTTCCGAGCTGCAAGTTCTGCTGGATCCGAAAGGGCGTAGCTTCATTAACCACACACAGTCTAGGATTACTGCAAAAATACACAAAAAATGTTGTAGAAAGATGAAAGTGCTTGCATGCAATTCTGTTTGCGAACATCCTACAGTTAATATTTTAGCTGTAATTCTTCCATTGTGGAACTGATATGAGGCTCCCTCTAATTCATCTGTATTTTTGCATTCTAACAAGTTCTATCGGCTTTCTGTTTCCATTTCATTCTATCTTTGAACATCAGACACTAAGATATAGTTTCTTAAATTCTTTGGTATTATTTGTCAGTCATAACGAAAGTTTTAATTTGGTAATTTGCGTAATAGAAGGTTTTCATTAAAGATTAAGCATATAATAGGTTAATGAGCGAGATTGTATCTGATTGAAAAACAATATCAGAAGAATCTAAAAACATTTGTTCCTACCAACTTTATTTATTTTCCTCAGTTACAAATACTACCTTCGCTAAATGTATGTAGAACATGCCATCCATTTACTACTAGAAAACTGAATCTGAGATCTGAAAAGCCAACAGTAACTATATGAAGCACAAGATTTGATAGAAAATGAAAATGACATGAGCATAAAATTTAAAAAAGTTGCCTAAGGCAGGCAACATAGCATGAAGCATAAAATGAGTATCTTCAAGTTTTGGTTCCCCACAAAAAACTAGTGCACACTGACTCTACTTAGAGCTTAAAGTTGTTGATATCATTCCTGAGGATCCTGTAGCTGTAACCAGGAATCCGGTTTAACTGATTCCCTTCAGCTACTTCAGCAACAGAACAAATTTTTGGAAGGAACCCACTTGAGCCTCTTCTCTTCCTCCTCTTCCATGTAGTTAGCAGCACCCAGAAACTAGGCCTTGAAATGGAAGAGCTTGTGCCAGAAACCATGTCCACAAAGTGTTGCTGAGGCTTTTGTGAACTTCCTCTTCTGTCCAACTCAAACTTGGTGAAGTATTCAATTTCCTTCCTGACTAGAGATCCAATAGTGCCCCTTGTCCCTATAGCAACAGGAGCAGCCATTTCAACTGCACTATCTAGTTGTTATGGCACCACTCTTTATATATAGTGCATAAATTTACTATTGAAACGAGTGAGGCATCCACATGAAGAACATAGTGGTCTAGCTTCTTAATTTTCAATTTGGAGCATCCATCTTTGGTCATTATTAAATAGTTGATACTGACTTGCTTTATGAAAAGCAAAAGCATGAAATTTCCCATAATTGAAACTTTAAAAAGTTGAAATTATCGTGATCTCCCAGTGCTTGATAAGAACTAGCTTGTTTTCCGGAAATAATACCGTATACCCTTTTGAGAAACTGTTAAGAATTCTGCTAAAATAGTTACCATACGTGGAAACATTCACAGAGATTGGTGCATTTGTAGCGTTTAACATCACAAACACATTGCATTATTGAACAGTGTGACACACATTGCTAACCAAAGACTATTTGACTGCATTATTGGCAATAGTACTTGTCATATGAAATGGGGTTTTCTGTAACCTTAAATTCCTGTGAATTTCCTATGCTTAAAAAAGAAAGACAAAAATTCAAATTCCCCTGGCTTTCAGTGGTTCTCTTTTAATGTTCTTTATTTGTCAGGTCAAAGTTATTCTCCGCCATTCATGGCTTGGCAAGTGGAAAGAGAGGCCATTTTTTAATGGTGTGACAGTTCTTTTGGGGCGTGATTGCTATGTTGTCCAGTGCAGATCATATTTCCATTTCATCAAACATAACCAAAATTGTTGGATTTCCCACCTAACATTCCAAAAAGATATTTTCAATTAAACTCATTTTTTCTATCAATAAAAAGAAAAATGGAATGTAAATATGCGAGTTTATTCTCTCACAATTTGGAGGGTAAATGAGTTGAATCTTGAATCTTGAATCTTAAAAGAATAAACTTAAACATGGGAATATACTCAATTATTCAATTTATTTAAGTTTAAATTGTACAAACTTCATAAATGTTTTATGAATGAATTATATTTATTTGCATTTTTCATGAGAAATTTACAATAGTAGAAATCAGTAAATTTAAAGAATTAAAATTATTTTCTCAGTTTCTTTTTTTGTAATAGTAGAGAAGTTTTCAAATTTTTATTTACTATAATATAACAATGTAACAGACTATATATATATATATATATATATATATATATATATTTATTTTT
>Ga0123340_1004869_pt1 | contig 12778 bp, 8 predicted proteins | sample SirMexnodulemix_FD_89961 | JGI IMG/M metagenome (GOLD analysis project Ga0123340, IMG submission 89961) | Root nodule microbial communities of legume samples collected from Mexico - Siratro Mexico nodule mix | ecosystem: Host-associated > Plants > Roots > Nodule | place: Mexico: Nepantla... | reverse complement strand
GCTTAAGGACTCTAATTCAAATTTAAAATTAAACCAATTAACAAAATATGTTATTTATATCCTTTAATAACATGTTTATATATGTCTTTTTTTTGTAAAATAATATTTTTTTCTTAAAATAGAATTTTTTTTCTTGATAAAAAAAACTATTAATCTTCAACTATGTAAGAACCTATTTCAATCTTATATGTGTAAAAAAGTATTATTGTTTTGTTTTCTATGATGTTGAAGATCTCCATATCCAGTCCATATGGTGGACTCTCTATTCTCTTCACATGCCTCACGAAATGTTGTCCACATGTAACATCCATTGAATTCAAACTAGGAAAATAACAAAGGTCAGACAAATATAACATGGGACTTTCTATCTAGTGACAAATTAAGCCCTTCGGTCTTTTTCTCCTTCTTTTGTTTGGGTCCTAACCCTATTAATACACACACATGACACATGCCTGCATCCACACAAATACATATTTCCCTGCTTTCTTTTCTCTAATTTGTTTTCATCTTCTTTCCTTATTATTAAATGAATGTGAATTTGATAAATAAATGTGACCATTATTATGATGGTATTATTTCCTATTATATTTTTCACATTAGAGCTTTCAAAGTGAATATAATTACTTAATCCATTTTTCTCACCACAAGTTATTTCACTCTTGAAAAAAAAATTTGACTTAATTCACCATGTTTTGATCCATTAAATTGGTTGTTTCACCTAAAATAAAAATAGAAATTAAAATTCAACATTGTTTTATTTTGTTGACAAAATATTAAAGTAATTGCATTTAGTTTAAAGTTTTAAAATAATGCTACCGTATTTGTAATATAGTATATTCAAAATACTTTTATGTAGTAATAAGATAATTTTTTTTATCTGAATCCCAATTGTATTAGTTAACTTGACTTATCATAAATTTTACTTTTTTATTAGTAATAAAAATTAATAAATATAGAAACAATTGAGGTGTTCTAATCCTTGTAAACGTTTGTTTATATCTTAGTGTAGGTTTGAATTGCCGACTTCAAAAAACAAAAGACTAAGAGGTCATCAACATTACTTAAAAAAAAAATAAAAGTGTTCCTAAGGACTCATATTATCCTTACAAAAAACAGATTCCTTCTTTCTGTAACAAAAGCTAAAACATTTTATGAATACAATGTCTTCAACGTTTCTTTTTCAAAGCATATACAACCATTCCTCCATTGTTTTTCAAGATGCAATGGTGTGTTTTGAATTCAACCTTTGGTTTACCAGTATTTGACAACCATCATTATGCAAAAAAATAAAATAAAATAAAATCTGAACCTGTATATATTTCAACACAGCCGGTGCTAGTTACTGGGCAATTCAGTTGGTTGGTGGCTCATATGAGGTTGTGCAAAGAATCCAAAATTTACTTTAGTAATATTAAGCCCACAAACATATAAAATTATAGTTCATCAACAGAATTCATACAACATATTAAATTAGCTATTAGAATAAATCACACAATGCACACCCTATAGCTAAGTTACACACTTCGTATAATTTCCTTCTATGACATGTTCTCCATTTCCTATGTGTCCACCAGTATGTATGTATTACTTCTCTCCTCACAGGATTTGCACTTAGATTAGTATATAGCCTCGAGCATGACTATGCCATTATAGTTCATCAACATAATATATACAACGTCAAATTAGCTATCAAAATACTTTTGATTATAAATCAAACTTGGTAACCACATTACAACATTTTTTCACTTTAGGTATGAGGTTAAACATGTGGCCTAAGATGAAAAAATCGTGGCCTTAACTTTAGGTCACAGTTTGGCCACGGTTTTGAAACTGTGGTGTATTCAACCGTGGACATAGCTCAAAGCCACAATTTTTTCAAAAAGTATGGCCTTAGCCTAATACAATAAGTAATGTATTTTGTCAGTATTTAAGCCACATTTTTTCACCTGTGGTCTTTTCGTCAATGTTTAGGCCATATTTTTCTCATATTGTTGTCTTTTCTGTTAACATTTAAGTCACACTTTTTTAGCTATTGCGTTTTTGTTTAATCCTTCATACCAAATTTGTAGTATTTCTAAATAGATTATGAATACATTAAGTCATTAATTCATTTTTAACATTATTATTATTATATAAAAATACTTCAATAAAACTATAGAAGACAATTACATTATTTTTGGTAAATTGTAGTTTGAAGATAACATTAATAATACAAAACATTTAGAAAAATTCAATATGCATAATGTATTTTAAAGCATAATTGTAACAACTGAAAATATTAAAAACTATACTCCAATGTTGCCTAGCACACTTTGAAAATTACACAAAATTATAAGGTATATAATAAAAATATTTTATTTATTTCTTCATTTTATGTTTTTTTTCTCCAAATGAACTTGAACTTCACCCTGCAAAAAGGTAAAAAAAATAAAATAATAAACAAACTTAGTATATGATCTTCTTCAAATTTATGAAAGTTTGTATAAAATATTGCACAATCTTAGATGGTTCCAAGGTATACCTCATCATCATTATCAAAAACATGAGTTGCAGCTGAAGAATGTGGAGCAGCTACACTACTTTCATTGCCTAATGCTCGTACCATAATTTCTTCTATATCATTCTCATCCAGATCAGTATTGCTTAAGTACGAATTTCATCACTGACTCCAAACCTTCAAACTTTATTGATTATATCATTTCTTTCAATGACATGTTCTCTTTTTAGAGCATCAATTTTTTTTATTTTTCTTCAATGTTGTGGGTGTCGTAGTCCTTTTATAACAACGAACTCGACCAGACTTTTCTTTCCCAAACAATGACTCAAATGTTTTTTCCCCATATGCACTTGAATTTTTAATGGAACTGTGAAGCTTAGACTATCAGAAACTATCAAAGTTATGAACAAGTAAAATGTATCGAGCTTTCAAACATATTTCATAAGTACAAATAAACTTACAATTGCATCTAGTGTTTCTTCATCAATTGCTTTTTCCTTTTTACCGAGACGACCTTGTCGAGTTTTAATAAACATTTCAGCTTTAGTAACTTCTTCTCCATCAGATTTGTTAGCAGTCTATTAATAAAAAATTGAAAATTAATAGTAAAATATATATTAATGATATATTATAAATTGAGACATAACCTAATAATATCAATACCAATTCGGCTTGAATTTTGGAAAAGTTAATCGTTCTCATATGATGCATATACTTTTTCTTAGTCCTATTCATCACGTTCCTTTCACTAATGTTCTATATTTTGTAGATTAGAACATACATCAATATAAATGTAGTTAACAAAAATGTAGAATGAGACATTGTTGATCTTTCTTCACCTCTAAATCTTAACAAAATAAAAAATGAAATAAAAATGTCAAGTAGTTATTTAGAAACCGTGCATAAAAATAGGTATAAAAAAAATGTGGGATACATAGTAATGTTGAACAGACCATTATCTAAAAAACGTTTGTTTCATGCTCAACTACCAATTGCAGGACCTTTGTGTGCTTGAATCTAGAATCATAATTTCTAATATTGACTAGAGAATCATGTTATTATTAACCAGAATATTATTATGAACTAGAATGATCATACCTTGATAGTATTATTTGTCCAATACTCTATCAATTTCTTGAAATGATCCTCAGGAATAGACTTTGGACAATGTTTCAGTTGTTCCTTCAACATGGAATATTTCTCAAAATACGTTCTCTTTGCATAGTACTTATATCGTCTTCAGGCATCATTCACACGACTAAAAACTGTTATCTGTCATCTCTCAAAAATAATGAATTTATCCTAAACAAAGCCACAAATAAACACGTCATAAATATTTTATAATTTAATTAAGGATAAGAATTTTATTTAATTACCCTAACATATTTACATATTGGTTCCTTGTAATATTTGAGTAAAGCCTTGAAGTTTGTGTATATTAGAGGACAAAAATCCGAATTCATTGCTAAGGTCCCAAGGAAATAACTCAAATCAGATACAACTCTATCATTGTGTACATACCTTTGGAATGATTAATTTACACTCAACAAATTCAGCTATACCAACTACTCTTGAGATCATCACTCTGCAACTGAAAACAACAAAAAATAATATCAATAGTTTGAGCTAAGTATCTTTCTAAAACAAAACAATCAGGGTCATCAGTTACTACATATATTGGATTTTAAAAATGAAAATGATCAACCTTGGTCAATATATAAAATTTAAAATATTTCTTAACAGAGTCTATAGAGCCATGATTTTGTTGAACATTGCAAGTCCTCTTGTAATTTATTTGAAAACAAATACTGGAGTGATCATTAGTTTGCAATTATTTCTTGATTCCAAAATCTTAAACATTATGCCCTTATCTATATAAACATTCGAAATTCAAAATAGAAACCCTAAATTTGGTGGATGAAATAACAGAATGAACTCCGCGTTTACGTTCATCTAGATTACAAGCTATATCCTATATGGTATTAATTAATTAAAAGTATGGTAATAGAGTTCATAAAATCAAAATAAAAAATTGATTGAAGAGATATATTATTAACATCTATGCTTTATTTATTTAAATTAGAGACATGACATGAAATTGAGGAAATGCATAACCACCTATTTATATTTTAGACTCTATGAAAATAAATATAATGTTAAGAACAATTACGATAAATGAAAAAAAACATATTATATTAAATAAATAGATATATTAATAAATAGAAATTGAATAAATTTACAGATAATATCATACAACATTTAAAAGTTGACAATTATTTTGATGCTTAAAGTTATAGTTTTATCACATTTACTTAAAAAATTTATAATTTTAAAAAATATTAATTTAATTTATGGGATGTCTAATATATGCCCTTATATGCACATCTCTGTTGATCAGGTATATAATAAGTATTTGAATGTGACTCTTAAAGACAGAAGTGAGTCATCACAAACATTACCTAATATGCAATTAGGAGACATTATGCAAAGAGCAATTAAATAAGTACACTGTTATGATTGAATATAGGTTTTGGGGATGAACTGCAATGTTAACCTTTATTCATAGCATATACAGAGCACATAAAGGACTAACATGGAATGAAATTAAACCAAAATCAAATGTTTTGCATAAAAGAATAGACGGGACTATATAAAATTCAGGACTTGTACATACCTTTGGAATGATTAATTTGTACTCAGCAAATTCAGCTATACCCAACTACTCCTGAGATCCTCATTACAACTAAAAACAACAAAAAAATAGTATCAATAATTTGAGCTAAGTATCTTTCTAAAACAAAAGAATTTGGGCCATACATTTACTGCATATATTGGATTTTAAAAATAAAAATGATCAACCTCGATCAATATATAAAATTTAAAATATTTCTTAAGAGACCATTTAGAGTCATGATTTTGTTGAACATCCAAGTCCTCTTGTCACTTATTTCAAAACGAATATTACAGTCATCTTTACTTTGTAATTATTGCTTGATTCCAAAATGTTAAACATTATGCACTCATCTATATAAAAATTTTGCACTTATTTATATGTAGTTATACCTTTAACAAGAAAAAGTCGTATTTATCTTTTAAGTTGGAACAAATATACCTCTATAAATTTCTTGACTCGTGAAGATATTAAATTAATAGACTATGGATTTCTTTCAATAATTTTTAAGTTCTAAACAATGCTGGTTTAGAGGTTAATTTATGCTCCACAAAAGGCTTCTATGGCCAAATCAGAGACCATAAATGTCATCATATGATGTCAATATTCAACATTAATAATGAACAAATTTCTAACAAACATAATAACTAACCCCGAAACACAAATTTTGATAAACAAACACAAACTCTAAATTATACAAAAAAATTCAAACCAAAATCGAAACAGAAACCCTAAATTAGGTGAATGAAAGAACAAAAATTGAGAAGGTGGCTAAAACAGTGAGAAAAATCGAGATTGAGAGACTCACTAGAGACAACAGAGAACACAAGGATGACGGTAGGGAGAAGATGCCAGATAACAAACAATGACGGCGACAAGGAGAGGATGGTCGACCAGAGAATGGGAGATGAGATGAAAATGTTGAAGGAGTGAGGTAGGGGATGAGGTAGTGTAGACAGAGGATTTGTGAGAATAAGGTAGGGTAGACAGAGGGTTTGGCATAAGCGGGAAATTCTAATTTTTGTAAGAGGGAGAAGCTTAAAATTTTACCTTTAATGTTTTGGTTTTACGAGGGTGAGTAATAAGTTACATTCAGAACATGTGATTTATACTATAATTTGTATAGACCACAATTTTTTTAATTTTAGGGCGCACTTTTTTAATGTAGCCAATGTTTTTTTGCTGGGGTACAGGGGAAAACTGTAGCTTAAAATGTCCACAACTCAAAAAGTGTGGCCTATAATGAAAATAAACCACACTTGTAAAAGTGTGACTTTTTCTACTTTTAGGCCACATTTATTTGTCTGTGACAAACAAAAGTGTTGTCTAAAGTGATAAATATTGTAGTGCATGTAAAGAGATAAGTAGTAATACAGAGTTGTATGCAAAAGAAAATCGCCAAAAGGTAACACTAAGCAATGAAGAAGATGGAACATGACCGAGGTAGGTAAAGAGAAATATGGCTAGTAGAAATAGAGAGCTGAGCATTACACCCACCTTCATTACAAGACATAATACAACAGGGGAAAGACAAGGGTATGCTTTGTTAGTCTATGAAAACGAGAAGCACCAAAGTCATAATTGTCAAAGATATGGAATAGGTGCAATATTCTATCATTTTTACATTGTAGTTTCTTAATAACATGTTATGTAATGTATAATTTAAAAATGAGGACTATTGAGTTGTAGCTCGACCATCTTTTGTAAGTTTAAAGAATTATGTATAGAAGGGTTGAAACATCCCAAAATATTTTTCAATTAAATATATTTTTTTATTGATGATAAAAAAAATTGTAATTGGAATGATAACTCTACTCACACTCAATACATTTATTGTGTGAAAAATATAATAGATGACTTATAATGAATATGACATATTTTGAATAACATTTTAAATTTACATGTGTTTAACTCAATCTAGAAAATAGTTTGTAATGTTTTGTTTGGATATAAATTAAGAAAAAAAGAGTTTGTCCAATCCCTTTTTACTAGACTCTCTATGCAACTATTTTTCATATTTTTAGTTAAGTAAAAACATGTACAAGTTTTTTATCTTGAGTGTATCATATTTTGAGTTGTGAGTCACTCATTCCTAATTTATCCTAAAGTGACATTTCTTAATTTATCTTTTGTAGTGTGTCACTAGTTAACTTGACTTACAAGAAATTATACTTATGTGTTGAGTTTTAAGTAATCTATTTTACTTATAATTGTGGTGAGTTTATTTTTATTAACCTAACACCACTCAAATGTGTGGTTACCAAATTTGATTTGTAATCAGAATGATAACTCTAATCAGACTCTATTGTTGGGTGAAAAATATGATAGGTCACTTATTAATGAAAATGATATTCTTTGAATAACATTTTAATGTTAGATATGGGTTTAACTCAATCTAGAAAATAGTTTGTAATGTTTTGTCTAATCTTTTCTCATTAGACTATCTATATAAGGAAAACTCATGTATTCTATTTTTGATAATTTTGGTTAAACAAAAAATATGTAGTCTATCTCTTATATGATGCATTAATAATATCAAAATTTGGAGAGTAAAGAATTTTCTTTCTTAATTATAATCTTATGAGTTAGGTTACATTAAGTAGTGATTTTTCATACTTGCTACCTCATGGAGTTGAGTAGTTTAGTATTCTTTTCAATTCCTGACATTCTCTATTATTATTTTACAATTCAAGTCATAAGTGTTCAATTACCATCTTGCTTTATCTTATGGAATTTTAGTAACACAATGAGTTTTTTCAATTCTTAAAACTATTTTGATTTTTTTTTATTTTTTAATATTTTTATATAGCTTCTATAAAACAAGATAAAAATCAACTATCTTGTTGTACATTGTATTTCTTTTTTCTTTTAATATTAAACTTTATACTTTTAAAAGTAATATATAATATTTTTTAGTATAAACAAGTTGTAATCTTTTTGAATTTTTAATTAGGTAAAAAATGACCAGTTAACCCTGGCTTACATAAAACCCATTTTAAATATAGATTAGGTTAGACAATCAATTTTTCTTTTTTTTATCTTAAACAGGAGGATCATACTAGGTGGTCTGCTTTGATAATCCTAATTACCTCCTTAATAACTACTAACTTTTCATATCATACCATAACAACTAGCTTCAATCAAGCACATCTCATCATATAATCACATTTCCACATAAATGAGCAAGTATAATTTATTGAAACTTTTAATACATTAAATATCCTACCAAAAGTCATTTAAAAAATTTAAATTAAGTTCTTTGTTGCTAAAAATATCATATAAACAGGAGATCTTTACTTGAACCCTATTATTTAATAGGAGAAATATTTCATATTGATTTGTCCTCACTCAAATGATGTGTTCACCACTTGAACAACATACTCATTGTTTGAACAACTCCAATGCATGAACACACTATTATAAGATCAGAGAGAATTGATATTATTTATTCTTCTTTCAACAATGAACTATCACTAGATAGACTTATAACAATAATTTATCACTTAAAAAAGAAAGTATTAGAACATGACTTAATAACTTAATTATGATCACTATCATATAATGCTAGAAAAATCAACCTATTGTTTAAATGACCAACTTGTCACTCAAAATACTTACATCCTCTTGATTTCTCCTAAAAAATCAAACTAAAGAAACAAATGCACTACTATAAATATATACCAATAACGATTCATATTTTCTCAACTAATCATACATGCAAAGACTCATATATTACTGCATGAATACAAGATTAAAAATAAAAAATAAAATAAAAAAATCAAACTCGAAAATCAAAACATAATATTTCTAAATCTTAGAACAATTCGGGAAAAAAAAATCTTGAATTTACAAAAATGGCAAATGATTAAGGACTAGACTTTAAAAAAAATGTTTTCCACCTTTTCATTTTACAAATACTGTTTTTGTGTGGATCTTCGTGAACTCTGCGAGGAATAACAAGCAATTGTTACAATGACATGTGCGTCACATTTGAAAGCTCACTGTCCCACATTGGAAGAAAACATCAATTCCAAAATTAACAATGGAAGCTACGTGGATGTTACCTTAAGGGTTGATGTGAAAAATACTTCTCAAGAACAAAAGCATAGTTCAATGTTAGCACTCTCACATTGAATTCCATACCTAATGTTGGGAACTCTGTGTACCATGCATGACATGTTCAAATATTTTAGCATCAACATTGAATGCCTAATTCAAGCAACCAATGTTGGTAAGAAAATATTATGATAGGTTACTACATTATGCAAGTCAAATCATTGCAAGGTTCATTAACAATGTATATTTAGAGATTCTTAAACTCAATAACTTTAATCATTGCTTGTCACAACTATTTGAAATATGTTGTTGGACCTGGAGAGGACAATTAATCCATATTTGTCCAGACAGAATACATTTTGATGAAATAATTTATTAGATAGATCCCAAAAAATTAGGTTTCAATTTAACCAAACTAACCCATTAATTATTTATAACAAATAATTCATATTGAACTATAAGTTAAAAATGAATCGCATGTTTTACAAATTTAAATTATAATTTTCGTTTCTCTGAAAGAAATACAGTTTTCATATTTAAACATATAATTACATTTAGTAATAGATTAAATTATAAATTTGAGGGCCATTAAACACAACATGCTATTGTTTCAAATTTCTTCTTACAACAACTAGTGTAGTTCAAAATACATTAAAGGATGGTGAGATTTAATATTACATATTTATCCAGAAAAGTCATTTTTCACTACAAGAAAAAAATTATTTAAAGACCAATTTTTAACTATCAAATGAAATGGTTGCTAATTGTAACCAAAATAGTTACCAAATTAGATTTTGGTTGCTAAATAACTATAAAATAGAGGTAATGATTAAATTTAGTGACCAATTAGGTCAAGATAATTGGTATCTACCATTAGCTATCAAGATTTTAGTAAGCAATACCATTAGATTCTAAATTAGTTTCTAACTTAATTAGATACCAATTTAGAATCTAATAGCATAGGTCACTAATACCTTGGTAGCGAATGTTAGATACCAATTATTTTAACCTAATTGGTCACTAAACTCAATCATTACTTCTATTTTGTAGTTATATAACTACCAAAATTTAATTTAATGATTATTTTGGTCACAATTAACAACCATTTCATTTGGTAATTAAAAATTGATCTCTAAATAATTATTTTCTTGTAGTATTCTATGAGCAGGAGCATATTGCTCCCAACCTTGTCTGGCCAGTTAATTTTTGAATTATAGGCTATCTAATAAATACTATTGACTATCCAAACAAGGTTCTTGTAACCCTACCCTCATCTCTTTGTAAGTTTTGTTTCTCACGAAATAGTTTAAAATTTTCCTGATTCAGTGTATATTAGATTGTTTTTCATTTTCACTTTTATGATAAACGCATCGTAGACTTGTTGTGGATGGATGATTTTTTTTTTGGGACAAACAAACTAATTCTATAAGTTGTATAATAACATATAAACAAACTTATATACCCAATTAAAAAATATATCATATATAATATTAAGAAGTTTTTTTTATTAATAATGAGTGTTTATGTTAAAAATGGGTGTTTTGTGTTATTTTTTAAAATTGAATAAGGGATGTGACTAGTGAATGCAACTTTATTACAAATTCAAGAGAAATTAGTATTTATTGAAAAAAAAGAGTTGAATGTGATTTATTACGGGAGATAACTGTATTTTTCTTATATATTAAAATGTCATACCGATACTAAACATGATAATGTTATTAAATTATTTATATCAACAAGTTTACAGTTTATTTTTTATTTTTTTTTATGTTTAGTTGCTGTAAAAAGTAAGATAATAACATGACCAAGGTGTTCATAAACTACAAAAGGAAGAAATATTAGTAAAATTTTAAAGAGAGAGTTGATAACTTGGTTATGATCGAGTTGAAAATTCATTTCTCAGAATCGAGGAATATATTTTAAAGAACTGGTGAAATAATCTTCATCAATAAAAGAAAAAAAAAAAAGATCAAGGGTTGAGTTTTTGATAGAAATGCCAGGTTGTCTAATCTCAACACTTAATTCTATCATAAATGAGTTGTTAAACAAATTAAGCAAAACCAAATCTTGAGAAAAAGGCATAATGTGTGAGTTGTGCATGGATAAATACAATACGCGTCTTTTGTGCCAACTTTTCAAATTCCAGTCAAATTGTCAGATATAATCATAATGGACATTGAATATGAATTCAAATTTGAGCATTGAATATCATGAACAGTGTTGTCTTTTTTTCTATAATAATTTTTTCATATCAAATATTTATCTGTTTATCGATAACTTAATATTGGTAAAAGCATCTTATTTTGAAATTCTAGTACGATATTTTTCTTAATTATATTTTATTATTTAAATTATTCAAACCTATAATTTTATTTAAAGCTACATTTCAAGGGTTTTTCTCTTTAATGTATCGTGTAAATGCAAACCTAACTTGTCTTTTAGTGTTGGAATTTGGACGAGGTGTGAGAAATACTATTAGTGGGATTCAGAATACGAAGAAAGCACGTTGTATTAAGAGAAAGACCAAAATATTACGATCTAGGAATGACAAAGTGGAATATATAATTTGGAGAGTTAGAATCTTTAATATTTCAATAAGACAATTTTAATATTACTGATTTTGTCATTTTTATATGTGCATTTCTCACACTACCTACTAACTAAGAAAACCAAATCATCTTTCAAAATATTATTTTTATCTTCATACCCGAATTTTCAATTAAAATAATAGACCATCATTTTATAATATTTAAAAGTGTATGATGTTTTCAACCATAATTATAACTATTAAGAAATTTTTAAATATATATTTAAAAGTATATTCGTGAATTACGTTATTTCATTATTAAAAATTTATGAAACCTCGTTTTTGTTAAACTGATTTTATAAATAAAATAAAATTAAATTAAATATATAATTATTTTAAAATGATCTCAATGTACGTAAGCGGTTATCTAAATTTGTAAACTGTCACTTATTAATGGGTCGTCTTCTATTTATATATATAGAAAAAAAAACTTTATCTGATTAAATAAGTTTTATAGAATTAAATTAAATTTAAATTTCACTTTTTTAATATTTAATGATAATATTAGTTTATATATTAGTTTAAATTATTAATAATAGTAATAACTAAGTTTAAAGATTTCAACGTAACAATATACTTATTTTCAAACTTGATCAGTTTCATATAGTAAAGATGTAACATTCTATTAACTAAAACAATAATTTACTCTTTTTAATTAACTATGTTTTTTTTTCTTTGACAAATAGGTCCCCACCATGTATAGCCCCAAATGACAATAGGTCAACCCTTCTCAACTTGTTTTATTCGTAAGAATACAAATCAAAATCAACCTTTACATAAGGACCAAAACTCCTTATCTATATGGTCAAACTCAATTGGTATTGGTCTCTTTCAATCAACTATATTTTATTCCTATTTCTAAACTCAATCTTAATAATTTTTAAAGTGTAAAAATTTATCTTATATCACAATATAAATTATTCATTACAAATAAAAACATACAAATTTTATATGTAAAATATTTATT
>Ga0123340_1004868_pt1 | contig 12779 bp, 3 predicted proteins | sample SirMexnodulemix_FD_89961 | JGI IMG/M metagenome (GOLD analysis project Ga0123340, IMG submission 89961) | Root nodule microbial communities of legume samples collected from Mexico - Siratro Mexico nodule mix | ecosystem: Host-associated > Plants > Roots > Nodule | place: Mexico: Nepantla... | reverse complement strand
TTATATATATATATATATATATATATATATATATATCAATTAAACCATCATTTGATGTTGTTTCATGTATATAATATATTATAAATTTCAGAACAAAAAGTATTTTCATTACCTAATACTATTGATGTGATTAAAACATTGAATGAGAAAGTACTATACTATAAGTTCGGGATGTTATAAATTCCTCTTACACAAATTTTCCCTTAAAAACTTTTATTGACTAAAATGTTTAAGGCTATTTTTCTTTATTTTCTCCTTCAATTCACGTCTAGTCTAATAACTTAATTTGAGATGATTTTTGCTAATAGGATTCATTTACCTCTTAATTGTTTTTGTTTGACTCTCTTATCTATAATTTGTACAAAAATTATTTAAAATATGAAATTATCATACTTACATAAGATATTATTATATGAAAATGGTAAGAGATTTATTTTTTTAGTTGAGACAAATGAGATACATTTGTGAAGATTGAAGAAAAAGAAAGAATAGAAACAAACAACAAAACTTATTTTTTTAAAAGGACCAATAAATTAAGAATTTTCATTTCATTATCTTATCAATTTAGGTGGTTGATATAACTCTTTAGAATATATTATCACATTCTTAGAATTCAAAAAGTTACCTTTTCTTGTTTGCATAATTTTCTGTTTACTTTGAGTTGTTCTTAATAGTTTTTTGAATAATTTTTTTTGTGATCTAGAGTCAAACCAACACAGAGGTGTTATACATTTTCTTCCATATCATATCTCATAGGATATCAAATCTATGTTAAAATGAAAACTATTATTGTACATGAATTTAATAAACGACAAATATCAATCTAAACTATTATAACTCTTTAGCACATAGGCTTTCAACAAATTTTATTGTGACTTATTATTATTGACAAATTCATATATTTGAATCTTTTTATCAAATTCATGTATGAATAATTGATGAGAAGATATGTTGAGATCTTTTACGTAATGCATTTATCAATACATATGTTTTTTCCTAGATAATAATGCAATTCAAAATTATAATATTTTAAAATTTTCATCCACTCTTAATTCCACTAGTACAAAAAAAGTTTTCTACGTGAAGTAAAAATATGATGCGTATATAAGAGATATAAATTTATGCCGAACCTTATCTGACGTAAAAAATGTGTATTTACACCAAACAAACTTGTAATAGACGTAAATAGGTATTAGAAAATGACAAAAAAAAGGACCAAAATTTATGTTGGCGAATGCATGGTCCAATGTAAATTTGGACTTTGTTTTTAAATTTAATTGGTTTTAGCTTAAAATTAAAAATTAAAATGTATAAAATATCAATCCACCTATACATACAATATAAGCCAAACATTTCAACAAAAATTCCATAAAAAAAATATGTAAGCTAACCTAAAATCTAGTTAAACAAGAAAGTTAACTGTACTATCTATGTTGGAAAAAGTTGCTTATTATTTTCTTATTTGTTAGATGTCATGCTAAAACAACGAAGAATGATCATTAAAGACCTAAAACATCCCATATTATTATGTAAGTGTCATAAAAGAAATACATTTTAGTAATACACTTTAGAAAATGTTGAATTATGTCACCTTTGTACAGGATGTATTAAAAGTTTTCTAACCTTATGATATAAATATTATACTAATCTTATTCTGTTCCTTTTAGTTAAAAGATTTATGTTAATGACAACTCTAATTAAGTAAAGAGATATGTTAACTCGTAAAAAGACTAAGTCGCAATTATTTTTTAGAAAAGTCAACAAATTCAATTTATAAAAAATAATTCTTCTTGATTTCATCTACAAGAAGTCGAGTGAAGGTTGATGTTTCAAAACCTAAAAAGTTTGAAGTCACAAAACGTTTTGCCCCACGGTTTTCCACATTGCCTTTTCACCGAAACATAACATGAGAAAATAGTTTGCAAATGAAGGTGAAGAAGAAACATGTTTTTCCATCTTTAGAAATGTATTATTCATGTATTTAGACGTTAAGTTAATGATAAATGGAATCTGTCAACTCTGTAGTCAATTAATTGGAATTGTCTCTTATTCTAAAATCAATGAACACTTAAATTGTAAACGTTTTAGAGTATTGACACTTTTATTTAGTTCAAAAATAAAAATTGTGGAAAATGTCAAAAACACAAAACTTAAGTTTTACATCACAATTAATATTCATTTTTACCGCTCTAGTTATTAAAATCAAAATTAATTTTGTAGATACAAAAATCCACGTGTAATTGTGTTTCTCTATATCACCGACTAACCCATCTCATATTTCAAAGCCTTTGAGTTATTATTGTTACTAAAAAATTATTAGTAGTATACTTTCTAACATTCTGTGAATATATATTTTGTATAATAAGTTAACATGTATTAAAATTTAAAATATCAATAAGTCTCACTCGTGATGTTATAAAATGTCATAAATTCAATAAATAATATTAAAAATTTTTGTAGTTAACTCTTATTATTGTGCTATCACAATCTATACCTAATAATGGCAGATATGTGAAGTAGCATTTTGGCTCCACCTAAAGATTTTGGTCATTAAAGGTAGAGCCATGTCTTGCTCTATTTACCTCATCACTTACAGTACAAATCTGGTCGAATTCCTAAACCTAACCGACAATGATTCTGTATGCAAAAAGTTCCAATATTAGAACAGTTCCAGCACATAATTCTTTTTACCATTTAACTAAAATAATTTCACTTTTTCTCAATGTATATTAGCCAAGTTCTTTTTCAGCTTCACAATCTAAGTTTAATTTACTTTTATCTATACACATTATATGGAGTTATTTATACAATTTATAAATAACTCCATGTAATATCATGAGTGTTGATGACTGCAACATTCATATACTTTTTGTTATATAAGGAAATATATTACAATGTACTTTTTGTTATTAAATACTATGTAGGTTATTAGTAGTAATATAGATTGTGAGATCTTCTGTTTTATTTAGTGGGACTTCACATATATTTCCACTTAACACTAATCTTTTTCTTTGAATTATATTTTTCTTTTACCTTATTGAGATCTGTTCTTAGTGCAAGTTCAATCACACGCACTGATATTTAATGTCGAGCATTAATGCTTGAATTTGTAAGATGAAAACTTAATTTTAAAATTACGCAAAAAGTACTTTGTGATATTGAATTTTATATGATATTTATATGAACTTACTATACAAGCTTGCTTTAAGCATAAAATACTTAATTTAAACTAATTTTTAATTAGCATTAATTTTATATATAAAGTCAAAATCATCTAAGTTTATAAAACTCTTCCAAATACACCCGTATTAGCTTAGGAGTATGTTTATGAAGATTTCTATCGCAGCATTTGTTTTCAAATTTGGTATTTTATATTTATTTGAAGATTCTTTTATTTAATTTTCTCAATTTCATTGTTTTTATTTTTATAGAGATATTGATGTTAGTGATGATTAACAAAATCTCTTACAGACAAAAAAAAATTACAATAGACTTAAAAAAGGACCAAGTTAAAAATAAATAAATAAATAAATAAAATATAAAAATCAAAATAAAAGAAAAACACGAATAAATATAAATCAAATAAGTAAAAGCCAAAAGTGTAATCAGTCCTTCTTATTATACATCAAAAGAATTCACTTAAACAATTTACTGATTTATTATATCCATTATTCAGCTCCTCTTTAGATTAAACTAAAATAATATTAAGTACAACTAAATTCTTAATCAAATATTACTTCAAAATTCACCTATGAGTCACATACCTTAATTATAGTAATTAAAAACCACACAGCACTTATATGCAATCGTTTCTTTACAATCAAGAAAGAAAAAAGCGTGAAATAAAACGACTTATACAATAAACATACTTCTTTCTCCAGAAATTGAAATTACCTAGTACAAAAATTAATTTGTGAAAATTCTTTCTCTATAAGTTTTATTTTTAATTTTGTGTACAAGTTAAAATTTTGTTTATAAAAGAAAACTAATCTCATTTTCTTTTCTCTTCTAAAACTTCTTACAAGAAAATTGTAGAAGAGATAATTATGATAAAAAGGATTGTAGAGATAGGATAATTGAATAGTTAATTATGTGGAGACAAAGTAAGGAGAGTGTTGGAGACAAGACTTAAGAGGGTTGTTTGGTTGGGGATTAAACTGAAGGGAAGTACAAAACAACAAAACACAGTGGTATCCCTGGATGCCACAAACTACTTAGTATAGAACAAACCCTTAAGTGCCTTTGTCCCAAGCTGCCCAGCTATGAAGCAGACAAGGCTGGGTTGGCATTGATTAACCAATATATTAATAAATCAACAACACTCCTTATATATCAAGGATCATCAACATTGATCAACTCCATTGGTTTCCTTGGATTTTCTTTACTTCCTTGTATGTTGTGTCCAAGGATAACCCTTGTCTTCATGCATTCTTGGCCCTTAATAATCCACAAAAACCCTCTCTCTTTTGGATTATCCTATACATCTATGTCTGTCTTTTACTCCCTCCACAACACATTCTCAATCATCCATTCATACTTCAATTGGACTTAGGCCTCAAAGAACAAAAAACTGACAAATTTTTAACCTCTAAATCTTACTCTTCAAATTCCAAAGTGGATACACTGCAACTCTTTGCATTTCTATATGTTTTTAGGCCGGACAATGTTTGGACGCTTTAGCCCATCCAAAAGGGAAAAATACCTTCTTCATGCTTTTTCGCAACATTCTAAACACCCTTCAAATATCCATTCTTTACTTCCAACTTTTATGCCACTTTTTATTATTTTTATCATTTTCTTTTCTCTTTACAAATCATTAAATCCAATATTATTTTATCAAGAAATAATTAAAAAAACAAGACTTTTTTTGAGTAAAAGATAAATGAAATGAGTTTGAAGGGCTACCTAACAGGTGGTGAAACACAAATTTGTATCTGGTTAAGATTAAACTGAGATGAGATAAAGTGATAAATGAATGTGAATAGATCTTCTTGGAGAAGGGACAATTCAAAGTCTTAAACCCCACCGAAAAATAGCAAGACCTATGACTCTAACAACTCTATAAAACCCCACACACAAGCCTTTCCAAACCCCGTCCTTCTCAATCCTCAAATCTCTCTCTCTCTCTCTCTCTCTCTGTTTCTTTCGTTCTTTGTTTCCCTCTCTGTTCCAAGTCTATTCAAAACCATCTTTTCCCCTCCACACGGACACAAAGTTTAGCTACATGTGTCATCCAACTCTTGACGTCACCTGCAAATGCTGCTGCACCACTTCACCTCCTGATTACCAAATTTCAATGAAGGACTCAGAAGAGCAGCAGCATCCCAGAATGCTTACCAACCCTTTGATCTCTAGACTCCAAAACAGCACAACACCACCACCACCACCTCAGCTTGACACATCAGCAGCAGCAGCAACAGCAAAAACAACACCTTCACCACCACCACCACAACCTATAAAACCTGTAACAGAAGCACCAAAATCTCATCTCCCTGACACCATCAATGAAGTCATTTCCATATGCAAAATAGCCATCCCTATGATCCTTACTGGCCTCCTCCTCTACTGCCGCTCCATGACCTCCATGCTCTTCCTTGGCCACCTTGGAGAGCTTGCTTTGGCAGGTGGCTCACTGGCTGTTGGCTTTGCCAACATCACTGGCTACTCAATCCTCTCTGGTCTTGCTGTAGGAATGGAACCAATCTGTGGCCAAGCTTTTGGTGCCAAGAGGTTCACCCTCCTTGGCCTCTGCTTGCAAAGAACCATTCTTCTTCTCCTCTTCACTTCCCTCCCCATATCACTCCTTTGGCTCAACATGAAGAAAATTCTTCTCCTTTGTGGCCAGGATATGGCCATAGCCACACAAGCCCAAGCGTATCTTGTTTACTCCATTCCTGACCTCATAGCACAATCCTTTTTACATCCTTTGAGAATTTACCTTAGGAGCCAATCCATTACCCTCCCTCTCACCCTCTGTGCCTCCTTGTCAATTCTCCTTCACATACCCATCAACTACTTTCTTGTGTCTCACCTCAGTCTGGGAATCAAAGGGGTGGCTCTTGGTGGGGTGTGGACAAACTTCAACCTTGTGGCTTCTTTGATTCTTTATATAGTCTTCTCTGGCACTCATAAGAAAACATGGGGTGGTTTCTCTTTTGAGTGCTTCACACAGTGGAAGTCTCTTCTCAATTTGGCTATTCCGAGCTGTGTTTCAGTGTGCTTGGAATGGTGGTGGTATGAGATCATGATTTTGTTATGTGGGCTGTTGGTGAACCCCAGGGCAACCGTGGCTTCAATGGGAATTCTGATCCAAACCACTTCCTTCTTTACATTTTCCCTTCTTCATTGAGCTTCAGTGTGTCAACAAGAGTTGGCAACAAGCTTGGCGCACAGAAGCCCTCAAAGGCAAGGCTTTCTGCCATTGTGGGGTTGTCTTGCAGTTTCGTGTCAGGTGTTCTGGCATTGGTTTTTGCTCTCATGGTGAGGAATTCATGGGCTAGCATGTTCACAAAGGACAAAGAGATTATAAGTTTGACATCTATGGTGTTACCCATAATAGGCCTTTGTGAGCTTGGAAATTGCCCTCAAACAACAGGGTGTGGGGTGCTGAGAGGCACAGCAAGGCCTAAAGTTGGTGCTAACATCAACTTGGGATGTTTCTACCTTGTGGGAATGCCTGTGTCCATTTGGCTAGCTTTCTTCAGTGGCTATGATTTTCAAGGCCTCTGGCTTGGCCTTCTTGCAGCTCAAGGGTCTTGTGCAGTGACCATGTTGGTGGTTCTGTGCAGAACTGATTGGGAATTTGAAGCCCAAAGAGCCAAGAAACTCACTGGAATGGGAGGAGCTTCTAGTGTTGATGATCACAACCGTGAGGTTGATCCAGAGAAGCCACTCAAATTTGAAAGCACGGAAGATTCTTTGGCATTATTAGCTGACTCAGATGAAAATGATCAGTGATTGGTTTAATCCATCAACCACCTTAAAGAGAAAAACAAAAACTTATGAGAGGGGGGAGGGATAAAATATCTCATAAATTTGTCTTTTAACTGTATAGGGCTGTAGGGTAGAGACAGAGGATAACATTTTCATTTATGAATTTTAGATAACGTTAGATGCGGTTACTTAGTTGTTTTGGTGCTATTTTTAGATTGAAATTAGAGTTTCATATCAGTAATTTACATTAAAAAAAAAACTTTACATTAAAAAATAGTATAGATTACTGATGTGAAACTCCAATTCAGATCAGAAACAATATTCAAAAGCATCTAAAAACCTGCATTTTAAGTTTTGCTCTCAGGAAATTCATGTTGGCCTCTCCTCTGAGGACTTCTGCTATTTCCAATAAAATTCAATTACATTTTGCAGGGCATTGAATGTCATGGGAAGTAGAAAAATATGGTGACCATGAGGAGTAACCATTATTTCTGTAACGTACCTTTTTTTTTGTTCAGCTTTACACAGAAGAGAAGAGAAGAGAGCCTCATTTCATGATTTATGCTTCTTACTATTTGTCTGTTCCTCTATTTTCTACCTCAATACATTCACCTTTTGTCCTTTCTCTCCCTTTGTTCATATTCTCTATAAGAAATGATTATAAAAGCCACAACAGGCTTTAGAGAATCTGCCTACTCCATTTGGAGTTTTTATTTTGCCAAATTATCAGATTAATGGAAAATAAGAAGAGAAATATCCATATCAGAAAAAATTAAAGTGAAACAAGATTTATTCTGTAGTACAATACTTTCTTAATATATTGAAATTTGACATTGACTCAAGAATTAGGAACTTCTATTTATGCATAGCAGCCAGCCTGCCAGTTATTTTTGGAACGAATTGCACATTGTTGTACCTTTGATGCATCAATGAATATAAAATAATGCAATTTCTCACCCCACATAAATTGAAGCAAAGTTTAGCTAGCTGTCTTTGGTTCCTTGTTACTAAAATAAGATCTTTGGTCCTACCATTGCACAGCCATGGCACTTCAACCTATACCTAATTGGCACACTATTATATGTATGAGATTTAGTCAAAGAAATTAATTATCTAGTGATGTCTTAAGAACTTGATTAGGCAACATTTTTAAAGAAGTCCCTTTTAGCTGTTTCCAAGTGACCATCAGTTTTTTGTTTATTTCTGTATTGCTTAGATAGAGACTGAAGTTGGTTTCACTGTCAAAGATTAATTCCATGATCCTCACCATGAAAACTTGCTACTTCTGCTAGTTCAACTTTTTCCTCTCCTACTTATACATGGGACAAAATAAAATAAAAGAAAAAGTACACATCTCCTCGTTGGCATTGTGCTAGGAAAGATCTCAACTATCAAGTATTGTTTGCCTAAAATAAGCTGGGGATCATAACAAACGTGGAGTCACTAGCAATTCAGATCACAAGATCACTCATGGGGCAGAGTTTGACTAATTGATTTATATGAGGAGTTTCTATTTGTTCAAGGACCACATTAAATGGATATGTGCAAATCTATGTTTTAATGCTCAAGTGGTGCAAATTTGTCGTCAAGTTAACAAGTACAAGGTAATCTCACTCTGAGTGAAGTTTGTATTTTGGGGTATTAAAAATGTTTAGAATTTGAATTTCAAGTCAAACTCACTCACGGGTAGTACAACATTTTAGGGCACAAAATTGGGATGCCATTGCCCTACGCCGGCAGCATAAGTGCCCACACTTGGTCTCTTCTCCTTCTTTTATGCCTTTTGTGTCAATATGTGCTTTTTCTAACAAAAAAAAATCAGAATCAGATACTACTCTATCAAACTACTAACATAAAGCCTCTTCTATCAAATGTTCTTCTATGCAAACTTCTTTAAACACCCATCTTCTACTCACATGTTCTTCCTATCAAATTCACTTTTATCCCTCCACTTGTTTTGATTTAATTAAACCATTTTGATCCATCATTAATGTATGCATTGAAGTTAATATACTCAAATTTTACTATTCATACATTATGTAAATGAGTAATTGACACCTATAAGTATATAGTATGTTTTCTAAGTAATGAGATCATGCATTAGTACTGTTTAATTTTAAAAATTAGAGGACCAAGTTCACAACCAAGATTTTATAAAAATCAAATTTTTGTATAAAACAAAATTACCCATTTATGGTAATACCAAAATTAGATTCAAGTCTACATTTAAAAATGGAAAAAAGTAATTAAATGCTCATTGCACAACACTATGTTAGTTTGTGAATTTGTGTGCCCTATGGCACTGATCTTGACACTGACAAAAACTTTTGGTGGACATGATGTTTTCTTTTACTATTAAAAAATCGAATAAGTTGCAAGAAAAAATAAAAACCATTAGTTAAGCACAATTGAGAGGGGTACTTTTGTGCAGATAAGCAGAGGAATTTATGCACATTCAGATTTTCAAAGCAAAAATCCCTGCAAGTTGCATGTCAAGTTGCACATTGATTTAATGGGGGCAATAGATTCTTATGAAGAGTCACCAGTAAGACTTTTTTTTGGGGGAAGAGGGGGGGACAAAATCTTCACACCCTCTTTGGTTAGCTTTGTTGCTTTCATTATTATTTGATAGTAATAATAACAAAGATGACACTATTTTTGTTGGATCAAAGTAGAGTCTGGGAATTGGGGCATCAAAATTTTCTCCTTTTTCTCACACTTTCTTTTACTTTCTTAAAATGGGGATGAAGTTGATGGAAGAAACTTTGAATAGCTTATTCTTCCATGATTCCTCAAAATTCCTTTTCTAAGGAGCTTATGTTAAAGGACAGGTATATACTTTTACAAGAAATTGACTTGTTTTGTTTTTGATCACTTCACTTTGATCCTCCACATTTTTAATGTTCCATGATTAACAAAATTGTGTTGGGATAATTTTGTTTTTCATTTTAACTACTGTTAAGGAATTGGTTGGTGACTTAGGTTATTGGACCAACAATGTGTGACAAATTAAAGTGCAGGTCGGTTTTATCATCACTTGGTTTTTTAAGTTAAATTTATTTATTTTTAAATTGTTTCAGTGCTTGTTCTAGCATCAAACACACCACTATACTCATCTTATCATAATTTTTGTCAGCAAGATAACATAAACAAGGTTGTGAAGTAGACATTTTACGAGATAAAACTACAAAAACTAAATTTCAAACTTCAAACCTTGTTTGGAGGATGTTCTTAAAGTCAACGAGCCTTTTAGGATTTAGAATGAGTAAGAAACAATCAAGAGAATATTAGTTGATTAATTAAGTTTAAAGTTAAGATAAACTAATTGATTATACTTCATACATATTATCATGATGGAAAAGATTCCAATTAAATGAGCTTATCTTCGAGTGTCTCTGTTGAAAGATACAATTCATGTGTATACCACCACAGTGTTCCTAATTCCAAATGGCAGCTTCTCTAATCTTTCATATAATAGTGCTTAAATGACTAGGATTAAGCATGATGTATATCACCACAAATAACTAATAAAATTTATTTTCAAATTATTAATCAATTCAAGTCCAATAGTTTCTTTGCAAATTATTCCAAATGAAAAATAACTTCTTCATATCAACTTTGTTTTCAAAGTTGAGTAATTAGGATTATTTTTTATTAAATTTTATTTAGTTAATAATTAATTAGGTCTTTTCTTTTCTAAAATTTTTTCTAACATCTTTTAAATAATTCAGTTTTATTATTTTAAAAAACGGACGGGTTAATTAAAAAAAAAAACTAACGAAGGTATTTAATCTCTATCAGTTATTCCAAAAGTATTTAAAGCATTTTAGGGAGGTTCTTTTTATCAATAATAGTATTTAATATTGGTCTCATAAATATAATTTCTTAACATTAAAGATTTTAAAAAATCACATGTTCGTACAGTTTATATTAAAATATATTTTTACTGATAAAGACCTATTATAAGATATTTACATTAAAAAAAAATGGTCCAGTCAATAAAATTGTTTCGAATCAAATAATTAAAATTTAAAAAGAAATATATATAATTCAATATATAACCGGGTATGGAACTTCACTTTCACAATTTCATTGACTTTGAGATGTGTTGTGCATATTTATATTTTGAGAAAAACAAATAATTAAATAACATGTTGACACTTTAAGATTTATATAAGAAGTTCTTATTTTGAGGAAAATGCCACCTTATGTGAGATTACGAAAAGTGTGTTTTCTTATCTCATAAAAGAATAATAATCAATATAAACCTTTGAGACTGGAAAATACTATTCAAAATTAAATGAAGTAAACAAAAGTTATATAAAAAAAAAACAAATTGAAAGAAACTCAGATTGAAACTCTACTGAGATATTTAAAGTTTCACTCATCCTAAATTTATTTGTTAAAAAAAACTTTGTTCAGGTGTTATCTGATTAGACTCTGCACACATAGTATAATGGTGTTAAGGGGAAACAGAAAAGTCCGAGAATGAAATGTCATACATTTTAAAACAGCATTGCTGTTCATAAAAGTCAATCATCATCAGGTGTCATCTGATTAGATTTCCATCATTAATTTTTTTTTTCCCTTTTCAATTTCGTATGTTGAAACAAAAATATAAGAATAATGTGGTTGACTTTTAATGACGGTCAACTCATGTATTTGCATGTTGTGTAGAATATTTCTTCTGGGATTGTCGTTTTATTGATTCTGTATGGACTGTAATAATCGACAGACACGTAATACTTAATTTTTTAGTTGTCATGTAATAATATTTTAAAAATACACATATATTTTAATCAGCATGTAGTGTAAGTATATTAATATTTCCTCTTCTCATTAACATCTAAAGTAAATATACTTCTTGTATATAAAGATAAATTAATGTAAGCTTTGTCATAATGGCTTTTTATAAATACTAAATCTTAGGTAACTCGTTGTTTAACTTTTAACAAACATATATACACGCACCTTTGATGATTATATAAATATTAAATTTCATTAATCTAATCACTAACTTATAATATACTACGGATAAAAAAAGTATGCTGTACTATATATAATAGTATATAAATAAAAATATATAATGAAGTATTAGTGAGTTTTAGAATTATTTGAAAATTAAATAGACTTGATTTGTCATGTACGAAACTTGAATGCAATGGTTGCATTAATAAAAGTTAACATTTATAAGAAAAATAAAATATAAGTTTGTTGAGGCTATAACACTTGATGTTGATGTTACATTCTATCTCCATGAACGTGTAGGTGGTAATATTTGATGTTAATGACAGAGTTTCCGGTGTATGTGTGTTGTGAGGTGATAAAAGTGGGATATGCTAGGCAGTGGTGGCTCAAGGTTTTAGGAGATCTAAAGTGAATAAAAAAATGAGGTTTTTTTTTAAATGAATAAAATAGTTAAATTATGATATTTTTAATATTAGAACAATTTTGTCTTGTAATTTCATTCTCCTTATCTTGAGTTTATGTTACTATCATGAGTTTGAGAATCAAAATTATTATCCTAAGTTTGAAAATCAAAATTATTATCTTCGTTGACTACTTTATTATTGTCTTCACCTATATTTATATTGTTATCTTCACCACCTAAATTTATATTGTTATGTTCTTCATTTAAAGAAGACTCACATGCATTTTCTAATTCATTTTTTTTATAAATTTATCCATAGTCCCTTATCCATAGTCTCTTTTTGTGATTCAACAAAAAGTTCAACTCTTATTTTTTTTTAAGTTTTGAATAACCTGATTCAAATTTTCTAGTTGCCATATTTATATATTTTTATATAAAATTAAAAATTATAATATATATCACACTGAATATAACT
>Ga0123340_1004867_pt1 | contig 12780 bp, 8 predicted proteins | sample SirMexnodulemix_FD_89961 | JGI IMG/M metagenome (GOLD analysis project Ga0123340, IMG submission 89961) | Root nodule microbial communities of legume samples collected from Mexico - Siratro Mexico nodule mix | ecosystem: Host-associated > Plants > Roots > Nodule | place: Mexico: Nepantla... | reverse complement strand
TTTTTAGATTGTACAATTTTAAATTTTTTTTCTAAAAAAAATGATTTTTAGGATGTATAATTTGAAATTAAAAAATGGTTTTTGTATTATACAATCTAAAAATTAAAAATAACTTTTCCATTACACAATTTAGAAATTTTTTTAACTTTAAAATTATACAGTTTGAAAGTTTTTTAAGAAAAAAATAATTTTTATAGATTACACAGTTTGAAAGTTAAAAAAAATTAAATTAAATAATATAAAAATAAAAAAAATCAGATTATACAATTAAAAGATAATTTTTTTCATAAACCAGAAGAACAATTTGGAGATTTTCATCTTTAAGAAGGTGCAAAAAGAAATACCCCAGAACTGATGCTTAGTGAAATACGCGTTCTTCCTGCACCTCCGTAACTTCGTCCTACACCCCATATATTTTTGAAATACCCACAATTTTCAACACCCACAAAATGGATCACCATTGCTAGTATTACCCACCTCTTCTTTCATTTTCAAAAAGACTATTTCAATCTTTTCACCAGCATTACTAGTATCCACACCCACCTCTTATTTTATTTTCGAAAAGGCTATTTCACCTACCCTTCTTTTATTTCAAAAAAAGATTATTTCAGTCTTTTCACTAGGAATAATTTTAGAGTGATTATTTCAAAAAAGATTATTTCAGTCTTTTTTCACTAGGAATAATTTTAGAGTCTATCACGCATGTCCATGTTGGGGTTACCAGGCTTCTTGACTTCCCATGCATTAGTCATGAGCCGCGGAACGGAGGAAAAACTAAAAAAGAAATACAGCAAAAAGTGATAAAAAAAATCGATTATTAATTATTTGATAGTGTAGAAAACGGTGATAAATATAAATATATTTTTTAAAATAATTTAATTTAATTGATTTAATAGAAGATAAATCATTTGAATAATATATAACCCATCACACCCCTTACTTTTTACATTGTATAATCCAAAAAATGTAGGAAAAAATAATAATTATATTTAATTTTAGTTTCATTTATTTTCATTATTTTCCACCAAACAACCAACAATAATTCCCGTCCTGACTACCAAAACATAGAGGTAAGGAAGAGTGCTAGCGAGAAAGGACCGGTAAAAATGATCAAAGGAAATACAAATAGAATTAACCTAATCATATTTTACTCCATTAAAAACTACTGGAAAAAATCCAAACTAATGAGACGTCAAAATATTTATTTTATTACGGATTACAAGTACATTCAACAAAACTAACAATCAATCTCACACCTTACGTTCCAAACTTACAAAAAAGAACAATTGTGAACAAAATGTCAGTCAGCAGAATTGGTAATAGATAGGTGTAATTGTAAGCATACACTGCACTAACAGTGTAATGTTAAAAATTTCCAATGATCAGGACACAAGTAAATTTTCTTTATCTAGCTAAACCTGATGGAGAAATCCCAGAGAAAAACTCATCATGAACATACATTATGTGCCTATATCGTCAATTTAATATACGTGTTGAAGTTCCTTGCCATCTATGTGGATTTAGCTTATTGTTGAATTTGAGAACGAATATAAATATCACAAATCTACCTAAAAGAATCACCCTGAGAACATAGATATTACTAAACTGGCTGCCATAAAAGCAACATAGATGCCTACCAGACAGAATCCCCAAAACCTAGACACTCTGAACCTGCACCAAGTGATTACCAAGAGAGACCCCATAAGGCTTAAAAGCAGGAATACAAATGCGATCACGATACCAACGTGGAAATTAAGCTGATAAGCACTGGGATAAACATTGGCCGTCTGTATGACTAAAGCACTTCCAAGGCCAACAAGCATGTTGAACATTGGTCCGGCAAAACATCCCGCCATTGCCATCGCTGGATGACCAGCTTTAGCAACTGCAACATCGGCAACAAGATCACCGACTGAATTTCCCCATGCCAGCACAGTAAGACCCAGGAGTGCTGGCGGCAGTTGGAGATGAGTGCCTATAGCTTCCAGGCAGTTCACCAGCTCTCCAGCTGTAGTAGATATCCAAAACACGCTCATCACAAATGCCATGACAACCACAGGCAGATGCTCTGTTTTAGGGGGTTCCTTTTCGATTATAAAATGAAGAAGTGCAAGAGAGAAACTTGTCATGAACACTACTGACCAGAGGGGAAAGTGAATGTTCGGGAGGAGGAAAACTATGGGATGAGTAAATGGCATAAATGAATTGCAGGCATACAAGAGGGCCAGTGGACAAAGTGCAATATTGGCTGATGCATAAAATCTGCTCCATTGTGCTGTTGCTGGTTGAGGGATTGTCAATCTCAGGAGAGTTTCGACAGGAAGCTCCCATGTTTTAGAAATCTGAGCGCATAGAGCAAGGGATAAAAAGTCAGGACAGCTCAAGTAGAGTAATTAAACAATATTGTAAATAACTAGAATTAGAAACTTATCCATGCAATGCATAAAAACTCCCTAATTTTTTTTTACATAAAAACGATTGACTATATTGTGGTGAATCATTGTTCTCAAGTGTTATATGAAATACTATGGAAAGAAATTAAACAATAATTTTCAAATTAAGGGAATGACCATGGCAGCATCAATTACAAGAACCGGCAATATAATTAGTCTAACAGGTCTTTCAGGGATGAAATAAAAAAAAATCAGAAATAATTCTAATTTTATATCAGAATCTTGAAATGTTACCGGCTAGACCTGACTCAACGTTTACCAACAAAAGGATCAATCCCCCAAATCTCCCTTTGTGAATGGTTAAAGTGGATATCCAGGTTAAATCCATCACTTTTTAATGACAACATCACTCTTTAATGACAAAGGGATCAATCCGGTTAACCCCACCACATTAGGTATATTCTCCTTCATTTCAGTGATGCACACTCTGAAGAAATCATTCCATCATTCATCCCCAGTACATACTGAAAGCAGTCGATCACCGTGAAGGTGTCTGTACCCAGTTATTAACTTTTCACCATCTTTATAATCGTTGTACCAACTTCTAAGTTATGAAGACAAAATCATATCAATCTGTCCGAAATACCACCCACTTAGCAAAGTTATAAGTGATCAATATTTGTTGTCTATATATACCTAAAAAACTCAAATACATGATTCTAATCGTATCTCGTTTCCTTCCAAATTCAGACATCCTATTCTATCTATAACTTGAGAAACATATCACACTACTAAAACAGATACATGAAAACATGAAAAATGGCAAGCAATATGCTAAAAGTGAGTATTTTAACGAGGCAAAGAAGTAAGTCACATCATATTACAGATATAAAAGTGTTTACTGCATCAAAGATGAAAACTAGAAAGGAAAAAAAGAAGAAGAAAAGTTATTCTCCTATCCATTATTCCTTTAAACAAACTTTAACAATATCCAGAATCTTAAAATAAATGAAGTAGTTCAATGTCAAATGGCTTGCTTGGACTGAACAAAATCAAGATCACGTACTCGAAATGGAAACTACTACTACAACAACGTACCAATCGAAACGCTCCACGCACTCCGGAAGCGCGTTTCTCTCCCTCGTCTGATCTCGAAACTACAGCGTCGGAATCCGATTCCAACTGCCCCTCGAGATCCGCGGAACTCTTTTGTGAGCGATCCGCCATCCCCAAATCCATGTAGAACACGAAACCTACGAAGAACAAGTAGAAGGCAACGAATCCGACGGCCTGCCAAAGGAAAATCTCGGCGCTGAGGTAGACGTAGAAGAGGAACATTGCAGCGGTGAGGTAGAAGAGAACATCCCTAACGAAGGGCGCGGGATCGACGGAGAAGGGCGCGGCGTAGATGGCAACGAAGCCGACGACGAGGGCAGAGACGAAGGTGCCGGCGGAAAGGATGGCACCGAAGCCGGTGCGGTACTGGCCGGAGCGGAGGGCGGCGAGTGAGGAGAAGACGTCGGGGGCGCCGTTGCCGAGGGAGAGAAGCGTGACGGCGGCCATGCTGGGGGAGAGGGCGAGGTGGGAGGCGAGTTTGGTGGTGACGAGGGAGAAGTGGTGCTGGGCGGTGGTGATGAGGATATAAAAGTGGAGGAGGAGGAACAGGGAGAGGAAGGGGATGGAGAGAGCGGAGTGTTGGGGGAAGAGGCAGTGGTAGTTGAGGAGTCCATCGGAGTTGGCGGAGCAGGGTGAGGGAGCGAGGAGGAGTGACCTGCGTGGTGTGGCAATGGGAGAAGGAGGGTTTACCGCGAAGAAGATGAAGAGCAGGAGAAGGAGAATGGTGATGAGGATTATTAAGAGTGAAGAGGGTTTTGGTTTCAATTTCAACCATGGCAGAGCCATTCCTGTCGTGCCTTCTTTCTCGGCGTTTCCGCCATCTCGATCATCACCCTCGCTACTCCATCGCCAGGATGGGACCCACCCTGTGTTCCGCGTTTCTTCCTTTAACAATCACACTACTCGCATCTGCACCGCTCTCAATAGTACTCAACACAACTCAACACTTCTTTCTACTTCATGCATTCACACATTTTGTCACACTAAACACACCCCAAGATGCCCGTAATGACTCGGTCAATATCTGAATTCGGTAATGCTCCAAAGCACCAACCCACCTCATCAATTATAAATATGTTAAAAAATATATTATCATAATTTAATAATATTAAAAGCTAAAAATAATACGTTTTTAACATTCAAAATCAAATATTTTGTAATATTTAGATTCAAGATTCAATCATAATAACATTCTTTAAAATTACAAGTTTCTTAATAACGAAATGATAAATATTTATTTTTTAAAAGAAAAAATAATCTAACAGTTAAATAATAGTTTTAAAAAAAGATTCTTCGAATTATTGCAAACCAGTTTTTGAAGGTTCGCCAATTTCTTCCATTTAACCCACCGTCCGCTTCTTCCAGCACAGGTTTTTGGTACTGGAGTCACTTTTAATTACCAGAAAAATGAGAACAATTTTAAACTTTTCCAGGTACGCATGGCCTAAGTAGTTTCAACAGCTAAAGGGTTCACCGTAGCATAGTATTTTTTTTTTTTTTTTTTGGAGGAATGAAAAAGGTTCAGACCGATGCAAGACACAACAAGCAAACTTCGGATGTTCCAGTATTCATTCAAGCGCTATTGATTTCACTTTCCAAAACACAAATCCCCTTCCTCAATCTAGTTCTTTGAACTAACCTTCTATATCCGCTATAAAAGGGGTTAACGTTACAACAAAAAAATTAATATGACAAGGCATCATCTGTACTCCACAGGCAGACGGTAACCCGGCATAACTATTTTATCTGCAGACATTTTGCCAGTCTTTGGCATAACATGCCAATGCATGGTAAGGTTATACTCTTTGCCACGCAAATTGCTTCCCTGGCATGAAATAATAGAAAAGTTAAGCCCTAAAAAAATCTGAAGCAAATCACATTAGTGAAAACATCTTTCTGAAGTTTGTATACCTGGTCAATGAAGCGGTACTTATTTGATGTGTGAATCCAAAACTTCGCATGCTCTTTAGAGGGAATGATACCATCCCATAAGGATATCTGTAAAATGGCATATCAAGAACCTTAGCAACATACACGACACAACAGATACCAGGATGTAAAGATGCACCATAATATGCAAAGCCACAGCTTTCTGGATGATATGAATGGCATTAGAAAAAATTTCTGAAGCTCAGTACAAAACAAAAGCTATTTTATGTATGAGTTCAAAACTTCTCCTGCTCTTTAGAGTGAATGACACCAACCCATAGAGATATCTGTAAAATGGCGTTTCAAGAACCTAAGCAACATGCATGACGCAACACATACCAAAGATGGCAGAGATGTGGCCGCAGCTATCAGAGTGAAATGAATAGTATAAACACCAATAAAAATTCAGATCCTATAATACACCTGTTATCATGGCTTCCTTTTATTCTTTCCTTTATAAAAACAAGTTGGCAAACTTACACTTTACATGATTATATTTCAAGTGTAAATGCAAACAAACTAAACAATTCACACCTGATTCAAGGCATTCTTCGGTGTTTCATACTCGGCAGCTAGAAAAACAAAAACCTGCAACCATACAAAAATAACACACTAGTCACTGGACACCACTGAAATTTCTAGCTTTGACACAGTTTATCTAGAATAATTGATCGGAAATAAGGATCTCATTCGGTGTGTCATTAAGCAGCTCGAACATTTCCATGGAAATACAACACACACAAAAAAAAAAAAACAACGGGCAAGAATATAAATTAATATTTCGCAAAATGAAACAAGATATAACAATAGGAAAGGCGATTCAAACATTAAGCACGCATTATGATGGAAGAGCAAATAAACACATTTGTTTCGGATCATTTTCACGAAATAATCATATTTTCTCCAAAAGCAATCACCTCATTCTTCCCTGTTCTACTAAGAGCATCCATAATTTTCAGAGTCAGAAGGAGAAAAGATAATAAAAGATTATAATGAAAATTCCAAATTAAATGTAGAAACCTGTTTTGTGTTCCACGTGAAAAGGGACTGCAAATCTGCAGATATATTCAGTGTCATGCTGACCTGCAGGAATAGAAACGCTTCAACTCAGATTGAATTATGAATAAGTGACATAAAAATATCAGAGAAAAAGATTACAACTAAGCTTTTTTTTTGGACAAACTATTCCACGTCATCATATCATATATGCAGCTTACAGAGCATGAGCATGAAACATGAATACGGTATATAATATTGTAAAACTAGATCTTCTTCAAAGCAAATAGCACAATAAAGTTATAAATTTTACCATGCTAGGCTAGTTTAAAATAGCACAATACAATACCTTAAATGCTTTAAACAAACCCAGAATAATCTGTAAATTATTGTTCGTGTATGGTTGACAGTCTTGGAATTTGGAACGGTAGGAACTTAAAATAATTGACCTATTTGTAATCTATTTGAGCTTGACCCGTTAAAAATGACCAAGCTCAAACTTAGCCCTATTGTTTGCTTGACTAAAAACAAGCTCAATATTAGTTTTAGATTCAATGTTATAAGCGACCCGAGCTCAAGCTATTTGGATAGCTCCATAATTCTATCTAAACAACTATAATTAGGTCAGTAGATTCTGTTACGTTCTTTAACTTTACCCTAACACTTCATCTTATAACATAAAAATCTCTACTAAACAATAAATCAAATCAATAAACTTCAAAACACATTGCGAATAGATCTGATAAATGTAAAGCAACTATTCAGACTAAAAAAAAAAACTAGAAAAATCAAACACAGACTTCATATTTTTAAAAAGTCAAGCGTAAGATTTAAATTTGCCCCCATCTTTACTTCGCAAGTACAGTCAGAGCTTCAAGTGTTCAATTTTGCTCATTCACAAATACTAGGCACCTTAGATCCGTGGAATTAATTTACTACTTCTCTTTCATTTCATTTGTGTTTGATTGTTCAAACTCTTTCTTTCCTATGTGACAGAACAAACAATCTACTAATAAAAAGTATCCTGTATGTCATGTTTTAACCGTGTTTTCTTGCAAGCTGCAACCAAGGAGCATTCAGTGGTAACTACTCATGTTTAAGCATTGAGGGCTGCATTAATCGAATATCTCCTCCTTCAAAATCCTATAGAAATTTCAACAACTAAGTTGTTTGTTACTGAGACGACAACCATAAACCTAAAATTGCAGAATAACCTGTCTAAGCATAAATGTTTATACAGAGTTGGCAACCGCAGAAACATAAAACAGAAACAAATATCATCTACTGAACAAATATGAGCTCAATTTTGAAAGATGTGAAATGCAAAGAATTTAAGGGTTTTTTCCTTGTGGATCAATTAGAAATCAGTAATCACCCTAAGTATAACTTTTAAAACGAGGGAATAAACTCCAGTTACATCGCAATCCAAAGAATAAACGAAGACCAACAAAAATTGTAACGTTTAAACACGATCCTAAATCTGAGAGAGATTCCAGAGAAGAAAGCGGGAACGAACAAGCCCAGAAGACCTAGCCACCAGCCAGGACATTGTTTTGATTAGGAAAAAAAAAGGATGAATTACCTCGTCATTGCCGTTGGGCTGTTTCTGAAACCAGTTGATATTGAGCACCTGCAGCCAGAAACACAAAGAACACAGAGCGAGTAAAAAAGGGGGTAAAAGAATTGACGAATTACAGATCGATAAAATTGAATCAGAGAGAGAGAGAGAGAGAGAGAGAGAATAGGGACCTGGACTTGCGCAGAGGGAGTGGGGGTGTTGAAGTTGTCGGATAGAGAGGCCATGGCGCACATAAGGGCAAGAATTGTCACGGCAAAGGTTAGCAACGCGTTGGCTCTGTACCCGAATGAATGCATTTTCAGGGTTTCGTTTCTTCTCCTCCTTCTTCTTCGATTGCGCTCTGTGTTTGATGAAAAGACTGTGAGAAAGAGAGAGAGAGGGTAGACTAGTTGACTGAACTAAGCAGACAAGGAAACGTTTTGGTGCGTTTGTTTTGGTGCTCTCTCATTAGATCCAACACGCACTCACTCCTTGGTACCACGCACGCAAATCTTCTGTCCCACCAATTATAGAGTGCCACGTCATCAAAAGTTCCACATCAGCATTCTATTAGAACGAACTAAGGACTAACTCCATTAAGGCCATTTTAATGTTCTTAAATGACTTTTTTAAGTCTAAATCACATTTCCAAAAATAGATGTTAAGCTATAAAAAAAAATCTCTAATAATAAATCTTATTATGGATGTGTCAAAAATAGTTAACAATTAATTCTAAATCATATATTCTGAAATATATTTTCTCAAACGTTTTTATTTTTTAATTCCTTTACAATAGCATAATTTTAAAAATATGACAATTTTAAAAGATCATTTTCGTTTATCTATTATGAGATGTGAAAAAAAAGGCAAAAATCCTCACTTTAATACTAATTATTTAGAAAGAGTCACGTCCATCCAACTCATTACTTCAGTTCAGAGTTGTTTTGGAAAGATTTTAATTTGAAAATAGATTCGAAGTAATTTTTATGATAGCTTTTGACTATAATTTGGATAAATTGAACTCGATTTTTCAATATTATCTTTAAACTATATTTTTTTAAAATTTTTATGGTAATAATAAAACCTTTTTAATTAATAAAAGTATTTTATATCACGTGATATTTTATTATTTGTTACTTTTAAATATTAATTTTTGAATATATTTTAATTTAATTTAATGTTTGCATTTTTTATTCCACAATTTAACTACGATAACCATAAAGTTAATATATTATATTACAAATTTAAAATTATCCAATTTTATTTCATTTATTTTGATTAATAAAATGTTGAGATGGAATTTTATGACACGGTCCTCTCTAATGGAGGACATCAGATTTTAGCCTTCCATTTTTAGGCACAGTTGAATTTCAATACAATCGACATGTGCTAGAAAATTTAAGACAATACTCTTAACCCAGTTGTTAAATATGAATTTAAAAAAAAAATGTTTATTTAGTTGTTAGAAGAATTGATCTAGATAATCCTTTCTAAGTAACCTCTATGACAACTATAGTAGAACTTCCATACTAATATTATAAAAATAATTCTCTGCCCTCAGTTTTCCAGAAAAAATTATGTAAGTTCTCAATTTAAAGCATTTTATGAGTATTTGTTACCAAATCACTGCATCTGATTAATTAGCAAACAAAGCAGGCTAAAACCAACAACATTAATTTCTCAGGACACAAACAAGAGTATAGCATCTTATTCTGATATCCAAAGTTTTTATTCTCAGTTTACTTTATTAATGCTTACTTCCTCATACATAAGCATAGTAAAAACTGAAACTTTCTACACTCTCAGGCATTAACAAAGTTGAAGAGATTCGCACATTTGAGTCCATGCGAGGCCAGTGAGGAAGTGCTAAAGCCAACCCTTGATCTTGCAAGGTCGAACACCACCAGATTCTCTTCCAACTGGCTTGTTCCTAAGGTGATTTCAGCTCTTGGCTGCATGCCACCATTCACAACGGCCAAACACGAGACTCCAGGTTGTGTCTGCACTGTCAAGTCCTCACCAGAGATTCTCCAAACGGGACCATTAGGCTTGTCCATCACAAGCTCCACACCAGGATAAGTGATGTTTTTGGAATGGAAACACAGCTCAAATGGTGCCACGGCTTTCACTTGAGCTTGCTTTGGAAGCTGTTGAGCAAACACTTGAATGAAAGACTGGTAAAGAGATTGCTGCAGAACCATGTGACGAGTTGACGTGCTGATCATGGTTCCTCCGGAATATCCTACCACGGTTGATGCTATCTTGTTAACTGGGGTCACGGTGTGCTGGTTGATTCTTATGGAGTTGACCCTCACGTTGTACTCTCCTTGTGGGGTGATGGTTAATGGGGTGTAAGCCAGATCCTGGAAAATAGCGTGAAATTCTTGCAAATTGTTTGGTGCATCTCCGAAGATGATAGCGCCATTTGAAGATGATGAGTAGCGAGAGAGGCAGGTGGTGAATTGGCGTTGTAGGCCAAAGTGGGAGGCAAGTTGGTTTGGAAGGGAAATAGGTCCATGACCAAAGCCAGCTACTCCTTGGATGTTTCTTGGAAGACCCTTTTGGAGGAGGAAGGAGGGTGCACAAGAAAAGAGGAAGTGAGGGACTGTGAACACTCCACCAAGTCGGGTTCCTAGAGAGATTTGGATTGCAAGCACATCTTGGCCTAGTTCACCCAAAGCGTTTTGTTGGGTGACAGGGTTGGTGGCCATGAGACCACAGGTGTTTTTGTGGCACCTTGGCCTTGAGGCTGCTGGGCAGCTGAGGCATTGGTGTGTGTCGGCTCTGAAGCACTGTGCAGAGTGACAGAAGGGTGCTTCGTAGGTTTTGGATGAGTAATGTTGCTCACAGTTGAGCCACAGCTGGTTTCCATTGAGGTCCACTAGGACGGGGACTTGTACTAGAGGGGTTCTTTTGAGAAGGTTGGTCCAATGGAGACCAGTGGAAGCATCTTTTTGAGTAGGTAGAACAAGCAGGTATGCTGGATTCATATCATTATTGGACTCAGATAACAAGAAAAGGAAGGAGCAAGAAAGAGAGAGGACTAGAAAGTGGAGGATAGAAGCCATTACTAGTGCACTCTAAAAGATGCAAGGTTGGAATAATAGATGGTAATGTTACTGCATAGTGAGCTAGAATTTATAGAGAAAGGACCATAACCTTTTTGGAGGTCACTAAGGGGGAAAACATGATGGCAGGGAGATGCTCTTTTCCTTTGGCCGTGTTGATGACAATGCCAGTTCATACATTGGATCTGTTTGATGTGAATTTCCACAAGATTAACCGTATCCGTAAAGAAAAAACAAAAGGGTGGTGAGTGAGGGGGTACTTGGCAGCTGAAAAGAATGCTTAGTTGCATGCATGCAGATTCTTATGCAAAGGAGCCGTGTTGAGATGGTGCTGCTTTGTTGCGGTGACTACTATATCTTAGCTGGATTTTTGCCTTGCTAATCAATGTACTGTTTGGCCAGAATTTGATGAATAGTTCATTTTATCTCCATAACGCCACTAATCCTAAAACCATTTTCAAATAGTTGCTCAGTTCAACTTAGTTATGTAATAATTCACTGAGGTTTGTGAAGTCTGAGTTACAACTAAGTTTGATCAGTCACTTGTGTTTGAACTAATTTTATAAATTTCCCTCCATATTTTGGCCATTAAACTTGTTTAAATACATATTGGACTATTTCTACACGTGAAAACATAATCTGTGATATATAAATTGTATCCGTTGATGTAACTTTATCGATTCAGTTCTATTGTAACAATTGTCAGAAATTTTGCATGCACCAGATACTGATGTGTAAGCTGAGGCCTAATACGACCATTTATTGAAAGTCTGTCCCCACAGTGATGATGATCGGTCGGTTCTGCATTTCTGTCATGACATCCTTCACGGGATCTCCTCATATTTGATTAGTATAATAAATTGATCAAACATAACCAGAGGAAACATTAAACATTAATAAATCAAAATTAGAAAAGCTATCGCACATTATTTCTCTTAAGTTGCTTTTGGATAGTTTTAATGGTAAGTTTTTAAACATGTAGAAATTTAGCTTTTGTTTTCACTTTATGCTGATTTTCAGTCTTAAAATATATTGCCAAATATATTTGTTTATGAAAATAATTATTCATTCTTTCATAATGTGATATGAGCCTTTCATAGTAAAATTAGAATTATTAATTTCAACCTTTAATTTTTTAAGAGGATATTAATTTATTTTCAAATCCTCTTTAATTAGAATGCTGCTTACTTTTTTTTTAATTAGAATGGTGCTTACTTATGATAACTCAACTTAACTATCACCATTTTTTTAACACAGAACACTTATTTTACATCAAGCCACCTCAGCTAACTAATTGAGTAATTGAACTGACTCTTTCAAAAATAATTGTTAGTAACATCACCACGGTAAAATAAACCTTTTACATAACAAGAAAGATAGCGGTGTCAATACAAATAAAAATCCCTCAAATTCATACCAAATTCCCAAGCTAGTCTTCGCACTAAAATAAAACAGATAAACAACTATGTAAATATGCAAAGAGAGGAATTAGGAAAAAGTGAAAAGAAAGACAAAGAAAGAAAAGCAAATGTGAGAGAAAAATGTTAAGAGAAACAATAGAGTAATATCAATCCAACCATAAGTTATCCAATTAAGACAAGATTATTGTAAAATCTTCTCAAAACTTTAAGACTATAAATAAAAAAAGGTAAAATAGTTTTCAAATTCAGTTTAACCTATTTTAAGAAAATAAAATAAAATAAAATAGTTCTTTTATAAA
>Ga0123340_1004866_pt1 | contig 12780 bp, 3 predicted proteins | sample SirMexnodulemix_FD_89961 | JGI IMG/M metagenome (GOLD analysis project Ga0123340, IMG submission 89961) | Root nodule microbial communities of legume samples collected from Mexico - Siratro Mexico nodule mix | ecosystem: Host-associated > Plants > Roots > Nodule | place: Mexico: Nepantla... | reverse complement strand
GGATACTTTGTAGTGTTTTTATGTTTTTTTTTTTTTTTTTTTTTTTTTTTTTTTTTTTTTTTTTTTTTTTTTTTTTTTTTTTTTTTTTTTTCCTTCCATTTTTTTTCTCTCATTTAAAAAGAGAAAAGATAGAAAAATAAAGCGTGCTATTCCCTCCTCCTCCTCTTCCCAACGAAGAAGAGAAAGGAATTTGGACCACGACCATGCTGCCTTTTGCTTTTGAAAGCTTTTGAAAGGGTTGTGTTGAGTCCAAGCAAAAGAAAAATCCCACAACCAACAACCTCCTTTGATCCATGGTTGTGTCTTGAAACATTTAAATTTGGCGATGTGATGAAATTATTGCATGGTGGATATTGTACATGGCTAAAAAGAGCATGATTAGTGTTAGTAATTAATAATATTATATTATGTGTATAATATAGATAGGGATTGGTGGAGTGGAGTGGAGTGGATTGTTGATGACAATTACTTGACTAAGTACATGAGCACTGGTATTGATATTGCAGGGAGCAGAGGGTCTGGGAGAACACCACTGGACTGGGACAGCAGAATGAAAATAGCAGTAGGAGCGGCACGAGGGTTGGCGTGCCTCCACGTGACAGGCAAGGTGGTCCACGGCAACATTAAATCTTCCAACATCCTTCTCCGAGGGCCGGACCACGATGCCGGCGTTTCGGACTTTGGTCTAAACCCCCTGTTCGGGAACGGAGCCCCGTCGAACCGGGTAGCGGGTTACCGGGCACCCGAAGTGGTGGAAACTCGAAAGGTGAGCTTCAAGTCTGACGTGTACAGCTTTGGCGTCTTGCTGTTGGAGCTTCTAACGGGGAAAGCGCCGAATCAAGCGTCGCTTGGGGAGGAGGGCATCGACCTCCCGAGGTGGGTCCAGTCGGTGGTCCGCGAAGAGTGGACGGCGGAGGTGTTCGACGCGGAGCTCATGAGGTATCACAACATCGAGGAGGAGATGGTTCAGCTCTTGCAAATAGCCATGGCGTGTGTTTCGGTGGTGCCCGACCAGAGGCCCAGCATGCAGGACGTGGTGCGCATGATCGAGGACATAAACCGGGGCGAGACCGACGACGGGTTGCGTCAGTCCTCCGATGACCCTTCTAAAGGATCGGAGGGTCACACTCCTCCACCGGAGTCAAGGACTCCTAGGTCACTCACACCTTAACAAAAGTAATAAAGGCTTCTTGATTGAATGAAATTCAAAAAGAGGAAAGAAAGGACAACACAAGGTGGTGGTGGGTCGCTCTTCAAAAAATATTGTCAATTATGCACTGTGCTTTCTTCCTTCCCTGGCCCCGTTCCTGTCTATTTCATTTTTTTTGTTCCTATTTTTCTTTTATTATTGATTTTTACAGGTGGGAGTTTTAAAATTGTTGATCAAGCTTTGACCATTTCATCAGATTTTAAGTGCCATTTACCTCATTTCTTAATTTAAATTATTTATCATTTTGTCAAAATGGAGCTTATCTTTTCATTTCGTCTTCATACAAATGTCGCATGTTACCACGTCAGCATGTGCGTTCTTTTTTTGACCCAGCGACGAGAGAAGTTGTTGCAAAATCATTGCAAAAATTGTGTAACCACGTCACTTGATTTGGATGACGCAGAGTGCAAAAGTAAACCAAAGAAGACAGCTTTAGATGAAGATTATGAATAAAATCAGCATTTGACCTGAATGAGTGATGGATGGGAAATGGTGGTCGGAATTCACGTGTTAGCAGTTCAAACGGGCACCGGGAATGGTGGGAAAGGAAGAAATAGAGTGAGCATGAGATGGTTGCCCTGTGTCCATTTGTGAGGAAAAGGGTGGAGAACAGGCTGGCTGTGTGTGTGTTGGCAGTTCTGACAGATAAAAGAAGAGCCTTTGACCCAACCATAGTGTGAGAGAGCCCTCCATGCATCCTGCTCTGGACCATTCTTGGTTTTCCTCACAATTAACGTTTTTTCTTAGAATCTTTTATCATTAGTCACTGCTTACTTGGATCCATGAAAGCAACTGTTCCTGCTGTCCCTTGTTCAGTTTTCTGATTCCACATATATTTTGCCAAGCATACGCTCATGCCTCACACTTTGCTCCTTCGCTTTCCGTTCACAATTCAGACATATGACCTCACACGTACCAAAAATCTGTCCTTTTTTGGATTTCTAAATAAGGGCATAGATAAGTTATTGTTTGCATAAGCATTATAAATGAATTTAATGTTATTTTTATGTTTCTACTATATATATAAACCAAGGCTTCTTCAATTGTAAAATTCAAGCGAGTGAGGCTAGATTTGTTTTTATTAAATTGGATAGTAAATTTTTCAAAGAAGTTTTGACAAGCAAAAGTCAATACTTGCTTTTCTTGATATGGTTCTTAAGCGCCCCATATGTTACGAAAATTTGAGGGGAGTTTTGATATTAGTTCTAGAAACTTCCCTAGCACTATGCTATATGTTACTTGTAGCGTTATAGAGTCACATGCTTCGTTGACGAACGCACAATTTTGGTACAGGAAAGCAGAAGGGTTTGGGTTGGGCGAAAAAATGAACTTTACCTTTCCTTCTTTAGCTTTGGTTTCTTTGATATTGCCACGCCTTCACTTTTATTGTGGTTGTTGTGTTGTGCGTAATCTACTTCTTATGTTTAGTTTAATTTGTTCTACTTCTTATGACATGTTATGGTCGAAAGAGAAGGGCTGTTATCCATAGGTTGTAGGCAATTGATACAGTGAGTGGCAAATCCTTTGCCACATAGATGATATGCTAAATCTTATATTCTGAACCACAAGTCCATGAAGCATTAATGCACCATCCCCTACGTTGACAAACAACTCTACATATACTGAATGTCCAGAGAGCTGGGTAATCTATAGATTAAACCCATTTAATGATTCAGATAGCAGGTAATCTATAGATTAAATATAAAAATCTGGCATTTAAATTTTTGCTGAAAAATATAAATTTGCATCCTCAGAGACTGTGATTATGCCCAAATACCTACTCTAATTGTATGAAAAGCCTGGCCAAGTAAGATAAATAAATAAATCAAACTTTAATGCACCACCCCTTTGATGAAAAAACAAGGTTACATGTAAGAGATATATTATGCAACCGTCCCTGAGGTGACATGACTCAAATTTTACACAATTTCTTATTCAAAATAGTAAGGGAATTAGTTTGTGGTCTTAATGTAAGTCATACTCATACTTCAATTCCTACCATAATATAGTAACTATATAGTGCTAACAATAATTTACTCATATGAGTGTAGGCAGTACTTCTTTTGCGTGATAAATCAATTAAGTTTTTGTTTTTGTTTTGTTTCTAGTTGTACTATTTATATTATAATCTTTGATAGCATCTTTTGTAATATAAATGTTTTTTTTTTTTCATTCCATTTCAACCCTATATTGGAAAAACTAGCACACGTGTGCACTTGGAAAAATGTTCCAATGTTCAAGCACCACTCTAAGCACTAAGGATGCAAAAGCGAAATCATGAAATAACAATTATGTTATCTTTTTTCTTACTTATATTTATATTTTTATAGAGATTTTACTTTAGGTCAATTTACACAGTATATAAAATAAGATAAATCTCATCTTATGGCTAATTTTATGAAAAAGATTTATATTTAAACTCATTTATTAATATAGTATTTATTTACTAAAAATTATGGAGCGTATGGTGTCACTAACTATATAGATTATTATTGAATCACTTACAAATATTTAGTCTTATATACAAGATGTATATAAGACTAAAGATTAGACCAATTTACAATATAAAAAAATATAAAAAAGTTTTTTTCATCTTTCCGTTAAATTATCATTCAAACTAATGGCTCCAAATCTAATTGTTTAAGTTAAAATATTTATTTACCAGTTTAGGGAGTTTAATGTTTTATTTCTCCCTTGAATCTCATAGTGGGACGTTTTTGGTTTTTATTATTATATACATTATATGTATTAAGGACATATTTGGACCAACGTTTTTATAAAGATTTTTAAAATAGAAAAAAACAAATGAAATTTTTCATAAACTAAAATTAGTTTATATATAAGTAAAAAATAAAAATTTTAAAAAGTCATTTCAATTCTTTTATTTATCTCTCCTGAAATCATCCAAACACATCCTGATTATTTATAATCAAATTACTTAATCAAAAATGAAAAATCATTCAATCCAACCATTATACACGAAACCAGATCAACTTTATTATGTATAAAAATTATTTGGAATACTTAAGTTAGATAATGAAAATTTCAAATTAAACAGACCCGAACATAGAATACAACAATCTTTTTCTCAAGTAAGCAAAAACATGGATTTTGAGATGAATCATATATGTCAATGGTCATAATGTATTATTTAGTTAAGTTTCATGGTTAAGATATGATGAATTAGGCCGGCGAAGAAAAGTGGCATGCGAAATGGCTTATCATGAAACAGGGTAACAACCCAGGAAAGGAATATTTTAAAAATGATTAGTGACATCGAAGAAAGCTCGTATGCAATTAAGGTACATTAAATATACTTTAGAGAATCCTTGTGGTATTTGGCTGTTTGTCCAAGTTTACAAAATGCTATTATTTTGCGGTTCATACAAGAAAAAAGTACGTCTCTTCATAAAGTGAGAGACTTGCCTCGAGAATTTAGATTCTATATAAAGCAAAAGCCATTTGGTACGATGGATTATGAGACCTTCCCATCACAACATTGGATACACACTTCACGCTGTGACTCACTTCTTCAAATTTCCTTGGAAACCACTTTAACTATTCAAATTGTATGATTAGTGTAAAGTCGTTTCACGTAGTTCCTTACTAATTGCCGCTTTTGTCGGTTTCATAGTAAAAAAAAATACACTTTTAGAAACTCCTAGGGTTAATTTTGCCTTTTGAGCGATAAAGTGTGAACCACCAAATGAGCCCACAAAAAGGGTAAGGTGCAACCCTTTTCTCTTTTTACTTTAGTTTGGCATCGTTGGGCAGAGGAATTTGCTTAGGTTGTTGTCTTGAGTTCTAGAGATTAATTTTTGGGTTATGATTATCTGTGTCGATGTTATAATGAGTTTTAATTATCTGATGACTGATTTAGTGTCTTCTGCAACCTTTTCCTTATGACAGATCATGGACATGGGTTAACTCCAATGAATTTATTTGTTTATAAGAAAAAAATTCAAACTTTTGCACGTACGTTTAAATTTTTAAAAATATACACTTAAGTTTTCTCATGAGTGTTAATCATAAGATATTAAAGTTGGAGAAAGTTAAATGAACAATAGAGATTAGAGACTAATATGTCATTTTACCCCATTAAATAATTTCCAAACTCATTAATTATTTCACAAACATTGAGGTAATCATCAATGATCGGTAGCTTTTCTTGGCATCCAAGTATGCGTTTGAGGCTTTGAGCAACATAGAAAAAATAATGGTTTCAATGTGTAGCTGTTGAGGTTGGAAAGGAGCAAAAGAAAAATGAAGTAGAATGATTGGTAGAAGGATTTATTACAGGGTAGAAAAGAAAACCCTTATAAGGAATGTATTTTAGTGTTTGATGATTATGACAAAAACATTTATTTTGTAGCAACATATTAGTATATGTATGGTAACATCTTAACAACCAAACTTTATGGTAGTGCATGTGTTTGAGAATGTCCACAAAGTTGAAAGAGAGGAACAAGCCAATCATTTTGAGACAGAATTGTTGTGTGTATAAATTAGATGGGTTTAAGTGACAAGATAGTCTTAGTTAAGATCCGATGCAGTTTTAAATATTTTGAACATGATTGCCAGGCTGTGGGCTTTGCTTGCACATGAAACAACCTACTCACTAAAATTATTGGTGGTCACTGAACACACTTTTATATGCATTTAATAATTGTAAACAATTTAGGAAAAAGGGGTATTACTTCATTCAGAAATGCCAAATAGATTTCATTCTTTGATCCTGGGAGTGGGAGAAAAGATACGTGTTTTACCGTAAGGCCCAAGCATTTGTTTGTACGATACTATAAACTCATTCGACATATTAGATATGGTTGAATTTAAAAATAATATTTGGGATATATATTTATTATGAGGAACAATCTTCTTTTTGAAATGATGGTCGGATATTTATAAAAACTTTGATGTTTAAATATTTTTAGAAAATAAGTTGGTGAAATGCTAAATGACTTTTAATGCGTTTTCTCTATTTCACCAAACCTATCATAATTTTTTTTTTTACAACGTATTAGCAATGATTATTTTTTAAGATTAGACGAGGGTTAAAATTTTAAATGTGAGTTTGAATGCTATGTTAAGTATAAATAAAAAAAGTTAAGCGATATTTAGATGGTATTATAGTATCTTACCAAGCTTAATGGTGTTAGAAATGAAGAGTGCCTTGAGAAAAACCAAGTCTGACATCAAATAGAGAGTATGATGATCTTTTTTACAAATGTACAAACTATTTATATTTATTTTGTAATTAGTGATAGCCTAAGAAACTTTATCTATATAAAAAAAATATGTTTAGTTACCCACCGAGTACCCCATAAAAACATTGGTGGGAAAAGAATATTTAAAAATAATTCTTTAAAATATAAACTCAAATAAGTTTTTTTTTCTTAAAATATAAATAAAATAAAATTTATAATACAATATTAGCATAAGTAATTTTAATCTTTTTAAAAAGTAAATTTAAATAAGTTTCACCATAAAATACAAGTTTAAAAGAAAATGATCTCTTAAAAAAACTTTAATATCATAAATCTAAATAAGAAACCTATATCTATAAAAAACAACTTTGATTTCATAGATCCCAATGAAAATCACTGAGAACACGTAACAAATATCCTTGAATTGAATATTATGATACATGTATATACTTTGATTTTAATATTTTTAGATTGAATATTATGATACAGGTAACTAGAATATTAGAATATTTGTATTCATTATCCATATCCATATGTATTTATTTAAAGTATTCAAATTTAATATTCATGACCGATATTATCTATGAAAATATGTAAATACTAATTTTTTTTATCAACCCTAAAATTGTTGTTAAGTTATTGATGATTACCTCAAATTTAATATTGTTATTGAATGCATACATGCATCACATATTTATATTCTTTTTTTCACAACCACCAATAAAATAAGAAAATTATGTATTAATTTATTTGATCTTATCCATTTTGACTTTTCATGTACCAAATAAGACGTAAAATCCCGTTATGAGATCTTTTATTGGGATAACACTAATCTTCAACTTGAAATTGTAATATAAATCACAAATATTAAAATAATGGTCATTATCACCACAAATTTAGTTTAGAATGAGAAAAATCTTGTAAAATAACGCAATGTATTAATAACACAATTTAGAAAACTATTTGGAGATATGAAATTCTTAATCTTACTTTTTTTTTTCATTTCATATAATAACACTCAATAGGAACTATTACCATTTATCCTTACTTTTAGTATCATATACATTTGGATTTCTACCAACAAGTACCAATAACTAACCTCCACTTTTTATCTTAAAAAAAAATCATTTATTTATATAAAAGACTTAAAAGTATAATTTATAATTTTTATTAGAATTTTGATATATGATCTTGTATACTCTTGACAATCTTCCTCGCAATTTAAATTTTAAATATCTTTTGAATTTTACTCTGAAAGAAGTATCTACATTAGATTATGGAATCTTGCATAATTTACTACAAGCCAATCTTTTATCCAATTATTAGATTCGACATGGTTATTATCAATACGGTGGATACATGCATTTAAATCAACTATATAAGTTTAACACATAGACTATATAAGTTAGATTCAACTAACTTGATTAGTCTTTGGATTAATTTATTTGAATACCATTTATTACTAACAATTTTAAATATTAATTATTATTTTATAATTTTATCAGATAACTAAAATATATTGATAAATTTCTTAATATTCTGATATTTATAAATCCTTCATGTAAAAAATTAGACATTTTGAATTTTTAATGCGCTATGTGCTGTTTGAATTGAATGATGTACGTAGATGGAGTTTACTTTTTATATTTTACTAATCGTAAAATAAACTTATTTTTTATTTGTTAAATTCGTATTATTTTTAATTTTTTAAAAAACTTTTAAATGTTTGTTTTTAATATTTTTATTATTGAGTCTAATAACCAATTCATAACTCACAAGCTAAATGAATTGAACACCAAATTGATAAAAAAGATGAGTCCTCTTTATTCGATTATTTGATTTCATCCCGTACCAAGTTAAAAAATACTAGCTACTTTTTATGTTATAAAATTTTTAAGATATAGATATAATTAATTATTGAACTGAATATACCATTAAAATGTGCTAATATGTTTAAAATCAAATCTCGTGAATACATGGTGAAGTAATTATTTTCTCTTTTATTTCCTATTTTTATCTTTAATACAAAAATATTTTCAATTGTTTTCTGTTTTCAAAACCTGCCCACACTGAAAAAGATAATTTTTTAGAAGAAACGCACACTCTTTAGTCAATTAATTTTGTCCCCTCTTTACAACCTCTACCAGCTTCATCACACGAAATTAATGGAAGGGTGTTTATCTAACAGACAAGGGGTGTCTCTAAAAATTTTTAGAGATGGAAAAAGAGAAAAAATAAAATCCAAGAGTCAATTATATCTGATGCTGCTTGCGTGATCTGCTTCATTTTATGGGCCTCACTTTTATCTTTTTTTAAGTTGGTCCATATCAATTCACGGGCATTTCTTTTTGCACCCCGCTTCTACACCTCTCTAAATTTGAAAATCTCTGCTTTACTCTTCTAATTTAAAGTTTTTCTTTTATGAATTTTACAATCTTGAAACTCCCTTTTCTAAATTATACAATCTAAAAAGTTAAAAGTGTCTTTTAAATTATACATTTTAAAAATATTTTTTTACATTTTTTTTAAATTGTGTAATTTAAAATAATTTTTTGACTTTTATATTACACCATACAAAAGTCATTTTTTACATAAAAAAAACTACTAAAAAACATTTTTGACTACTAAATCACAAACAAAAAGTTAAATAGCTTCTACATTACATAAATTAAGAGTAATTTTTTTTTTATGAAAAGAGACTTTTTTTTTTAATTATACAATTTAAAAGTTGTTTTTTTTATAAAAATTAAAAGATTTTGTATTAAAGATGAAGATGATATATTAGAGAAGGAATCGTGAGAGGTAAAAATTAGAAGTAGAAGAGCACATGGCCAACGGAGTAATGACAGAAGAAAACGAGAAAGAAACAACAATAACAATATAGAAAGAGATAACACAAACCAAGACATTTTTATCCATAGAATTACAAGAAAGAAAACTTGGGGTACAGGAAGAAATAACCTCAATTTAGTTTGAATCCATTTCAAATATCTTCCCACGAATTAAACCGAAGCTCATCTAAGGAAATATAAATTTAAGTAGGTGAAACGTTCTATATTAAAAGAGAAAATATTACTCATATTAAAATTTTACTTTTATGTATTCATTAATAAGAAGGGCAATAAATCACTACTTGTAACGTACAACTTCATTTTTAAGTAAAAAAATTTGGTTTGTGTTTTGTAAAAAAAAAAAAAAACAAAATAGGTCTAAGAGATATAGAAATTTTTTCTCTCTTTAAATAAATTCAATGGGATTAACTTCAATCAGTCAAAGTTTAAATTCATCTTCAATTTCCAATAATAAGGATTCCAGTAGAATAGACAATTAACAGATAACTGCAAAAAAAATATTAATAACTATTTATATACTCATTATTGTAATAAACCTCCTGAATAGAATGTACATGGAAAAGTATTTTCAAATATAAATAATTTATTGTATCATAATTGAATATTATTATAAAAAAGATGTATGGTTTTTTCAGAATATATTTAGTGTCTATTGTCCCAACTTTATAATTTTAAGAACCATGTGCTAGTAATGCATTATCTTATATACTTTCTTAACACTCTTATCAGATAAATATCATACGAGACTTGTTAGGAGATGTTTGGCAACACTTCAGTAGAACTTACTTCAACTTACAGAAATAGTATATGTAACATTTATAAAAATTATTTATCTTTTTCAATAATTTTCTTAGTGTAGTAGGTCAAAATAAACTATTTTAAACTTGTTCCAATAAGAATAGCTCTGTATCCTCTTACTTGTTCCTCTTACAATATTTTCTAATTACTATATAAAATGTATAGTACATTCCTTTTTTTAAGATATTAAATGTAGGCTGTTTCTCATTTAATTTTTTTAATCAATATCAATAAATTTTCTTGCAAGTTTTATGGATAAATATCGATCTGGCATAAGCTGCAATGTAATAAGAACTTATCAAATAAGCTTACCCTTAAATGAGATTCAATAAGTAGATATAAAATCATAATTGGTTAATATCTATATAAATTTCAACAAAGCGTGTGTGAAAAGTGGTGTTGGCATTTTACTGTTTTTAAAAGTCATGTTCACAAATAATTATTTCTTTCTCTATTCAAGTTTTATTTAAATATAATTTTGCGACTATTGTTACTTGATGTGAAAGTTAACTTTTGTGACCTAAGACATCTAAGGATAGAATTTATATTAATTTTTTTTATCGTTTTTTAATTATTCTGGTATAATTTCATGTCGAAATTATTAGAATAGATAGAAATTTAAAAATTTGTAATAACGAGTAAGTCATATTTTATGCGTACAATTTCATAGAAACAAAGCTGTGTTTAACACAACTTACAGATTATATGAAAAATTAATAAAAAAAGTTATTTTTACTTTAAATACAGTTCAAAATTTTCAATCTAAAATATACTCTCTAAAAGAAACTTTAATAATTGTAATAAGAAGGATAAATCTTGCACATACGATATGATTTCAGTACAAAATTAAACAGCTGTAAAAATCCACTTAATTTATTTAATCTTATAGAACATGATTTCAGTACAAAATTAAACAGGTTTAATTAAATAGTTGTTTAATCTTGCACTGAAGTCATGATTTACGTAAACCTCACATTAGAACCCACCCACACCTTTTAAATTTGCAGTAAAAGGTTCTCCATCTTATCATGCTACCAGCAGTAGAATTCATACTCCCAGTTTCAAATCCCCGTTTTTAATCATCACTTTTAAATTTTCCTTTCTTCCTCAAATATTTAGTTGCTTAATTTCTTAATCTGGTTAAATTAAATTTAGTTTTTTCTTATATGAATTCATGTAGAAATCATTCTGATCATTTGTTAATGAAATTGCATCAGAGTAGTTAAAAAGCTTGTTATATCTCAGTAACCTAATCTTATTCATATCTATAGCTATGAAAAACGCATCAAAATAGAAGTCATTAATGCAGAAAACGCATCTAAATAGAAAGGATAAAAAACAAAGATACATGAACTTTCCTGCAAAAAACTCAACCTCAGTGGACTTCATATAAGTGCAGAATTTTGTGTTTGACAAGGATGTTTGACGTAGTTATTAGTTTACTTTGTGTTGACACATCAATAATATTGGCGAGTCAACATTTATTTTATGGTAGTGTTCAAAATTCCAGTCTTCGCCAATACTCTGAATTATAGCCTAGCTTTATCTCTTTACAACAAGTTCATCTTTTCAATAGAGGCCGACCAACGTGATTCTATTCCATCCTCCTCTCTCTCTTATGCTTCAGATGCTATAATATTAAACTTTTTTTTTTATAATATGCACATTTATTCTTATCTATGGTCAAAACTCAGTGCTTCTGCAACTATCCTATGTCGCCATATTTCATCTACAATTTTCATAATCTCTTAAACTGATTTATGCTATATATTGAGCTTAAATTAAAAATAATTCATAATTAGTTGATCAAGAAGGGGTTCAAAAAAAAAAAAAAGGAGGGTTGAAGATGACGCATGCAGAAACTTATGCGTTCTCTCACATGGGAGCATAAACTAAAAACAGTAAATGATAATTGAATTAAATTATTTTTATTGGATGCTTAAAAGTGATGAGAATCTATCCTCAATTGAAATTAGAATATTTAGTAGCATAATCCTGTTGGTAATATACTTTTAATTTAATCAACAAGTCTAGTCCTCACTGATTCTCATCTCATATGATATATATGCAAATTCCTTCGACCCGTAGACGTACCTTTCCTCGGCTTTCCGCAAAGCCCACCAGAGAATAACTTTTTACAACTAATAATGATAATTATTATAATTATTATAATAATAATAATAATGTTATACTTGAACTCCATTAACGTATCGCTTTTAACTTATAATGCCATCTTCTTTTTATCCAACTTTAACAGAATTTAGAAAACGAGTTTCATGGTCATTTGATGACTATATTGCATGAACTGCAACTTTCCATACACAGTTGGATTCAGACGAATAGAATATCTCATTTCATAAATATTCATGCTTCTTAGTAAAATCGACTTGGTTTTAGGGTTCAAGTATTGAAGTATCTTAGACCACACTAGTTGTTCCTGCATTTGTATATTTAACTAGTTTCGGTTAACTAATTTATGAACATGCTCATTTCTTTAAGGTTACTTTGTGTTTTTAAAAATAAAGGATTAGAAAAATAGTCAAAATTGAAAAATGATCTTACACCATTATTGTTATCGAAACTTGATTATCGAATTTTCTATCTAAATTCTCACCCAAATAATGATAGGAAAAAAAAAAAAAAACAAAAGGCAAAGACAAAATTTTCAAATTAAAAATTATAAAAAAAAAAAATTTTTTTTTTTTTTTTTCTC
>Ga0123340_1004863_pt1 | contig 12783 bp, 5 predicted proteins | sample SirMexnodulemix_FD_89961 | JGI IMG/M metagenome (GOLD analysis project Ga0123340, IMG submission 89961) | Root nodule microbial communities of legume samples collected from Mexico - Siratro Mexico nodule mix | ecosystem: Host-associated > Plants > Roots > Nodule | place: Mexico: Nepantla... | reverse complement strand
CCTTAATTTCATCATATATATTGAATCAAATAAGGAGACAAAAATATTTTTTTTTCTGATTTACTTCAATTAAACATTAAGTAAATATATTTTCATCGATAAAAAATAAAAAAGAAAAATAAATAAAAAACAATATAATATTTATAATATATTTTTATTATTTCTTTTATAAAGTAAATAATTTTTAGTGATTTAATTATTTTAGGTTAATAATATAATTATGAATGGATAGATTGTATTGAGTATGAATAGATTGAAGGGAGATTAATTATATTATAGCTGTTTTGAAAAAAAAAAAGGAAGTATTATGAATGAAAAAGAATATATATATAATTATTGAAATCAATTATTTGAAAATTAGGTATAAATCAATTTATTTTTCATATATAATATTTATTGTTACAAACCCCACTTAAAATAGTGTTTTGTAATTTTCAAAGTCAAGGGTATTTTATAATTTTCACTTCATTTACAAGGGCTATTTTGTAATTTCGTTCTTCATTCCTTCAAATTTCAGATGAGCGAAGATTCAATTCTGCAAATCTCTCCTCATCCATCCTTCCAAATCAGGTCAACCAAACAACCTTCTTCTTGAACAGTAAATCCCCTCAAATTAGTCCAACCAAACACAACCTAGATGAGAGACGGGTACAAATCAGAAGAACTTCCCTAACAAGACGCAAGAAGAAAATTTTCTGTATACATCCGTTAAGTAAAAACTTATTTTAGCATTGTCTTACGATTTTTTTTTCACTATTTATAAATTCGTATTATGAATTTATCTGCATTGTTTTATTCAAAAAATAAACAGAAAAAAGAACAAAAATGATTTAATTTTAATTCAAACACAAAATAAACACGTATTAAGAAAATTTGATTTTATTTGTAGAAAAACAAAATCAAGACTCATGCAAAAAGAATGTGTTGTCCAGAAATGTAGAGCATGGAATACGAAATTAAACAAGAAGCTCAACTCTTCCATCATCCAGTGAGAGAAAGAAAGAAAGACTTATAGAATATAGAATGTATGAGTCCTATACGTCCCATAAATCTTTCTTTCCTATTGAGCCTGTAGCATACAGGAGGCATCTTCATTCCCAGATGTAAGATAATACTCCATAAAGCTCCAAATCAAGAAATAACGAATCTTTCAAACATCCTAGCATAAAAAAACATTCAAGTTAGCACATAGCTGAAAATTGCACGCACCACCCTTTAAAACTATGATTAAAAATCGGAGAATTTTTTTATAATTTTCAGGAAATTAAGTTAAAAATGTGTAAAAAAATGTATTACTAACATTATTTACATTTAATGAAAATTATATTAAATGACCTTTTCAATCCTTAAAAAGAGCAAACTTTTTAAAGTTAGTTCATAAATATTAATAAATAAAAAATCACTAAAAATATCTTCTCTTTGGCGTTCAACTTTGTTTCAAATAAATCCCTACATATTATTTTATACATACAGACACATTTACATACATATAAACAAGACAAAATTGTATTTTAATAATAACAAAAAAAATCGAATATGTAAAAACCTAGCTGAAATAAAAGATAAATATAAGTGAAAATTACTTTAAGAAACTTTATTTAATTCACTTAAATTCTAAACTAAATTAAAACCTCCGCACACTTTCACTAACCAAATCATAACCATTCTACCAAAATTATAACACCACAAGACGATATGTTCGAACTTAGAACAGTTATACAGCAACAATCACCTCAATGTCAAGCAGGCAAAAACACCTTCAGCGCTCAAGCAACTCGTTAAAAACAACAGTTAATCGAGTACATACATCTATTAATATTAGTATTTCATTATGTTGTGCGGAGATTTTCATGAATTCAAATTCACCGGAAAAGATACATAACTTCTGAGGGGGAAAAAAATCCAATACAGCAGGATTTTATAGCGAACATGCATGCTAATAAAAAAAATTGGTCAGCATGCTAGCTCTTCGAAACTCCTCTACTTCTATCCTTTAGGCCATGTTCCCTATTTTTCACGCTTACTTTTTACCCTACATTTTACAAAAAGAAAGAGACATGGCTGGCTGACACTAAAGATCCATCCACGAGCACCCATACTACGTGGGAAAAAAACAAAAAGAACATAACAATACGATGTTACAGTGTATAATATGCTAAAAAAATGAATAAATTACCAAAAATTAGTTACAACACCAGATCAAACTCTTTCTATAGTCTGCTGCACCGTCTTCTCCAGCATTGAAGTTTTATTGAAGAGAGTTAGCTGCACCTCTCTGAGATGTTTGGATAACTGCCCAAGAAAATAAAAGCTTAATTGTAAATGATAATTAATGTCTGCAACAATTTCTTCAAATTCCAAACTCAAGCCACCGTGACTACTTCTATGTAGTGTCAGTAAATGAAATATATGTTCCTAATGTATTACTACTTAAGAAATCAATAAATAAAAAGTTTTCATCGAAAATTATAGTAGGAATCCATTGGCAACACAATTAATAAAAAAAATATATTTTTCTATTACTTAGCAAGCTCCATCATATAAACAGGTCATATTTTAGTTAAGTTGGTCTTCCTTCACAATAATTGTCTCTTTGCACATAGTTAACAGCTAAGACATGGCAGTCTATAAAATGGTTGCTAATAGTCTAACACATGAAGGAAGAATTCACAAACTTTAATTTTAAGCTGTTCACCCGATACAAGAGCGTATTAGGTTTTCAATTCTCAGCACATAGGTAATATGTACTTTGTCAGGTAAACAAGCAAATGTAGAACGACGGAATCACCTGATCTTCACTCATCTTTCGGAACCCCAATTTCTTGGTCCAAATTGACTCTGCGTCCCCTGCTGCAGGAAGAAGCACCAGCTTTTCTACGTTTAGAGAAGACAGCAACCTCTCTATGCAAGAGAACAGCACTTGGAAATATCCCTAATGGAAAAGCCATATTTGAAAGATAAACAAGTATTATCAAAATGCATCTATCAAGCAACTTTTTTCAATTTTGGGTCATGCATGAATAAGTTGCTGCTTACTTTTCCTTGATGTACTCTGCTAGTAGCAACGAGTGGAAGCTCAGCAACATTACGGCCAAAAATCCTCAGAAGCCCAGCTGATACTACAACAGAACTGGTACAAGTATGATACATACAATGTCAATACGACCAAATACAAGCACCGTCAGGAAAACATGAAAAGTAGAGACAGCAGCATACTTCACTATTAAAACAATGCAATACATCCCCCCAAACTCTTGGCCAGAAATATTTCTCCTGCACAAAATTCAAAATACAATATTATTACCAGGAAAAACGAACTAAGATCATGATTAGATAGAATCCTGCCGATGCAATTCAAGCACTGATTGACAATCATTTACAAAACCTCCTGAATACAAAATTCAAAATACAATATATTACCAGAAAAATTGAACTAAAAGCACATGGATATTAGATAGAATCCTGCCCATGCAATTCAAGCACCGATTGACAATCATTTACAAAATTCAAACCAAGACTTTAAATCAATGGTTCAATATAAATTCAACTGTTAGAATGAACTTAAGAAAAATACTGTTTGTGATAGATAAGTAGGTACAAATTTAATTCACCCAAAAACATGAAGCTCAGAGAGCTTATAAAATAGTTTTGTATGCACGAGGGAGAATTGGAGAGTGATGGAGAGAAATTGGCACATTCATCATAATTCAAACTTATCCTAGTGGCAGTCTATATACTAACACTGGACTGTTAATAATCCACAGTACAATAAATCATGACTAAGAAGGAAGCACAACAGAAATGAACCACTGTGATCTGTAATAAAATAATTCATATTGTTTACCCGTAGACCATAACAGGAATCAGATCACGGCCAGATATTGCAACAATGGGATCAAAACACTCCTGCCAAAACATATTCCCAAAGCATGAGAAGTGAATAACACAACATACAATCTGAATAATAGACAATTTCAATCCCACTGAAACCCAACACACAATATCAAAAGGTAGATTACGAAATAAAGATAGACCTAGAAGGGCATTTTCAAAATGCACGAAAACTGAAAGCATGTCATTCTGAATAGTCAAAGGTTTTAACCTAAAACTTGTCCACACCCTGATGGAACAAGAGAAACTCCCTTACAAATCAATTTCCATGCTTGGAACATGATAAAATGAACTGGGTTGACTTTATCTTCATAGTTTACTTTATTACCCTTATTAAGAATGGCTAAATAACTTGTAAGAAGGAAATGTTAATTCCAACAATCAAAACAAAATTTCAATTAGATACACTCAAATAAAACGAATTGAGTGGATTGCTATTTGAACATAGATAAAAAAGGAACTTAGAATCAAAAAAAGAATTCCTATTTTATAACATGCCAGACAAAGTGTTGCATCAATAAAACAAACCAATTCCTAAAATATTTTATTCCGAACATATACATAAGACATGACCTCTTTCATATCACATAAGTAAAACTCAAGGTTTCATGTTGCTTCGAGGGACTAGGTTACTTTTTTTGTCATGCATGTGATGAAAACACAAATGCAAACCAGCTGCCTACATGAAAAAGGGAAATTTTCTCATCAGGAAAGCTGAAGTTACAGTACAGTTATCATTAATACTTTAATAATTTGAACTGTTTCACAAAGGTAAGCTAGGAGCAGATGATAGAACCAATGAAATATGAACAGCATATACCATATCATAATTAGCATACTTGGAAGGTATAAATACTCACTCGGAAAATTGCCGCAGCTCGTGAAAGCAATGGTAAATGTTCTGGATAACGGCTTTTTCCACTTAAAATTCTCCACTGAATATCATCCTTGGAACCATAGGTACATAATCCCTTTTCCTCATGCTTCCTTATAATTAGTTCTGACAAGGAAGCTGGTATAATGTCTGCTCCAGCGGAAACTGAATTCTGTAGAGCCACATATATTCGATTGCAGTCACCGCAACAAAACCACTTATCCTTGGGCAGCTCCTGTTGTAAGATATGATGATGAAATATTGAAAACAAATGCAAGTGTCATAAAAGTATTTGTTAAAGGCCAAGTGCCATAAAAGTATTTGTTAAAGGCCAAGTGCTTACTTCCAACTCACATAACCCAATGTCCCGCAAGCAGCCAACATGATACTCCTTCTCACACTAGTTAACAACCAGCAATATTGTCAACTTTCTAAAAAAGAAACAGTTCAATACAGATGCCGCCATGTACAAATCCTACCTGGTCACAAATTATTACTGTTCGTTCATCAAATTTTGCAACACTGAAATCGTGCTCCCTGTTGAGTATTTGCATATTAGTATAGGATTACTTAATACAAAAGGAACGCTTTACAGTAGCAAAGATATAGGATGTGTGTGTGTACACTACACACGAGTACACATCACAACGTCAAATATGAAACCAAACTGAGCTTTCTCTAGCAGAAAAAACCCAATACAAATAGCTTAAATTCTGCAAATATTGTCATTTAAAAAACATTAACGCCAAAATTTTAATATTCAATGGCTTATTACTATAATATTCATTAATCCTAATATCATACAGTCTCTAGAGGTCAAATCAATGCATGTATATATGTATATAAAATACAGTGACGTCAATTCAATGGCCTATCACCACAATCTTCATTAACACTCTGTACTTCTGAACCACTTGATACCTTCAACCAGAATCCAAAATCTTGAAAGTAAAATTGCACACTTCCTTACAGAACATATGCCTAATAAAGTTGTTAGAAAGTGACAGTTTTGATAAAATTATTTTAAGATAAACCGCATAACCTACCTGCAAACAACACATCCACCCATTTCAAAATCTGGTGTTTTATCAACTCGTGTCAGCCGGATCATGATTGGCCTCACCATAGAAGATTCTCTTCCACTACCAGCATTATCTCCACAATTTAGACATCGCCAACCACTGTCTGGAACACACTGTAAACCCAAGCAGGCTGCAATTGAACCAGAAAATGACAGATCTTAATAAATTCTGTCACCTTACCTCAAAACCAGTTTATTTTCTCATCACAATTTCACAGTATCTGGTACAATACTAAACTAGACATGACATGGTATTGAACAAAACGTGGTAGCAAGACTGTCTATTCAATGCAGGCTACATGTGCTATGCAGCATATGAATACAATTATAGAACTTTCTTACAACATGTAGACAATAGACAACATCACTCATTGTCCAAATTACACACAGGGTAACAGTGAATATGCTTCCTAATATAATGAAAGAAAACTTCAGAAATTAATATGACAAACAAGAAAAATACATAAAGATATGACAATATCTTTAAATAATTAATAATTAGTGAAGAATACAATCTGACCACCTGTATGAAAGGCCCTAGGGCATCCATTACAAAGAATCAAATCTCCTCCATCTCCACATACTGCACACATATCATCACTGTCTCCCGTGGTAAGGTTTTGACCATTTGCCAATGAGAGAGCTATATCATGAAGTGTTAACCCATTGGAAGTATATATGTGTCGATAACTGCAAAAGGACAAATTATATCAAGACAGAAAAATAGACTAGACTATTTAGCTGCTTTTTATATTATACTCACGGTTGACGCCTAGCAGCCATTCCAGCGTGGGCTTCAAACTGTGAAGGGCTTATCTGTTTACACGCAAATGCAGATTGTAAAAGTTAATATTATTAGCATTTATTTGTTTATAAAAGTAAAACATTTTGCGCACAGTTATATGACCGTACCTCAATATCACAACAACCACAGACTATACCGCTTCCCTGCTTGTAACCTCCAAGTAATTTCTGAAACACACCGTCAGACATGTCATATATTGAATACCACAGAAAACAAGTGAAACTCACATGCAAAATTGAAAAATATTTAAATAAGAATATTCACACACCTGTCCTTTGACATAATAAGCCAACTCAGCACCATCTGGTAACCCATTTGGCATAAAAAGTAACCTGTGTAAATCATTGTCCCTGATAAAAGCAAAAATCAACTCCAACAGCAGTAGCTAAAATATTGCAATTCACATGGAGAAGCTTGATAGAACAAAAAACAAACAACAGACACCCCCAAAAAAACAAAACAAAACAAAAGTACCTTCTCTTAGTGCAACCCTCAGCACTTCTTTTCATAAGTACACCAGAACTAGAAGAGTAGGAGCTTGACCTACAGAAAATATGTACTGTGAGTAATTGAATATCGAGGAAAGGTCTATAATTTAATCAACCAAATAACCTTGTACATATGCAGATTGCTCAAGCACATTATCAAGTATGGGTAGTAATTGAACCAAGAGAGAGGACAAACTTTTTCGTCACACGTTTCCATTCGTCAGTTGTCTGATTCATATACTTGGGCTGCTCATAATGACTTGGCACGTGCAAAGAAGACAAGTGGCTAGCACCATCTACAGAATGACTGGAGCAATTTAACAGGCATCTTGTCAGTCTTCTTTTTTTAAGTTGATTCAAAATTCATTAACACAATGACAAAAAAAATTAACATATTAACATTTGACAGAAATAAAAATTGAAATAAGAATTTTCCAAAACCAAAAAACAGTTAAATTCGTAGCACTCATAGATAACACCAGAGGGAAATCCAGTCGAAAACCAAATTGTTTTCCTTTAACAAAACCCATAGAATTCTGAAATCTGATTAATTTTAAATTCGAAAAAAAGCAACGCATTAGCCAGATCTTGAAAGCATTGCCAGTCCAAGCATTAGGACTAAGTAGAGTAATTGTTTAATTCTTCAGGCTACCATCAACAAGGCTTTATTCTAGAAGTACAAGCAAGTGCCCAGGTTCACATGCTTTAGTGATGCCAAGTAAGATAAGGCGTTTCAAAAGCAAAGCCTAAGATGTTATTCTTAATCAAGAAAGTCCATTGAACAAATAGACCAATAACCATCAATGTCATGACATTTAGAACAAGTTTCTTTAACTATTAATAAACATATTGATAGCAAGAGCTACCTTTGGCGTGGAAAAAACCAGATGTGTCCCATTCACTATAGAACTTCTTAATTGAAAGATTGCCAATATCCAAACTAAACATGGTGAATAAGAGATAGAGAATACTCAATTGATTTATTATTATCATTTTGGGTTTATTTCAGATTTACCTTATGTTTGTATGAGACATGCCAACGTGTTTGGTGCTACAATTTTTATAAGCCTGAACCTTGCCAGTGCTGTGTAGAAGATTTTCTGCAGAACCCATGGCAAAGAAAATATATGTATAAGAAAAATCATGACCTAATGCAAAGCAAAACAAACATCTCTTACTATTTGCCCAAAAAGTCAGCATCCATTTGCTTAATGAGTGATCCCATGCAAGTTGCAGCATACAACATGCATTGGTTACTCTATATTTTAAATTGTTGTTGAGTTTATTCCTTTGAGTTCCTGAATGTTTGTAATGAAAACTGTAGGACAAAACAATTCATAAGCTTACCTAACAGCTTAACTAATAGGGAAGTCGGAGAGATTGGTAATTGTGTTTTTACTATAGGATTAAGATCGTAAGCCTATCATGATTAGCTCTAACAAAATAAGTTAGAAAAGAAATTCTTTATGCACACATTTATTGTACCAGTTATAAAACCACGTTAATTATGGTCGTCCTTAACCTGCTTTGGTTGCAAGACCTCTTTGTAGACTACCTTAGTCACAACTTGAAGGGTGGTGGTTTAGTCCCACATTGACTAGAAAGATGACTTCATAAAAATTATAAAGGTTGGGCAATCCTCACCTTACAACTGCTTTTGTAGGATAAAACCAATTTCAAATATGGTACCAAAACACATCCTAGATACATTATTGGGACACCTGCATTTGCCACCGCTTGGGCATGAGGGGGAGTATCCAAAAACCACCTTAATTGCAATTACACCCAGTCTGCCTTAGCTGTGGCCTCTTTGAAGGTTGTCTTAATAGCAGACTCATCAGTGGTGGTTTAGTCTCACATCAATTAGAGATATGAATTTAGTATACCTTACAAAGTTTAGACATTTCTCACCTCACAAACCACTTTTTTTGGAGTCGAGTTAGGCACTAAGACCAATTTCTAGCGAGAGAAGTGTTACATACAAAACAATTCATAAAATTTCACCTAACACCTTAAGGCTCTAGGAAAGTCGGAGAGACTGGTAATAATATTTTCCTATAGGACAAGATCATAAGCTATAATGATTATCAGCTCTAACAAAATACAGGGCAAAAAGGGTACCCTTTAACCCCACATTTTTTTGTGCACACTCCATTTCAAAGAAATATTCTCAATTTCAAGGAAATATAAGTTTATTGGACTGTTATCCTTTTATGGCATTAATGCTTTCTTATTCCATTTAGAGCTGATTCAAGAAGAGAAGAATGAAGTTAGAAAAAAGAAAAAGATGTTTTCTTCGTTTTCTAAAGTGACATATAATCTACAACAGCTAAAATCTCTAAAGTCACTTATTTTGAAACGGAAGCAATGTGTACTGACTACGATGAACAACTCTATCAAAGGTTGTGCCGTTGTTCTCTCCAACACAAGCAAAGGCCAACAAAATAAAAGAAATGCTCCTGATTAAAAAAATCTCCAAGACTTTCATAAATCCTAGTATATTTAAGAATATAGAAGACCATAACATGGCAGAAATAAAAAAACATTGAAGCAGACAACGAAAATATAATCTTCAAATAAGAAAATGTCAGAAACTTAACAAGGTGCTCAAATGAAGGTGAGTCAATTTATTTTTTATACAGAGGAGGGATTCACCCAGCACATAAAATCCCTTTTTCGAAGACAATTAATCAACATAAACCCAACACTACTAGGCTTCCGCAATGCATTTATAAGCCTCAGAAATGACTCACCTTTCCAAACCTGAAAAGACTCCTCATTGACAGAGGAACCAGCCACATTCTTTATAACTTCATCTAATATACTGAGTGGAGCAGTTTTTATTTCCTGTATAATACTATATATCGGTCTTCCATTTTCTAAGAAAATATGATTATTTGGATGTCTAGTCTTGGCTCCGGCATGCTGCTCAAACTCATAGGCACTAAGAATCTAAGAAAATGATAAAATTAGTCCTTTTGTAAATATAGAACAAACTCTCCAAAAGTAACGTTAAGTACATGTCTTACTCTAGAGTAATTGCACATTGAACAGCCACACAAATATCCACCAGCATCAATAATCCCCTGTAGCTCAACCTGACAACAACTTCAAAACATTAGAAGAAACCAAGCATGAGTATATAAAAAAGGCAACGGATTTGAGCTTTACCTTTCCAGGATTGTAAATATACTTCACTACAGCTCCGTCAAGGATGCCAGTTGATAAAAGCTTTTTGACATTTGTAGGGTAGCAGTTAGGAACTACTTTCTTGGACATTTTCAATTCCATATTGCGAGCGTACAAGTCCAAATCTCCATCATGAACATATCCCGTGCTTTCTACCAACCCACCACTACAATAATCCCTTGCCAAATATTCATCATCCCCATGAAAACCAATGTGATTGCCATCAGCGTAAAGAGCAGAACGGTGCACAGGAGCAGGTGGTTGGTAACCATGGTCCTCCTTCTTTTTACTGAACTTAAAAGTAATCTTCCTAATCCCAGATGAACTAGCATGCTTGGGGATTTCCATCACAACACACGATGTCATTGCAGCACTACTCGTGTCCTTGTCACTCTGAGAAGTGTTGTTGTTATTATTACTATTATTTGTAGTAGTAGTAGTAGTAATATTCTGATCACCAGCTTCATCACTCAAGGTCTCATCAGAACTTGAATTCTCCAAAAGAGTAGACGTCAGTTCCCCACACTCTGCATGGTTAACCGTGGATTCAGTTGGTTGGCTACTGATATCTTGAAAGGTTAGCGCATGCTCTGTTGCAGAAACGTTGGGGTTAGAAACCTCAGAGCGCACTTCATCGTTCGAAACTTCTTTAACTTGTTTCTTGTGAGGAAACAGGTGACGTTCGGTATCACTAACACATTGGTCGTAGTCACGCTTCAGTTCCGTCCTTGATTCCTCATTGTTTTCCTTCTTTCCTTCATCTAATGCATGCACACAATCAGCTTCTTCTCCCATCAAAATCACAGAACAGAACCCCCGGGAATCCAATTGTGGAAACTACCGAAAAAATAATACAAGCCCACAGCATTCACGGATAAACTGGAACCCAACTTGAACCCCCACTCCAGATTCGTCTCAAAACATCTCCTACTCACAAAATTCAGACTTAGAACAACTTTTCGATGAATTTGAGGCTACGTTCAACAGAAAACACTGAAATGGCAAAGAAAATCAACAATACGAGTCAAGAAACCAATCCACGCGTGAATAAGAAGTTCCTAGACGGTTATTTGAATAGGCAAAAGGCGCGTAACCGTTTAATTCATTTAATTTGCACACACAGAATCAAGAAAGACAATAACAAACAGTGAAAAACCTACCTCAAACCACACCACCAATAAAAAATCGAAAAGAAAAACTCAAATCCGATCAACTTCCAATCCCTAAAAAGAAAAGTAAATCGAAACACGCACTCGAAGCACCATGAATCGAGTTTCGAAATAACAGATCTGAGATTGACGAAGAGCAGTGAGCTCTGCACTTTACTAGATTTGAAACAGGAAAGTGCTTTTTGAGAGTGTTAGGGTTTGGTTCCTCGGAAGGGAGAGAGTGAAAGCTGAGACGGAGGCCAGAACTGAAGGGAAAGGCTTTGTTCGCGGTTGAGATTTCAACTTTATGGAAAGCAGAGAGGGAGCAGAGGAGATGAGTTTCATAAAAAGAAACTGTCCAAAAAATAAAAATAAAAAATAAAAATTATCGTCACAAACTTTAGGAAGAGACGAGAAGACAAATGGATAAACGTGACGGGACCCACCAGAGTTGGGCCTCTTATGTTCCGCTACGTGGCACTACTGGGATCTGACGGAGGCCCTCCTCAGCCGTTTTTCATGAAGTATGGTGCAAGTTAACACGTGTAAGGAAGGATCAACCAACTACTTAACCTAAATAATAATAATAATAATAAAAATAATAATAACAATAAGATATGTTGCAGAGTTGGACAGGTTAACTAGGCCCAATAAATGAAGGTACTGTGGTCAAAACTTGTTGGGATTAAGATTTTTAATTAGTATTAACAAGATTCATTAAATAACTTTAATCATTTATAAAGTATATTAAATTTAAATTTATTATTAAATGTGTGCATAAATTACTTAAAGTATGCTAATTTAATCATTAGTGTCCAGTTAAACTAATTGTTTTGAATACTTAGAAGTTGTTACTAAATAAAGAGGATATTAAATTTACTCTTTAGTTTTCAGACTGTTATATTTTAATTCCCTTCTAAGGTAGATTCCTATCTTTTATAACTTTATTACTAGAGTAAAACTAAGATGTCCTGATCTAAACTTATTGTAAGTGAGATTGATAGATTTTTATTACTAAAACAAAAAAAAAATATTTTGCTGGTCTGAAATTATTCCAGTTTAATATTCCTCGTATTAATTAAAACTACAATTAAAATATCATGGACAATTTTAGTCGTCAATATCTCAGTAAGTTTATTGTTTTTATCTACTGGAAATATAAATATTAATGTAATTTTTTTAAGTGCAGATTAAAAATGAAAAATAATATTTCATTGAAAACTGAAAGCATGAGTTAAATTAAAAAAAAAATAAAGATTGAAATAAGGTTTTTTTTTTTTTTTTTAATAACTTTATAATAAAATTTT
>Ga0123340_1004860_pt1 | contig 12785 bp, 7 predicted proteins | sample SirMexnodulemix_FD_89961 | JGI IMG/M metagenome (GOLD analysis project Ga0123340, IMG submission 89961) | Root nodule microbial communities of legume samples collected from Mexico - Siratro Mexico nodule mix | ecosystem: Host-associated > Plants > Roots > Nodule | place: Mexico: Nepantla... | reverse complement strand
GTTTAATTTCTTAAATATCAAATAATATACTCTCTTAAATGATAGAATTTAAGAGCTTACACTTTGTACTCTCTTAAAATTTAATATAGAATAACACTTTGTACCCGGGTAGAAGACCCAATATTAATATACACCAAACTCTTGAAATACTATTTTTAACAGCAACAAAAAATGAGAGCAAGAAAAGTACACCTAATCTAAATTATTTTATCAATTATTCTCTCTCAGATTTTGTATGGCTGCTATAAAAAAACACGTACTTTGACTTTATCTTTACAAATTTATATTTTAATTTTTCAATTAACACATATATCAATCCTTAAATGTCTTTAGTCTGCAAGAAGTATTATTTTATAGAATAATACATCATGGAAACGGTGACCATTCTAATTTTTAAAATATAACAGTAAATATTAAAAGAATGCATGGTAGATAATTGCAGAGACAAACGTAACTTCCTTTTAATTTTAAAAATTATTGTGACCGGTGCTCGAAACATTAAAGACTAATTGGGTATATTAATTTTATTTGGACTAAATCAAAAAAATTAAATAAAATCCATTAAAAGTAACCCGCAAAAATGGCCAAACACGGTCTTCAAGAAAAATAAGTGGACCTTTCCCTAACGTGTTTTTGACTTAAAAACCGTTTTTGACATTTCAATTATCTCACTAAGAAGTAACATAATTAGGGTAGTTTAGATAATATAAAACTCATCACTGTGTTGAATATGATTTGGGCAATTATAGAATTTGCACGCCAAACATTTGGTTCCATTACCATCATATAGTTCAACCTCCTAAATCATATTTACCATTCATTCATTATTCAACTTGATATTTAAAAAAGAAAAAAAAAAAATTAAGAAAAAAAGGTGAAAAAGAAGAAGAAAAAGAGGGGTAAAAGAAATGAAAGGCATGTGATGAGATGTATTGGCAGGCACTAATGTCAACAGGGTTGACAAGGCCACTATGTGATGACATGCACGTGTGCCATGCTCACCATCATCATCTCATGTGAGGGGTAAACAAATAAAAAATTATTATAGTGAAAAACAAAATAAAAAGCATGGAAATTCTTATTTTGAATGATTAAGAAAATCCCACCATGTTGACTCATGCTAAACAATGATCCTCCATGATGATGCATTGGAGGGCCATGCCAGTTCATGGAACCAAGTCATCTACTCACTCAATTATGCCAAATACTTTTTAACATTTATGCAAAAACCATGGCTTCTATATGCTAAGGATTATGTTATGCCATGTTGTCACTTCTTCCACTAACCAACTTTATTAATCTTAATCAACCACTAATGCTCACGGACATTTACCAACTTACCCCTTTCACAAAAAATTAAAAAAAGGTCAAGAGGCTTAAAGGAGGATTTGACTGAGATTGCAATAATTGAAATGCTGTTTTCATCAATTAGGTTTGATTATGCCCAGACTTATCACTAATGTCACTGTATCAGATTAGATTAGGTTTGATAGATCCTACCAGGTTTGCTCAAGAGTATAATTATTATTATTAATAATATTATTAGCCACACATTAAATTGTGCCTAAAACATTAATTCTTGTTTTATTGTGTTTGGAATAGCAATGGTGCTTCCATAAATATGAAAAGAGGTGGTGATGATCTGCATGGAGAAATTCATTCTAAACGCCGTCGTATGAATATTATAAACAATTCAGAGATCAACTGAAGGGAATAAAGAACGTGAGAAACAACTATTGAATATACGTTTATTTGACTTTTTGACAGATTATTATGATAGCTTAAGTCAACTTGATGATAAAGGCTTTGGTCCGATAAATAAGAGGTTTTTAGAAGAGAAATAAATTAAAATATTGTTGAAAAAAATACTATAACATTAGTCTGAGCAAAAAGTATTTTTATTTTATTTGTTTTTTTTCTTCTGAACATCCTTTTTAAAGTATTTATCAAAAGCAACTAATAATGTAATTACTGTGGAAGATAATATAAAGGAAATGCATGTTTTCTTAATTAAACTAGGTTTTAGTATAGTTTTATTCAGTTATACACTTAAGTTATTAATTTTTATAATTATTTGAAAAAATGTTAATTATAATTCTTTTGTTAACGATATAAAAACTTTTGCATTGAGATGCTAATTAAAAAATCATCATTGACATTAATGTGCTTGAACTTTCAACTACTTTTATACTATTATTAAACTGGTCTACAATGCAAATATACCAAACTATTGATAAAAACAACCAAATACAACATAAGAATTTTCTATTTATTTTCATAAAAATATCTGATTTTACGTAATTTCATGTTGCAATAAATAATTTGTTTATAAATATAGATAAATACAACTCAAATTACTCACTTTCATGTAAATCAATCATAATTAAATCAAATGATCAATCTTCCATTTAATAAAGATGAAAGAAACAAAGGAAATGAAAAAGAAAAAGAAAAGTAAAACATAGTAAAAAGATAAATTGTTTATTTAGAAAAAAAATGAATACAAAATATTTTTATTTACTATTAATATTGTTACTCTATTATAGAATATAGATACTTTTAATTATAAAAGAGGACACAATAATTATGTTGGGTTTTTCTCTCCTTTTTTTTTCTAATTATTAAGCGAGAAAAACAAAAAAGGACTTAAACGTATGTCCATATCTTATTTCTCATTGTTTTCTTCTGCACCAAAGCAACAACTTTTCTTTCTTTCACCACAGCACACCAAGTCTACCAACCCACCCTAAGAAAATTTAAACCTAAATAAATAGTGATAATTAATTTATATTTCGTTAATATATGTATATCCTACGTATGACTTTACTCATTTTCGAGTAATGATTTATTAACTAAACCAGTAATTTGCTAACCTCACCCAATCGATATTCGAACCCAAGTCAATCATAACAAGTCTGTCATAAAATGTACGCACTTTATCTAATTTTTATACTGTAATAGAAAAAATTCTAGTACTTGATAGCAAAAAATAGCTTTTTTCATACTTTTCTTATTAAATATGCATCAGCTAATCATCATCTGCTATTTTGATCATATTCTTTTTTATCTAATAATAGTAATAATGTATTGATGGTGAATGGGATTGAAATTCAAGCATAAAACAAGTCTCATATTGTCTAAACAAGTTAAGCAATATACATGTTTTATTTTCTTGCATGTTGTAACCTGTTAAAAATCTACCAGGTACTTTCAGTATAAAATTAAACAAAAGCTAGAAAATAATTATATTACACTATATAAAACTTATATTTTATTGATACATCATAATATATATAAATTAATATTTAAATAAAGAAATTGAGAAGATGGACACCTAAAAGAAAATAATTAGTAGATTGGTTAGGGTAAAGAGGAAAGAGGAAGGAGCACTAAAGGATGAAAGAGATGAACATGATGACATGATATGATCTGATGGTAGTAAAGAGGAGATAATAAAGCAAAGCAAGCAGTGGCACCAACTTTTCCCATTCAACCAAACGTGCTTTCTATTTTTTTTTTTTTATATATAATAGAAACAATAATAATAATGATAAGAAATTGTTTGAATATATGATTTGATTACATGGCTTTTACCCTGTCTTTAATCTTTTGGGTAAAGGAGCCTAAAAAAGAGGTCAAAATGCTCCTCACTTGCACATACAAACACAGTCATCTCCAGCACACAGTCCATGGCCGCCAACAAAAACAACGTCAACAAGAAACAACGTAACATCCTCAATATTAACAACGACCAAACCAAACCAAACACTTCCCTCTCTCTTCTTTCTCAAACCATGCTAGTGCTACATCATATTGCTTACTAGTACCTCCATTTCCCTCCTCTTCCAACGCATATATTTATTCATTCAGTGGCCTCGGTTTTCGTGCTCCGTTCCTACTTTTCATAAAACCCCATTTCTTCTCTCTCTGCAAAGCTCCAAGCTTTTAGCCATTTGAGATCTGGGATTTCCGGAGAGGAGCTTTTTCCTTTCTGGGTTGCAGCATTTTCGGCGTCAGAGAGATCCCAACGTCTTCCTACCATGGCAAGCAAGTGGAAGAAAGCCAAGGTCGCGCTTGGTCTCAACCTCTGCATGTTCGTCCCCAGAACGTTAGACGACGATTCGCCGCCACACACGGTGGTTTCCGAGCGCCTCTCCGACGCCGCCCTGCTTTCTCCGGCCAGCTGGAACACCAGCTCTTCCCGCCCCACCACGCCGCTTTCCTCTTTTCACGGCTTGAAGCTTTCCAAAAGTAGCAGCAAATCCTCCAAGGTCTGGTCTCATTGATTTCCAAAATCTTACTCTCTCTCTCTCTCTTTCTCTTCCTGTGTGTATGTTTGTGTTTTTTATTTAAATTTTTTGACAAGTTCTATTTTGGTCTGGTTGATTGTGAAAGTTTAAATGGACTAGAAATGAATTTGCGCAAAATAAGAAATTTTTTAACCGTGTTCAATATAAGAAAGGAATCCGGTTTTGTTAACATAAAAAGAAATTAAATGTTTTTAAGGTTGTTCGGATTTTTTTGTCAGGGAAGGAATGGTTTGGTTTGTATTTACCGGATTTTGTTATTTTAATGAACTGTCTTATGTTGTTGTTCATGAGAATGAAGTAGCATCTTTTTGGTGTCTGAGAATATTGGTCGTTTATAACATAGTTACTGATATAAGGTTGGTGTGTGATTAGTTGTGAAGTTTATTTGAATTCGTTGGGTAGTAACGTGAAATGAATTGGAACGATTTCTTGAATTGTACGTGGTGTTTTAATCAAGGACTAATATTCAGGGTGGTGTTACCATTTTCTAGGGACCAAAATGCCTTTTAGTGGTTGAGTTCCTTGTATTGATTTGGTTCCTTTAGCCCACTTCTATCATACTGCAACTTGGGCTTAGAGCTGTAGTTTATTGACTTGTACCAATAGTGTATACGAGTGACATGTGATTTTGAAGTTTTTTATCAACAATTGTGTTTTTTATGTGCCTTAAGCTGATATTACTGTTTCCTTCATGCTTCAATGTCCCTTTTATGGATCAGATTTTTCCTTCTTTCCCTTTCTATTGGCCAAGCAATTTTTTTTTTTTTTCTAAAAGCAATCCTTTCCTTATATGTTGTATTGGTTGGCTTGTTCATTTAGTCAAGTCATAATAGCAGTTTTTGATGACTGGTAGACCTGATTTGCTGAATAAGAAATTGTGATTGCAATACTTTTGTGCCTTTCTGTAAATGCTGCTTTAGTTCCTTTCTATAGCATTCAGGTATGCCTGACTAGACAAGGTGATTATATTTTTCACCATCCCTCTAATCAATGTATTTGAAAAGCTTTTGAAAAACTATCTTATGAATGATAGTTAGGCCTTATTTTGGCAGCATGCTAGAGTTGAAAAGGAAATGTGATAATGGGAAAGGGGTGTTCTAAATCAATGTATCATTGCATTTGCCCTTTATCTTTTTCAGAATAGTTTGTTTCAACAGTATTATTAAATAACTTGGTAATATTCAAATGCTACATATCTTCAACTATGGAAGATTATTTCCCATTGTGCACATTATATGTTGAATTAAGTAGCTAAAATACTTTGGAAAATGAAATTGCAGATGATTTTTTTAACTTCTGTATATCAAATATGAGTACTGGAATTCAAAGGTTCCTGGTTTTTCATATTTGTTTGACTTTTTCCTTTATTGGAACTAGAACTGGTTTTTGATACAGGTACTGTTAATTTACCTTGCGTAAGCTGTTCATGAATTTCTTTATTTGCATGAAGTCTAGAAGGTCTGTCAAATAATTTCCGTAATATTATACATGTTCTTACTAGCTTTTATTTTCAAACATTCAGCAAACCTGCTCAATATGCTTAACCAAAATGAAGCAAGGATCCGGCCATGCTATATTCACTGCAGAATGTTCACATTCCTTCCATTTCCACTGCATTGCTTCAAATGTGAAACATGGAAACCAAATATGTCCGGTGTGTAGAGCAAAGTGGAAGGAAATACCCTTATCGGGTCCCAGTTTGGATCCTATCCCTGGCAGAGTTTCACCAAGTCCAATCAATTGGCCCCAAAATGATGCTTTGATGGCAGTGGTCCATCGTCTACCCCTACCTCATCCTCACCGAGATTTAAATAGGAGGCATGTTGTGCCTCTTTATCAGGCTTCTGAGCCAGGCATATTTGACGATGATGAATCCTTGAATCACCAACATGTGTTTTCCGAGAGAAGTCCTTGCACTGAGAATACTGAAGATACTGAGGCTGGGAGAGCAATAGAGATTAAAACATTCCCAGAAGTGTCTGCTGCTCCGGGATCCAAGACTCATTCTAACTTCACAGTTTTGGTTCATCTCAAAGCTGCTGCCGCCGCAGACACAGCTGCAGTCAAAAGACAAAACCTTAGTAGAAACCAGGCAAACTTGGCACATATTTCTCAGACTCCACGTGCCCCTGTTGACTTGGTCACAGTGCTTGATGTGAGTGGTAGCATGGCTGGAACTAAGCTTGCACTACTTAAAAGAGCAATGGGATTTGTCATACAGAATCTAGGCTCTAATGACCGGCTCTCTGTTATTGCTTTTTCTTCTACAGCTCGTCGCCTATTTCCCTTGTGCAGAATGACTGATTCTGGGCGTCAGCAGGCATTGCAAGCTGTTAATTCTTTGGTTGCAAATGGTGGTACTAATATCGCTGAAGGGCTGAGAAAAGGTGCCAAGATAATGGAAGATCGAAAGGAAAAGAATCCAGTTGCCAGTATTATACTGCTGTCCGATGGTCAAGATAATTACACTGTCAATGGCTCTGGAACTAACCAGCCTCGACCAAATTACCAGTTTCTTCTGCCCACTTCTATCAGTGGTGTTGATAGTTCAGGATTTCAAATTCCTGTGCATGCTTTTGGATTTGGTGCAGATCATGATGCTTCACTAATGCACTCAATTTCAGAGACTTCTGGTGGCACCTTTTCTTTCATTGAGACTGAAGCCGTGTTACAGGATGCGTTTGCACAATGTATTGGAGGACTTCTGAGCGTAGTAGTTCAGGAGCTTCAAGTGGGAATTGAGTGTGTACACCCAAATCTCAGTCTTGTCTCACTCAAAGCAGGAAGTTACCCAAGCCGTGTGATGGCTGATGGACGCAAAGGATTGATCGAAGTTGGAGACCTGTATGCCGATGAAGAGAGGGATTTTCTAGTTTCAGTTAACGTCCCAGCTGCATCTGGCAATGAAACGTCATTGATAAAGGTGAAATGTGTATACAAGGATCCCTTAACTCAGGAAACAGCAACAATGGAAAGTGAGGAAGTTAAGATCAAGCGGACTGAAATCTCCGGGCAGGTAGTAATGTCACTTGAAGTGGACAGACAGCGCAACAGGCTCCAAGCAGCCGAGGCGATGGCCCAGGCTCGTGTTGCAGCTGAACGGGGGGACCTAAGTGGAGCAATATTAATCCTTGAAAACTTTAGAAAGATGCTCTCGGAGACTGTTTCAGCCAAATCTCATGACCGCTTATGTGTTGCGTTAGATGCTGAGCTTAAGGAAATGCAAGAGCGGATGGCGAGTAGGCATGTGTATGAAGCATCTGGGAGAGCATATATACTTTCTGGATTGAGTTCACATTCATGGCAAAGAGCAACAGCAAGAGGTGATTCCACTGATAGGTCAAGTCTTGTTCAGGCATATCAGACACCATCAATGGCTGAGATGCTTACTCGATCTCAGGCCATGTTACTAGGTAGTCCATCAGGGCAGAGGCTTCTCCAGCCACTGTTGTCAGTCAGATCACAACCAAGCCCAAGGTGACCAAAGAAGGATTTTGTTGGAAACCATCTTCAAATTAAGCCCTTCCACTGATTTTGCCATTTTGGCTTATAAAATATGTGGGGGAGGGTGGTAGTAAACGGGAGTCATAAACAGAAGATTTCTTTGAGCTGTGATTTTGTTGTTTAATATATGTAAAAATGAATAAAATATTGAGGAAAGGGTGGAGGGTTACTTAAAACCAATGGAGAAAAGGGCAGTAGACAGGAATTTACTACATCATGGTTCTTCTATTTTGGGGTTTAAAGGGTTTTCTTTTGGCTTCACTTTTCTTTCCTCTAATTATGTCTTTTTTTGGGGGTGGTGTACATACAGAAGAATGCCTTTTTTTTTCTGGGACACCTGGGTATAAAAGCTTGTAGCTGTGCAAATGGTTGGGATGATCTCATCAGTATAATATATGTTTTCAATTCTTTCAGAACTCGTTCTTTTCAATAATTTGTCTTTTATATGTCTTCATCTCTAGGCATGGAAATGATAGGGGGAACAATGGCACATTTTGCCACAGTAAATGCTCGTGAATTTCTAGTTTCTACCAAACTCTGACATGCCAGATCAATGGTAGTTGGGCAATGGTTGAATGCACACTAACTTGCATAATTATACAACTCTTCCACCTGTTGAGTTTTATGCCGAGTTTGTAGTCGCACATTTTAAGCATAGTCAGTTTAATGATACCACTTTAATTTTATTTCAAAATTTAGTGTATTACCTATTGAGGGTTTTGCAAGTTCATACGTCTACATGCTGTGATACATTCAAGTCTAACCATGTAGCCTCCCTAGTAATATTATTAGCACAAAAATCTTTATAACAATATTTACACGCTTTTTCTCTTTCTCTCTCTATCACATTACTTGTCTCACATTTTTTCCGATCTATCTAGTTTGTGTACAAGCTGTTGAAACAATTTCTTATATATGTAAGAAAGCACTCTTTTGGGATTAGAAAATTGTTACTCCATCAACTTTGAAGCAGTGCTATGATGTCTCAAGTGGTCCAACAGAGTTTTGTTATTATCTTACACGGCACTCTAGGCTGTTTGCATACAGGGAGAAACCATGCAAGTCACATGTGACTAATGAATTGCACTGATACAAGTCACGTGTAAGCAGGTCTGAAACGACAAATCCAGTGAACCCATCCCTGCCATACATGGACATGTTTATAATTAGTTGTAGTGTGGTCCATCATTCTATTCTAGTCATGTGTGATCCCGTTCTCTTGCAGCATTGTAAACAAATGCTCTTGCTTTCCGCCAAGTGTTAGATGATGAACTTTGGCTCATCATGTAGACTAACCTTTTAACTACACAGGTTGCAGACCGACTAAATTTTGTTACAAACCAAATATTAAAAACCTTTTTAGCTCAAGTATAGGCTTCGCAACTTGAATATACCAAGAAACTATCCGCTAAAAGACCAACAATCAACTTGCACAAAGAAGGCAAGTTCTAGCTGCCTTGGTTTATTGCGACAAGAGTCATCACTTGTCAGGGATCAGATTTGATTACAATTTGGTTGCCGGCTTCACGGAAAATTCTGTCAAATCACTACTAAAACTTTTGCAAAATTTTGGGGAATGGAAAATTCTGAACTAGTCTCTTGCAGATTTTAGCAGAATCCAAATAAATACCGTTGAATTCAATTCTAATACTTCCGCTTCTGTTGAATTCAATTCTAGTGTTTCGGATAAGAAATTGTTTACCAAGTTTATCCACCTATTTACGAAGGGTGACCAGAATCATTTGAACCAGTACCCGGAGAATAATCTTCAATAAGAACAAATGCATACTACTTTACATGCTTTTGTTGAAAGTCTAGACCATGAATAGGTTTGCGCAAAACCTCACATTACATTTTCCGTTGGGATGTTACGCGGATATTCGAGTAATTCAAATATGGATCATCGAAGAGCTGCAAAGAAAAGAAAGTGACAAGATATGCATCCTTCACGAACTTTATATTTAGACTGCCTAAAAATTGGGGATCATTGGCTCCCCTAGGTCAGTAGGATACATTCATGTTTGCCAAGGGAGTTGTTTCTTAGAGAAGCATAAAGTCACTTTCATCATAACTTTCACTAGGAAGATCAATTCGTTTCCTTTTGAAACCACATCTCGTGGTGTATGGATATTTTCCTCTTTGGCCTCAAAGTTCTGGATCTCAACAATATCAAAGATATAGAGTGGATTCTTTTTGTAGGTCATTGTACATATATTAGAGACTTTGGAAGGTGACACTGTTCTAAATTGTATTTGCAGTTATGTGGTGATAGTTAATGCAGTAGAAAATTGTCAATAGATGTAGCTTTTACAGCTAATTGCAGTCATCATGCAATTCCTGAGAGTAAAAAGTTTAACGTTACGGAGGCAGTTGGGATTTTAAATTGTAATTTAAAGAATGGGTGGAATGTTGTACTTTGCTTGCAAACAAGTAACCACGTCCTTACAAAGTAGTTTCAGAAATGTACTAATCTTTTTTTGGAGCCTATAGATATACAGTTCCGTACAGATCAGTAAATCCGCTTACCGTTTCGAATAATTTTACGAGCAATTTTACTTGATAACACTGAACATGAATCACAGGTATTGAGTTTTGTGACAGCTAAAGTGGCTGCATTAGCGTTATCGTTATAACATCCAATTTGCATCACTGCAAGATAGGTAAAAAAGACAAACTAAAACATGACAAGAAACATTTACACTTTCTCACCCTTATTAAAGTAGAACCAAACGAGTACCTTTTGCTATTCCCAGCACCGTACGTAAAAATCCTTGGTACACAAATTTCAAAATTTTATCTCAACTTCCACTCCCATAATGTCATAATCAAAAGTCAAAACACTAAAGATGCAGGGGAATACCAATTTCGCTAGCAAGATGGAATTGGCTTTTGACTCCATAAAAGTTGATCTCTAGAACGGTACATGAGAAATTCTGACAAAAGTTGTTTCAAATCCACAACTCTACTCTAGTCTCGATTGCCTTCATTTGGTTTAGGAATTTTCTTGTATTCATACTTGCTAATGTCCACCTTTTGTTGCAAAGCCTATGCAACAACAAACATAAGTTAAATCATGGACAATCTAGACTACAATATGTTAATGAAGAGGAAAACAGACCTTTAGCTCATCGTCCAAGGAAATCTGTTTTGGATTGTACGCATGCACTGGTCCTGTCCTAGACAATGCTTTTCTTGTTTCAATTATTTCCCACTCCTGATCATCTTTCACCCTTGCAAGATCCTTGCTGGACAGAGACAGTTGCATTATATTTTAGAATGAGGATGAAGTCAAACAGAATGAACAATGAAAAAAGAAGAGTTAGGTAAACACACACAGTTACATTTTTATACACTGTCTCTACAAGAAATTTACATTGTAAAAGAATAAGAAATTGTGGTATACCTAAATTTAAAGATAGTTGTTGTAAAGTAAACAAATATATATGATTGAATGACCGTGAAAAATACAACAAACACAATAATAATTCTAAACACAAAGCTTATAGGGCAGTAACTAACCTGCCTTGCAAGAGTTGGGCAAGGCCTATAGAGCCGAGGACAGTGAGAGAGATCATAGGAAGGCCATATCTCACAAATGGGCTTCTCCTGCCCCATCTTTTGAATGCTTTGTCAGTTGTGGCAGTTCCTTTTGCTGCCCCCTCACTCTGGACTGTAGTCATTATTATTGGTCACAGAATTCAAATGTTGGCCTGAAATCTCAGCCCAGTGACATTATGAGTGAAAAGAAAACCTAATCAATTACGAATTCATTCACGCCACTAGAATTGGCATTCTATCAAACATGTAATGTTCAAGCTACACACAGAGTCGCAATAAGTTAACATACAAACTTCAGCCACACACACAAGCCTGCAATTACAAACTGAAGAAGGCTTCTTTCACTCCAACAATCTAGGGTTTTTAACTAACCTTTGGGCTCGGAAGATTGGGTCATTCGGTTTTGGAAATGAAAAATGTAATTTTTTTTATCAATTGTTGGAAATGATCTGATCTGGCCCGAAAGGAACGAATTGTGATTTAATTGTGAGAAGCAGAATGGTGAGATAAGAAGTGGAGCACACAGAACAATAGAACTTACCTCTTTACAATTCACGTCCTTCTCAAACACCAACTATGTTCTCTTTTTCTGTTTTCCCATGTAATTTTGATCAGAAGAAACAACTTTGAAATAGTAGTGTTCTGTTTGCGAAATAATCCCCTCCTACCAGCCAAGAACTGCTGAAAACCATTTTCCTAATCAATACTTATATATCACGTTTAAATTTTATATTCTAAAAAAATTACTGAAACTTATGCCTAATAATCTCTTTAACTGAAACAGATTTAGATTTTAAAATTAAATTTTATTTATTTTAACCAGGAGTTCCAATTAGATAGCAACTCATCTATTTTAACTTTAATACTTTCTAAAAATGTATAACTTAAATACTTATATACTAACAATATACTTTTATTTCACAAATAATAGTCTATGTGATATAATATTATATACATATTTATACTATTATTTGAAAGATAGATTAAAAATATATATTTTTTTTTAATTTTATGATTCAGTCATGTTTAAGTTAATATCAGTGCCTACTACTTGGAGTAGCTAAATTTTGGTTAAAATGTTTGGAATCTTACATAAATTACATTTTTAATTTTAGTTGTCTAATAAAATTTTGAGTCTAAATAAATAGGGATAATTTTGTGCAACCTGCCTGGTGAGTATCCTGATTATATATACTATGAAGAAAAATGTGAAGCTTTTATTTAATGGCTTTTTATTATATAAAAAATATATCATGGATTTTATTATAAAGGTTGTTGAATCAATATTATAAAAATGATAAGTTATTTTCATCATTTGATACAGAATCATATTTTCAACTACATTTTCTATCCGGTTATCTTATTTCAAATTTTAATAAATTAAAATTTATATTATATTAATTTTAATTATAT
>Ga0123340_1004857_pt1 | contig 12787 bp, 5 predicted proteins | sample SirMexnodulemix_FD_89961 | JGI IMG/M metagenome (GOLD analysis project Ga0123340, IMG submission 89961) | Root nodule microbial communities of legume samples collected from Mexico - Siratro Mexico nodule mix | ecosystem: Host-associated > Plants > Roots > Nodule | place: Mexico: Nepantla... | reverse complement strand
TATATATATATATATAATTTAGACTTTTAAATATGCTACCATAACTCATTTTCAAGTTCATGACTATTGTGAAAATATAATTAATAAATCTTGAATTTTTCCTTACCAGAGGCTTTTATATGACTGATTATATGATTATCTTTTAACAGTTGTAGATCTAGAAAACACAATACTTTTTCATACTTCTCATAAACATTAAGAACTTAAATAAATTTGTATCTTAATGGTTAGGTGTTATAATTTTCATCATTAAACATTGAAGTTAATAATAAAGAAATACATTTACACCTCTCAATATCATCCAATTTAGAACTCATGAATATAAATAAAAGTAAAAAACAACGCTGAATTCATCTTGAAAGAGAAAGATAAGTTTCACCGAAGGCTAAAAATACTTTTCAAAATAACATGAAAAAGAAAATCACCAAGAAAACAATTTGATATATACAAACTTAAACAAAGTACAATGTTTAACACTTTTTAATTTTAGGATACAATTAAAAGTGTGTTTGGCAGTTAGGATTACAAGACTTTATCAAAAATCATACAAATAAAGAATTGCAAGATTTTAGGTACCCAAATAATAAAATAATAATATAGAAATTTCAAACTCAAGATCAAAGTTAAATAGATTAGGATCATTAATAAATATTAATGATTTAAACTTCCAATTAATTTAAATAATTAATAAAATATTAATTACTTCAATTTTTATTTATTAGAGTAAAATAACTTTGACTTCCAATTAATTATAATAATTAATAAAATATTAATTACTTCAAATTTTATTTATTAGAGTGAAATAACTTTAACTTCCAATTAATTAGAGTAATTAATAAAATATTAATTACTTATTTATTAGAGTAAAATAAATTTAACTTCCAATTAATTAAGATCATGGATGAAATATTAATTACAAGTTAAAATAATTAATAAAACACAATATAATTTATTTTTCTGCATCTCCTATAAATGTTCTTTAATCTATTATAGTTCTTTGTTTTCATATTTGGTAAGATTTACTATGCGTTTATTTCTATTAAATTCCTCGTCATACCTTTTCAAGAAAATTCAATCTTTAGTCTTGTATCTAATGTACATATAACTAAGTAACAAGTATTATGTTAAAAGAGGGTAAAACCTATTAGTATTTGTGTATTTCTTTTTTCCGTGAGGTCAAATACAAATAAACTAGTTAACCAAACTAAGATATTTTTTCTATTTTAACTTCGGATATTTTATTAGGTTTCATTCTTAAATGTTTTCATAGAGAGTACAAATATGTGTTTTTTATTTAAAATATAGAAAAACATTTTTCAAATCCTATTGTAATTTATTATTTTCCAAATAAATATACTTAATTTGAAGCACAATAGAAAAAATATCTAAGGCACAAAATTTTTATCTTTACATACTTATAATGTTCAGTTTTATCATAGACTTTAACAAATAAGGAATATTGTTCATATAAGTCCACTATATTTTATTAAATTCAAAAACTTAAAACTAATATTTGCAACTCTAAATAATATTGTATCAACTCTAAAAATGTTTTCTCAAGACTTTCTTTTTGTTCAATTATTCTTATAACATGAAGTATGTAAAAATATTAAAAAAGAGTGTAAAATCTTAAATACTTTGGTCTTTCTTGGGATTACATAATTTATGATATTGGCAATGACACTTTGCAAACATAACAATTAGTCAACATGTTTTCTTACAATAGTCATGGTTTTTTCATGCAAATTAAAGAAATATATTATTGTGGAAATTAAAAAAAAATGAGAAATAATGAATAATAAATATTTATCAAAAAGCCTAATATTGAAAACCAAAGGAGGAGCATGTTGTACAGTTGTTGGCAATGGTTATTAATTTGAATTTATGAAATTGTTAAGATGAATGATTAGCATAACCGTTTTGTTAAAAGAAAGATTGGGTGGAGAGTTTAAATTGAAGAGAGGAAATTGGTGGAGGTAGATGGGTGCAATTGTGTAGGCTGTTTAAATCAAGAGTATAGCGCTATAGAAATATAATTGAATGGAGAGAAAGGGTGCTCTGTGACTGTGAGCCACAACACTGTGTTTTTGGAACAACATGGATCCATAAAGAAACTCAAACTAAAACACAAACACAGGGTTTCAATGATTCCCATATACATGTGAAGGTTAAAACCCATTCATTCGTGTATTGGGATACGACAACTCGCGCCACGCTTTGCCTCTCCGCTAAATGCAACGCCTTTACCATTTCTGATCCGATTGGGTGATGCTTCGTCCCTCTCATCTCATATCTTTTACTGTTTTCCATTTCTTTCCATTGTTAAAGCTCTAAATTATTCTCTGCTTTGTTGCTATTTCATAGAGAGGTTTAAGAAGATTTAATTTCTTATTGCTTTCAATTGCCTGTGCTTTTTACCCTATTGGATATGCTGATAGTATTAACTCTGCGGTCAAGCCCTAACCAGTAACCTTGGCTATTGATTTTTATTGAATGGATTTATCTGGGAAATCTTGTAGCTTTATAAATTATTTCTTAGTCATCAATGATGTTGAAATTGGAATGATCCACAGGTTTAGTCATACATGCTGGGGAAAACCATGAAAATCTTTAAACTTCCCTTCCTAATAATTCAAGAAGTCATGCTTTGAAAGATTTTCATGGATCAGCAGAAACCTGATTCAAGATTTGGTTCTTGTGAATCCCTTTGCAAAACTTAAATAGAGATTAGGATAGATATTTATTTCAATCTTGAAGGAAGGTTTTATTTTATTGCCCTGGTTTGTAGTCACTTGTTTATATGGAAACAGGAGAGCATTGTGTAATGCATTACTGAAATTGATTACCGTACTATTAGATTCATTCTTTCTTTGCATTGTTAAACAATCATGTTGTCTTCTATGAATTCAATGTTATCGTGTTTATATGTTATGCTATCTTCATGTCCTATTTCAAGCAAGGGTGGCTACTTGCCCCTTTTAACTATCCCGGGCAATGACATATTCCTAATCTGTCGCTGCTTCAATTTTATTACCAAAAGATGAATCAAGTTTCGGGAAGTTGGGGCCTCACCCACAACTTAGTAGTAGTTTTTGTCTTAATTCTTTTAATGAAAGTTTTGGGATAATAAGCTTGACTTGTATACAAGTTCAATTTTCCAATATTAGTTGCATTTAGTTATTTGCCTAACATGTAACTTAACTGTCGATTCATTAATTTTACAATAAACTAGTGATATTAAGTCTAACTAGTAAGACCAAGGTTTTATATTGTGATCGTGGTTGCGGTTGTCTTGCAATCCTTAATATCGTGGGAAATTGCAGACAAATATAATCAATATGGTTTCGTTGCAATCCTTAATATTGCAGGAAATTGCAGACAAATGCAGTCGACATGACTGTAAGTGCTGTTAGCAAAGATCCGAAAAACCTTGACAATTTGGCCAAAATCTTAGCTGCAAAGTGTTTTTTAAAACCTTGAGCTCGCCTTATGAACACAACTTCATTAGGGATGTATTTGGTCCTATTCTTGTTGGTCTGGTGCATGAATTTTACCATTGTCATATGGAGATTGTGTTGGTTCCAACTAAATTAATTTGACCTAAATTTTTAAGCCATGCACATTTGTTGGCCACACTCTCCTCTTGTAGTTTTGATCTCCATAACTTAAGTCACGCTTCTTATCCGTGATTCCATTAACTTATCATAAAAGTAATAATAAATTTGTGTCGTGTCAGATCATTGACTTCATCCTAGTCCAATGGTGTTGTCTAATTCATGAAGCTAAACGTGTCCTAGTACAACAAAAATTTTGTCATTGGATGGGAGGTAAAGAGTGAGATTGGGAGGTGAAATATGTGATTTAAACCCTTACATAGATGGAGGACTTTAAGGGGGTACTAAACATGGCAAGTCACCCTCCACCCTTCTCTTTCTCTATACCCTCCATCTAAAAGCTTAATACATAGCTTATAAGTTGTATTTTATAATTTGGATGAGAGATTTTTAAAGCCTACTACCAGTTATATGGGCATTCTGTGTAGATTATGCATATTTCATATCTCTTTTATGGTGATTGTACCCTCCACAAACCTCCTTTTTCTTTCTCTATGTATAATCTAATCAGCTAAGTTTATAAATTCTTCATCTAATTCTACTGTATCGGGGAATTTTTACTCAGAAATTTGCATGATAGGTAATTCTCTGAATTACAGTCCATTGTGTTGTCTTTCTGAATTCAACCCGTATCTCTCCAAGTCCAGACCAGAGAATTTTTGATCTCTTGATACCTCAGGTTTATTTTCTTGCAAATGTTACTTCTCAGATTCTCACTTCATCTCTCAGCAGTGATTTTTTCCTTCCAATATGAGCCAACTTGAAAATCAGTTGCTCTCATGGGTCATTTCTTTTGGTTGTATTGCTGTTCTAAACTGACTAAACTAAGTAAGTACCTTATTTATTTAAAATTCAAATACGTTTAACTGCTTTTTATCCTTATCACTGTCATTTGCAAATCGAGTCATGATAGTGCTTCTTATTTGTTTCTACACTGCTTAGCAAGTCCCCTTCTTCGGAAGTTATTATGTGTTAGTTCTAGAAGTTTTCTAATCAATAAATAGGGATGCTGGAAGGCTTTGACATTATTCTCAATTTGGTACTGTTTAGTGAATGTGGTTAGCAGAAATGCTAATTTTTTTCTGGTCAAGTGTTGCTTCTTGAGTTCATTTGGAGTCAAGTAGTTTACTTAACTTCTTGTGGTATTTTAATAAAGGTCTTTTCTTCGGGTAGATATAAAGTGAGATTTTTGCGTTGTGTTAAATGTATCATGTTCTAGGTTTTTTTTGTTTAGTTTTGAGGCTTCCTTTTCCTGTTGCATTTATATGTTTCCTTTCTTTCATAATAGTTCTCTGTTTATATAAAGAAATGAAGGAATTAGGAATAAAGAATTATTAATGTGTATGCCACGAGGTTAATCTCTTAGAGAACTTAAAAGTAAATGGGGTTTTTGAGATCGGCTTGGGTATTATGAGGTGTTTAAATTCACATCGAGTTGTGTGACTGCTTGATGGATTATTTACTGCTTCATTCTCTCCCTTTTGACAATTAACTTTTTAGGGTTTTCCGAGTGTTTGGGTGCTTGTTATTTAGTATCGGAGCTAGTTGCTAGTGTGTCGAAAAGAGCCACCTACGAAGTGGCTAACAAAAGGTTGAGTAAAATCTTGTGAGTGATAGCCGCTGGATGAGGGCTCTATTGGGTGGTACTATCTATGACTTGTGTATTATGAGGCACTTAAGTCACATATCGAGTAGAATACGATGTTTGATGGGATATTTAAGTCTTTGGTTCTCCCTTGACAGCTAGCTAAGGGAGAGTTTCCCAAGTATCTGATAGTGATCTGGTTAGAAAATTTAACATCGATAATTGGGTTTATCTTCCAATGATTCATTGCAATATTTATACTGTGTTGTGTTGACATGTATATTTCAGGTCTATGCAGAAGACATTGATTTAGTTTGTAGGATTTTGTTGGCCTTCATCCTGGAATTTTTGAACCTTTCAAATTTACAGTTATTGAAAATTTGCTTCAATGTTGTTTTATAGCCAAAGACTGTCTGTAGTGTGTATATGTATGACAGGAAGTCTGTTTTTGCCTATACTTGTTTCTTATACTTTTTTTCCTACTTCTGTTTGTGATTTTTTTTAAACCAGGTGGACATTAGTGTGTTGACTGGATGAGATTGATGGACATGCTTTCAACAACTCAGTAATCTTTAATTCGAAAGACAGAAACTTGATTGTCTTGACTCTCTATCTCTGGGGCTCTGTAGCAATATACAACATTTTTTCTGAATTTGCTTCAGGTGATAATGTTAATACAAACTTCTCTCCTTAGTTCAGTTGAAGCTGGTCTATGTTATGTATCTGATGATGGGAAAGATGTTCTATGTGACCGGATGCCTAGTGGTGAAACTTGGCAGGTGTGTCTCAAATGCAATAGGTACCCTCTTGACTGGTGTAGAAAAGCTGAACCAGTGGAGGAAGACAGAAGGAATGCTGATGATCTTTACCGCTCAAGCTTTGGTCAGACATCAACTCCTAGTATAATGACGGAAAATACTACATCTAAACCTAAGATGGTATATAGGAGAAAGAAGCTTCGTAAGGACTCAAATTTCAAGCTAGAGCCAACTAATATGCAGGCAAGTGCAAACTACCCTTCAGTAATAAGCTCTGCCGCACATTTATCATCAGCTGAGGAACAGCCAGCTGGTTTTCGGGTAAATCATGAAATTGAAGTGGCTAAAAATCCTACCACACCTTCAGTCTTGTTTGATGGAGTAGCCAAAGATAGCACTCATAAAAACTTAGGTATTAGCAGTGTAAATGATAGTTGCTCCTCTTCAAAGCCAGATATGGAAACTGAAATGGTTGGAAATGGTGAATGCTCCTCCTCCAGTGTAATAGTCATGGATTCCACTAGGGAAGAAGTGACGGAAAAGGATTTCTGCATTAATACTTTAAGAACCCATGGACTTCTTAGAGAATATTCTCCTGAAGATAATGTGGCTTCTGGGGAAGATGCTGTCATCACTGGTAATAGCAGCTGTTCCAGGTCATGCAAAATATGTGATCGTTTAGACAGTTCACTGAAGATGCTTTTATGTGATCATTGTGAAGATGCTTATCATCCGTCTTGCTACAATCCACGTTTGAAAAAATTGCCAATTGATGAGTGGTTTTGTCATTCATGTCTTAAGAAAAGGCAGAAAAATCTCAAGGAACCAAGCATCCACAATGAATTGGGCAAATGTAGAGCTACCTCAGTTAAGGGTGAATCAAATCCCATACTTTTGATGTTGAGAGACACCGTTCCACATGCAACCGCTGTGCGGGTTGGTAAAGGATTTCAGGCAGAAGTTCTTGACTGGTCAGGTCCGATAAGAAGGTAACTTTTGCTTTATGCACAAATGTCTGGAACCAAATTTTCTGTGGCATTCTGTAGTGGGTGTTTTCTTAGTTGCTTCCAACATCATTTTGTTGTTTCTTGCAGTGAGGAAGATGCACTTCCTGAACCATTTGAAATTAATCCTTCAGACTTCAATAGACTTCTGGTAAAGGTTTTCCCATTTACTTTATTATCTTCATTTTAATATGAGCCTCCTAGCGATGGAAATGGTTTTCTGTTCTGCAGGAAGAGAACTCGCTAAGTCCTACTAAACTTAGTGCCATTGGTAATTGGATTCAGTGTCAGGCAGTTATAGACAGAGCCAATGGAACTATATGTGGAAAATGGCGCAGGTAAGTCTTGTAACATTGTTTTCTTGAACATTTTGAGTTATGAAACTAAAAAAATATGACTGTTGAATGGTGCAATTCAAACTTAATGCAAGGTTGTTTCTTAGGGGTTATAAATTATTATTTTGAAGGATATTCTTTTTATTTAAGATAACTTTAAGACTTACAAGATAGAAAACTGGCTGTATATAGTCGAACCCCACTAACAGTGGGCCAGGAACAAGACTGGGCCCGTACACAAAATAAAGAGCCTATGCAAGGGAAAAATAACATCCTGTATATTTATCTTTAATAAAACATCCTACAAACACAAGCGGAGGAAGAAGTACAGGAGTCTCCCACGGTAGTTTGGTTCTCAACCCATTAAACCGAGTAGGACATAGAGCTTTAATTAGAACATCCACACCTTGGTCTATGGCAGGTATGTCTAGAACCTCAATTTGTTTGCCTACGGTCTTCTCTCAAACAACTTGCTTTGTGTGGCGTGAAGAATATGATTGTGGGCAAGAGCAGCTATGGTGAAATTATCACAATAAAGGTGTAGTGATGAACCCTGAGTTCAACGAGAAGAGTTTATATCTAGGTGAGACTTCAGTTGTGGCAAGGGATAAACTTGGATACTCAACCTCCGTACTAGAATGAACAACCGTTTGCTTCTTTGACCACCAAGAAATGGGGTTGGAGACCAAGAAAAATAATCACTCGAAGTGAAACATCTATCATTAGGATTATATGCTCTATTTGCATCACCAAAGGAAGTAATAGGGAGAGAGGACCAAAGGAAGTTGCTGGGAGAAGATGAATACCCCAAGAAATAGTGCCCTTGAGGTAATGAAGGATTCATTTAACAACTGTATAGTGAGCCTTTAGAGTTTGGGGTATAAATTAACATTAGTAATCAAATAATTGATTCCATGGCATGTTAGTGACACCTAAAACTATCTTAGTGATGGTTGTTGGGCTTATTATGACATTGGTTCAGGTCATTATTGGATCACTTGCAGATGTCCAATTCTACAAATTTCATGGTCAAGATGTCTAGTCCTTAATGTGATGGGCGTGTGTTGAAGATCTAAATCGAACTATAAATGTAATATAACCAATATATAGTATTATATATAAGTAGGGGCATTTCTTACTTTACAAGTTGGTTTTATATGGTCTAATAAGGTCTGAATCCAAATTCTAAGAGGATGCGTCAGAAATATAGGCTGAACCCCTTTTTCAAAAGTTTGTGGCTCCATAGAAGAAATGAGTCTGGACTCTGTCATATTGTTTTTTTCCAAAATATCTATTATTTGCTTTGAGTGAGATATAGGGACCCATGGAGTCGGGGGCTTGACTTTAATTCCAGGAAAATAGTTTAAATCACCAAGCTCTATCACTGAAGTACCGAATTGAGTTGTGTAGTGAGAATTCGATCAAGGCATGATCGTTAAACTTGTGAGTGTAAGTAAGCTAGTGAAGGGCCTGTAAACTTGACTTGAAATACTAAAAAGCCAACTTCATGCATACCATAAGGAGTAAGTAACAAAATATCATACAGTTTTTAAGTAAAAACTATCCCTATTTCATCATAGTATCAAAATAGTGAAAACACCATAATTCTGAGTTTCAAAATATCATATGTAACTTAAGTTAGAATTAATATTATCCATAGATGAAACAGCAGTGTCATCTGACAAGGTTGCAAACAGCAGTATCAGACCAGTGAGTTTGCAGACTGTAGTATGATGACTTCGTCAAACAACAGAGGAGAATCGTTTGGGAATTTAGCATGGGAAGTGAGTCACAGTTCAGAGTGAGAAAGAGGCTTTAAAATGACACTGAACAATATGCCAATTCTGGAGTGAAATCATCAAATTTAAAAATTTAATGTAAACGCAAACTCACCCTTACACTCGTGATTTTACTGAGTTTACCATTGAGTGCACTGAGTACATCCATGTTCAACATTTCCAAGTCTATCACAAGTGTGGTCCAATGTAATACTGGACTTTATTGGAGGATAGCAAGTGCCATAGGGCTCGATACAATATTATTGGTGATGGATAGTTGGCGAAATATGCCCATTTCATTGTAATGTCTCACCCTTTTACTGCCAAGGAGATTGCTGAGGTATTTCTTAAAGTGGTGTGTTTGCACTAGTTTCCCATTCAGTTCAATGAGTACATCCAAGTTCAGTATATCCATCATACCCATCTCAATCGTAGTCTGATGTAATACTGGACTTGATTGGAGGATAGCTAGCAGTGCTATAGGGCTTGAAAGAATATTAGTGGTGAATAGTTGATAAAATATGCTCATTTCATTGCAATGGCTCACCCTTTCGCTGCCAAGGAGTTTGCGGAGGTATTTCTTAAAGTGGAGTGTTTGCAAGAGTTTCCCACCTTGATTGTGACCAGATATTTATCCAGCTTATTCAGGGAAAAATTGTTTAAGTTAGCTTGTGCTAAACTCCCTTATATTTAGACTTGTCACCATCAAACATACCGACAGATTCAGGTGGTTCGTAGGTGATAGTTAGATCTTGCACCATCGTACTCTGTCTACTTATTTCATATACAGAAGAGAGGAAAAAATAAAAAATAAAGCTGGAGAAAGAAGTAGTGTGTGTGAGAGAGAGTCTCTTGTTTGCACTTAAATTGCATTAATTTAGCCAATATTTTTGTTTGGCAGGGCACCCTTTTTTGAAGTTCAAACTGATGTCTGGGAGTGCTTTTGTGCTATCCATTGGGATCCATCTCATGCTGATTGTGCTGTACCTCAGGTGAAATATATTAACTCTTGTCTTGTCATGAAGGTGTTACTTTTTAATGCTGAGTTGAAAATCTCAATTTTTTTTGTTCATTTTCTACCTATTTGCTTAACAAAGCTTGAACATAAAATATTATGCTGGAGTATTTCATTTTAATTTGTTTATGATTAAAGAATTCCTTTTACTTTGGTTGAATGTGGCCAGATCTGTATCATCTTGCACAGACAATGTTGTTGTGTTCAAGGAAGTGCATGAATATAACACACATACAAGTATTCAGAAGAATCAGTACAGGGGACACAACATCATCTATGGCAAAAATATAAGACAATACCATCACAACTAATATATTAATGAGTGTTAAATTTTATATAAAACATAATATTGAGATGTTAAGCATGAAACAGCTAGCATTTGTCAGACACATTCAAATTTATAAAAATATATTTAAAATACTTGATACTGAAATCCAATTTAAATTGTAGGAGAGGTATTGTGAGTAGTATTTTGTGTGCCTTGCATGTATTCGACATGAATATGGGTCTGGACAAGGTCTTATAGCTCATTGTATTCTTATCATAAGTTAGACAATCAAAAATATCATGTTATATCCTTTATTTTGATCACTGCAGATATTATCATCTTTCATTGAATCATATCATTTCCCCTATTTATTTGCTGCAGGAGCTTGAAACAGATCAAGTATTGAAGCAACTGAAGTATGTGGAAGTGGTATGCAAACTGCATAACTTTTATTATTGTATTTATGTGAAACGAATATTTGGTGATTGATTGGCAGTTTGCGTTTCTTGGTTTATACTTCTGTTTGTGTGCTAATTAGGGTTAATAATTTAACGAGACTTGAATTGGTTTGATTAGTAAGGGACTAGGACAAAGGCAAAGGCTTTTAAAATGCATCCTAGTTAAAAAATTTACAGAAATATTGAATATAGACTATTTGTTGGCCAATCATCCTCTCATGGCCCTCATGGTTTACATGCTTAAACATAGTCCACATAATTTTTGCCTTTTAATTTTCCCCCTCCCATACTATATTGCATTTGCTTACGAAAGTTTACCTACTTACATGCTCATACAGCTACGGCCACGAATTGCTGCTAAGCGGAAAAAATCAGATTGCACACAAAATAAGGATTGAAGTCGGGTGAGAGAGCTGGATATTTTGTTCCTGTACATGCTATGCTATGCTACTATTTCCCCATACAACCCCAATTTTAGATGTTCCATGCTCATGCCTTCCAGTGTTATCTATTTTTAAGGCATGACATGATGATAGTGGATTTTCAATATAATATTTCCATTTTTTTTCTTTTCTTTTTTCCTTACATGTGTATTGCGGGTAGCGGAAACAGTGCAATGGACCATCATAACTTGGGTGTAATTTCGCCCATCTGAGGGGCTCCATATCCGAGTGATGCTCAATTTGATTTTTCATGCCATCTTGGTTTATCTTTTCGGAAGTAAGAATTTGGATTTATGTACTCCATCCAATTCAAATATGAAAAAAATGTCCTATTTTGCGTTTAACTCCGAAGGAAATCTGACAACCACCCGACAAAATGAATTTGATATTGTTGTCCCCACATATATAAAAGGTCAAATCTGCGTTTGCCTTTAATTCAATTGTTACTTTATGAAGTCATGAGCAATATCCTTCATGTTGAAGTTTATTGCTGTCTGGTAAGGTTATATAAAACCATGCAGTCACATCACATCACATGCTCATTTCTTCTAAAAGGGTGATACTGTCTCAATTAACTAATATGAGAATTTCACAATATCATACCATGCACTTGCTTACTCAAATTATTTATTCTCTTTCAATGAGACTGCAAAAAGACCACCTTCCCCACTAAAACATATCTATTATGAAAAAAAAAGCAGCATTATTTTTCTGTTCTTCCAGCAAGTGATCAGAAAATAATAAGCCTGATTTCTAATCCACCAATGGCCAATTGTGGTTTATCAGATTTGACAAAATGTTCTAAAAGACAATAATTTGAAGATTTTAAATTTGTCAAGTTTTATGGTAAGGTTAACCAAAAGACGATGAAGTGTGGGATCTTGGATAATCCCTTCTATTTGTTGTTTCATTGACAGAAAATTTTTGTAGTCTAGTTTGATGGAAATTTGATGAGAAAAGGTATTGGATACACAATTTCCCTGGTTCAAAGTTGTACTGTCCGCATTTCATTTATATCTCTATTCTCTACCATCATTCCTCCTAAAAGAGTACGACTCTCCCTTCGCTAATGGCATCACCGTGGTGAATCTTATTATAGTATTCTTCTATTAAGAGTTTCCTTCATCACTCCGACCTCTATTTCGCCATCTTCTTCATTCCAAACAATTCATAATCAAATAGACTGGAGACAAGAAATTATGAAAAACAAGAGGAATGAAAGTTAATTGATTATAGACGTTGTCGTCACTGTTGCCTCGTCTACTCAAACTTTTAAAATCTATTCCCAACCCAAAATTTATTAAATACTTGCATTTGTAAGTTTATTCTATAAAATTTCTGTAGGTACTATTATTTAAAATGCGACTAAAGGTAAATAATAAGTAAAAGGAAATTACTTCATGCACTCCCATCTTTGAACCTGCACTCTCCAAAATTGCGTAAAATGATCAAATTATCTTGTTCGCTTCTCCCTCGTTGCACTCCATCATAACTGCTGTCACTACTGCAACCACCGCTGCACTGTCACT